>Ga0115842_100864_pt1 | contig 11917 bp, 7 predicted proteins | sample InSIn2SAF170_2_FD_83856 | JGI IMG/M metagenome (GOLD analysis project Ga0115842, IMG submission 83856)
TGACAGTGAAGACGTCCTTTCTTTGAGCCACTTTATTTAGGTCGAAATGGTCGAAGCACATATCTCCCCCTGAACGGGACGCACCATGCTGTCATGTAGTCTCGGTCGCATAAAAGAGTGGAAGCATGAGAAAGAGCCAAGCGAGGTAACAAGGAGGAAGAGCGTTGTCGAGCACGCTGCGGATTCCTTGGATCAGGATACACTCAGTGGGCCGAAGACCCCGGGGGATGAATTAAGCGAGAAGGCAGCCATGAGCAGTGGTGTTGATGGGGCGGCTGTTGTTAATAAGAGAAGGAAAGATCTATGAGAGGCGCCACCATTGATAGAAATGCGGGTGTGAACTCAAAGGCGGACCCTTTAACTACGGTCTGGATGAACCAGCTAGAGCTTTATGGTGGTGCTTCTATTTGTTGGTAATTAAGAGTTTGGGTATTGTTAATAGGTGGTGCTGGAAGTTAATACATCATAGACATGCATGAATAAATTAATCACTAAGAGCCCGTGTGAGGGAGGCGTATGGAGGGCGATGTGACAGCTAGATAACATTGTAGTCTGCCTACGAGGCAGTCTCAGGAACAAGTGATACCGGCAGCTGTATCGAAAGAAGGTCAAGAAGCAACTACTCTAAATTCTCTTTCTTGAGCACGCCCACTCAACTCTTTCTAGACATGCAAAAGAACATTTTGAATGTCTCCGCTACTAGTGGAGAACATCAGGCTGAAACAGCGAAGAAACTCCTTTTGGTTGCCCCTCCGACCTGGCGCCGCAGCCCTAGTCAACATCAACCCATCATTGCAGCAAGACTATACGAAGTTGTCCTTCTCGGTGTAGCATGGAAGAAAGAGATACTGTCAACTACTGCTGAGATGACCATTACCCGACCATCGCCCATCCTATGAAATATTACGATCTGACACTCCTCGCACAAAAAGATGGCGTTCCTCTTCGGCGGCCGTACTCGCCAGAAATCACCCGCAGAACTCGCTCGCTCAGTCAAAGATCTGTTACCCAAACTTAGTGCCAATGCCGTCCCGAAGATTGAAGAAGAGGTTGCGAAGAACATGGCACAAATGAAACTCATAGTTCAAGGGACACAGGAGGCAGAATCGAGTCCGGACCAAGTCCACCAACTCATCGCCGCGATAATACAAGAAGACCTTCTGTACGACATATCCAAATGGATGCGATTACTACCATTTGAAGCCCGCAAAGACGCTCAAATCCTGTTTTCACATATCCTACGCTTCAAGCCCGCTAATGCCGCACCCGGCGACCCCTCTGCAATATCATACCTCGTCCTGCAAAGACCAGAAATCTTGATCGAACTATGTCGCGGTTACGACCATGCACAATCTGCCATGCCATGTGGTCAAATACTGAGGCAAGCTCTTGCGTTCGATACAATAGCTGCAGTTATCCTGTACGATGAGTCCTCACCTGGCGAACAAGCAGTTCAACTGAAAGAGGTCGACATCTCACAACCACAGACAGGCAAGGGCATTTTCTGGAACTTCTTCACCTGGATCAACAGAGGCTCCTTCGAAGTCTCCGCCGACGCATTCACCACCTTCCGCGACATCCTCACAAAACACAAACAACTCGTCTCCACATACTTAGCCACAAACTACGATATGTTCTTCACACAATACTACAGTCCCATCCTCCTCCTCAGCAACTCATATGTCACAAAACGCCAATCAATAAAACTTCTCGGTGAACTACTGCTCGACCGATCGAATTACGTCGTCATGACAAAATACGTCGCATCAGGCGAGAACCTAAAAATGACGATGAATCTCCTAAAAGACGACCGGAAAATGGTGCAGTACGAAGCTTTTCATGTGTTCAAGGTGTTCGTGGCAAATCCTAATAAGAGTGATGAGGTGCGGAGGATTCTGATCAAGAATAGAGGACGGCTGCTTAGGTTTCTGCCGAATTTTCTGGAGGGAAGGACGGATGATGATCAGTTCTTGGATGAGAAGAGTTTTTTGGTTAGGCAGATTGAATTGTTGCCGGAAGATGGAGTGTGAATGAATCAGTGGGTGAACGAGGACTGGTAACAGACAGTCAACAGCGGGTGTTGGAGTTTGTGGTTGGTCATGTAGGCTACAGTAGTAGCCGGTATAGGCGTTTTATAGGGTATCAAGGAGCATGAATAGCTTTGCATAGGTGGGTATGTTATTGTACAATTAATGTTGTTATTCTTATCTTTGTCACTGATACGTTGATTGAAGCACGCATCTTTATTACACACCAGCTCTTCGCAGATATAAGTAGGGTATTTTGTATCACGAACTTCAAGGTTGGGGCATCATACAGCCCCACATTCCTATCAAAGCGGCCCGAGCCAGTAAGCTTTCGCCGCGAGAAATTTACTTCTCATCCTCGATTGATCTCTTCAAGCATATCCAACATCCTGTACGGATGCTATCCAGGGTGATTACACAACGCACACGATGATGTTATATCAATCAGTTCATACATCCGGACTATTGGACCTAGTCGGCAATATCACCCCGAGTCTCAGTTGAGAACCAGAGCTTATCCGGGACCTATTCGACACTCTACTTAGAATATGTGCGGATCACTTCCACACCACAAGTAGATATCCAGAACCTCGGAGAACATTGCATAACTTTCAGTCGACAGCGAGGTACAGACAGGTAAACTTGCCGTCTGGCATGTTCCATACGATCTGCCCTTCGCAACAGGTCCAACCTTGCTCATGGAAGATCACTCTCGTCAATGCTGCTAGCAGTGACTCAACTGGGCTTTGCAGACTGATTGCGTTTCGTCACTTTTGCCAACACGGCCGTCATGCTGGGATTCGGTGTAAAGCTCACCAGCGAGGAGGATGCTGGTGCTATGCTTGTCATCGAAGGTAAAGTATTGCACGACCAGGTTGACCCGTTGAGCTACTAAAAAGCGAACGATCCATTCAGTACGAATGTGAAGTCAATTCTCGGAATAAAAAAGAAACTGCCAGAAGAAAGGACGTCTTCACTGTCACCTAGCTACGACCTTGACCATGTGCTTGAAGCCTCAAAAACTGCAAAACGGTAGGTTAACAAGCTCTTTCAAGCTCTACTACCTTTAAGGAAGATTGACAGGTCATAAACAACTACCTATGTCGAACAATCGGGGTCGGTGATGTGATCAGCAACTGATTCGACATGCAGCCTTGTTGTTGTTTGTTGACTAAAATTGTGCGGTATTAGAATGTAACCCTTCACTTCGACTTTCACTCTCACTTACGCCCCATACCTTCGGCTGCAGCCAATGCAAAGTTTAAGAGCATCCAGATACAGCAGTATCCCCTTTAACCTCTTATAGCCTTGCGTCTCCACGAACTCTGTCATTGGCAAACCGATCTTGGAGTTGCTACAATCCCCCGGTAGACGTCTTGATCACCACATTATACGCACCTGTATCTACTGTTGTCCATAACGTGCTATACGTTTCTTCATCCTCGTTTGTCCCATGGACAGCAAGTATAGTACTGAATTATGAAACACTCAACAGTAGTGGTAGTAGAGATGGGATGCTGACTCGTGTACAAGGTGAGTACAGATGCTAGACCACCAGACTCAGTTAGCGTCATTGATAGAGTGGGTGCAGCTGTGAAGGCACGTGTTTTAGCGTGTATTAATTGTGTACATGAGCGGCCTCAATTTACGTTTATTAAGGTACTTAACAACCTTACCAAAACTAGATGTGCTGTTCATCTTTTGCGCTGCAAATCTCGCAAGCCTCATCGTCTCGGTTTGACCGCTCTCATAGCGTGTTACCGCGAAACCTCGAGCCCTGAAGGTCGATAGTAAGATGTCTGGATCATTCGCAGCTGGTGGTGGTAGCCCGCTTTCCTCACCTACAAGTCATTCCACAATGTATACTTGCCACAGGTATTCATGCTATATGTATGCCACGCACTAATGGGCATAGATCATGCGGGGATGACAGATACATTTACTTCTGTCTTGTTACCATTTGACTACCATCTAGTGCTAATTATAGATGTGGTTGTCCGATACCACCGAATCTTAAATGAGGATCGACGACCAAGGACATGTCTCTGATTATGCTCAATTCCCCTCCAGCTTTGAATGTTACATTAAAAGTTGGTTTTCTGAACGATGTGTCCAATGCCAGAAGGTCTAGTCTTGAAAGCCAGACGCAACTGCATCAACCCTCTCCTCTGATTTCTAATTTCTACCGTCTCATTTCCAACCACTCTTCAACAGACTACGAACAATCAACTACACAATTCCTCAGTCAGAAAGATGACAAAAAAACACCTACTCCCAATCGTTCCCCTTCTAGCAACCGTCCTCGCAGCCTCAATACCCCTCCAGCCCCGCGACCTCGCCGACGGAGCCATAGCTCAATCAACAGTAAACACCGTCCACGGCGGCTGTACAAGCTATCTCTACTACACCGAATCAACAGAAAACAACAAATCATGCTACGCCGCCTCTATAGAATGCAGCTGGATCGACACATGGACAACAGGCTATTTCGTCGTCGGCAACGGCAACTATGCCTGGAGTTCGGAGAATGGAGATTACAAAGTCTCGACGAATGCCGCGACCACATCGAATCAAGTGAGGGATATGAGGGCTCGAAATGACTGGACTTGTAAGGATGGGCTGGGCGCGTTCGGCGGACAATTGGGCATCAATACTTATATCGACCACTGAGGCTTACTTACTTGACAGCAAATGAGGATTCGTATTACGTTGTGGGAAAAAAAGTCAGTGCACTTACTTACTGTATCATCTCACGTTTGGAGAGGCCACGCCAGCATTGGATCTTGGCACATCACTTCGGCCGATACACATTTACTGCTACACTTCAATCTATACATCGATAACAAACTCCACCAGCCTCATACCTTTGCATCACACATACTGTACAGGCATCTTGGTCAACTCCTTCCTTATCCTATCTTAGGTAATGCGCCTCCAGTCCTGCTTCCACAGTGTTTCACATCAGTTGTAGTAAGCATTCACTCTGTATCAGCTCTTCCCCAGCCGATTTATCAGATTTTCGGACAAAAACTCTCTTTTTGGACTCGGCGAACTACACTTTTCTTACTATTTTGAGAGGCTACAATACGTTGGATGGAGATTTGACGTCTTCACCTCGCCAATACGATGTACTACTTACTATACTGCAATGTATAGGTATACATCGATAATGCAGTTCCACCAGCCACATAGATTTTACCTTACGCCTGCAGGTATCTTGTTCACCTCTTCGCTTATATCTCATCTTAGACAAAACCTCTCTGGATCTATCTGAATTAGCGATTATTTACCACTATTTTATGCGACCGAGACTACATGACAGCATGGTGCGTCCCGTTCAGGGGGAGATATGTGCTTCGACCATTTCGACCTAAATAAAGTGGCTCAAAGAACAGTGGATGTGCAACAATATATACCTACTCCAAAATCACCCACAGTTCAATTCAACCTATTACAGTCTAGATTTCCCCATCCCCCTCTCAAACTCCCTAACGTCCACCTCCTCCCTCTCCACCGCAACCCTCTTCATCTCCCTCATCCGTCCCTCCACAACCCGATCCTCAACCCCCATCCCCTCAATCCCAATCCTCTCAAACACAACCTTCTCCCTCGCAAACGCCCTCCCAAACCTTCCACTATCCGTCCTCTTTACCGTCTGGGGCTCGACCACAACACCCCTACAAAAGTCCGCCCACAACCCCAAGCATTCCTTCCCAGCAATCGTAGTCGGAAAAATCATAGCAAAACAATGCGGTTGTCCCTCCCATAGCACAAAATCCACAATCCCACCAACTTCCCAAATCCGTCTCGCGACAACAGTGCCCTCGTCCTCCAATCCCTCTCCACTCCCAACACAAATAAATACAGGCGGCATGTCCTTCCACATCTCCGTCGAAGCAGCAAGCGGCGCAACAAGAGGATGACACAGCAACGTCGCACCACAAAAGATCTCTGCGCGAGGTGGTGTAGTAGGCCAGAGATGGTCTGGTGCAGGAGAACGGATGGGTAACCCTGATGGAGCGGGGGGATCGAGGTAGTCGTATTTCGCGTTGTTGTTGATGCTCGGCATGCACCGGCCTATGTCGAGCCAGGGGCTGTTTCCGGATATGCCGGCCGGTAAGTCGAGTGGGACATCGCGGCCGTGGAATGGGATTGAATTGATGCCCATGCGGCGTAGGGTGAGGAGGAGCAGGGCTAGTGCGAATGCGAGATTGCCGCCTGCGCTGTCGCCTGCGAAGACTATGTGCGAGGCTGGTATGGGGTCGTGGAATGCGTCTGGTGGTGGGGAGAGGAGGTATAGATACGCTGTTAGGGCGTCGATGAGTTGTGCTGGGAAGGCGTGGCGTGGCGCGAGGCGATATCGGACTGAGAAACAGCGGCCTCCGGTGCGTTTCGCGAGGCCGGAAGTCAGAGCGCGATGCGAGCATGGATCGAGCAGGAAATATGCCCCGCCGTGGAAATAGAGGATCGTGACTGGCGTTGTGGTCTCTTTCATTAGGGAGGTATAATGCTCTTTCTCACCGCCTGCAAGAACAGGGCGCGGTGCATTCTTCGCTACTCCCGCACGATACCCCGTCCACTCGCCATCCACACCGACATCATTTAATTCCGGCAAGTCAACCTTCTCCGTCCCATCACCTAATTCCTTGACCGCACGCATAACCAAATCCCTCACAAAATTCGCATCTGTATCAGACACTTCGCAAGCCACTTTCGCAATCCATACCGCTCCTTTAATGCCCGGATCTCTTGTTGTACCAGCTTGTAATTCACCAACAGGTTTCTGGGACCGGAACATACTGCGCACGATCTCGACTACGATTTCTGTCTGGGCGTCTTGTTTATCGGAACAGGGGGACCAGCCTAGGCGGTTTGTGAGGAGGGTGCGGAGAATGAAGGGTATCTTCGGGATGAGGAGGCGGGCGAGGGCGAGGGGGTTTGGATCCATTGCTGTTGTTAGCTTTGTTTTTTGTTGTTCTTGTGGGTGGTTACTCGTGGTTGGAAGGGTTCGTTTTGGAGGATGGGAGTGATTGAGATGGAGGGAAGGAGGGAGGGCGTCGGGCTTATGGAGAACCAGATGCGAGAGGACGGTGTGGGATAAGAGAGACGCTTGAGGGAGGAGGTGGATTGCCTCGAAGGAATACTTGTAGATCTGCGGATCTATTCATGGTTGCAACGTATGTAACTGTCGTGCAGATCTCAACGTGCGTAAATTAATGTACTGTACTGTAGAGTGTAGTGTAATTCATAACATCATGTTGCCGTCACTAGGGACTTCAGATGGATTGTGGGTGGGCCGGTTCATGCAGGTACAGTGCAGTGTTGTGCAGTACATATGCGGTACGGGTAGTAATGCCGGAGGTTTTTTGGTCCGTGAGTATCCACGAAAAACGAAATACGAGGTGGTATACTACATGTAAGGTGTAGTAAGAAGGAAATACATGTTACCATGTGCAATTCTCCAACTTGACTTTGTTTTTTCTTCTTCATCATTACTATATTCTGTCCTTTGTCAATCTTGCTAATGCTACATCACGCACAGCATAGCGATAGTGTACAATCGGGAACATTACCTAGGCACCGCCAGCCGTGCCACCAGTAAACGTATTCTGGCCCTGTCCATCCGGGAAAAAGTACGCTCCCACAGCTATAATAATGTATGCACTGCACAACAACGCACCCTCAAGGTAATTGCTTCTCCCATCCAAGCAAAGCGTACATATCGTGAAAACACTCACAAAAAGCGCCACGGTTTCAAAAAGCGTAAAGTAAAGAGACATACTCTTGTCCATGATCCAACCAATGATCGTGACAAGTGGTGTGATGAATAGCGCAATCTGAATCGAAGAGCCTAGAGATACGCCAAGCGCTAGGTCGAGTTTGTTTTTGCTGGCGACGACAACTGCTGTAACGTGTTCTGCTGCATTGCCGACGATGGGCAGGATGATGAGACCGACGAATGCTTCTGAAAGTGGAGAGTTTTGAATCAGATGCTCGATCGAACCGACCAGAAATTCGGCGCAAAGAGCTATCAAACAGGTTGAGACGAGTAGAAGGACAATCGCGGCGAATTGACTGATTGGAGGCTCATCTCCAGAATGCTCGGATAGTTCGGTGTTTGTGCGTTTGGTTAGTCCTGCTGCTATCTGAGTCGGGCCACTAGCTGTAGAGCCTTGTGGTACAGGCATTGCTCTGGTAGGGAACATGTTAGGTGTGGACTCGAAGCGGCGGAGTTGAGAGGCAGGATAGCGTTGAATGTTGGCCGGTTGTGCTGGGGAAATGCCACTTTGTGCGCGGAAGACTGGTGGTGCCCGAATGGAGAGGCCTCTTGGGTTCAAGATCGGTCGTCTTGAGCTGGAGTTCGGCAGTGAAGTCGAGTTTAGAGGAGGTTTGGGAGTGGCAAAATTCAGAGCAGCGGTGGCTGAAGGGTCCATCATTCCACCAGACATTTGGGTAGGCTCCTCTACCATATCTTTGTCAGCGATTGTTCCTGTTCGCGAAGACAGTGGTGCCGCCGCATTCTTTGGAGGTTCTTCCTCTTCCTGAATGACCTCTTCTTCAGTTTTGATGCTTCGTCGACGACCAAGCTTGGCCTTGATCTTTCTCTTGACCCTCCGCCGTCTACCACCCGATGCATCAGTGGATGCCGTGGCACTGGATGTGGTACTACCCGTGGTGCTGCCTGCCGAACTTGTTGAGTCCATCCGTCGCAGAATACCTGGTTGTGTCTGTTCATCAATCACATGCTGCGGAGTGCCTTGGTACAGATATGCATGCGATTTCAATTGGAAGAGAAGATACAGAACATAGACGATCAGGAGGATGACAGATGTGCCACGCGAGATCTTGATGACTGCGGAATCAGCGAGTGTCTGGTCGCTGAATGAAGCGTGAAAAGCGGTCTGACTGTTATTAGTGGTCCTCTCGTCAATTGATAGACTTCCAAGCTTACCGGAATCAACAAACTCAAGGAAGAAAGTGCCAGCAAAGAAGCAGACATCTGCGTGACCATTGAATCATAAATCTGCTCCTGATACTTCAAACCGCCGACGGTCATAGCCATTCCCAAAATCAACAGCAAGTTGGCCAAAATACTCCCGATGAGAGAGGCCTGCAAAGCCCAGTTGAGTCACTGCTAGCAGCATTGACGAGAGTGATCTTCCATGAGCAAGGTTGGACCTGTTGCGAAGGGCAGATCGTATGGAACATGCCAGACGGCAAGTTTACCTGTCTGTACCTCGCTGTCGACTGAAAGTTATGCAATGTTCTCCGAGGTTCTGGATATCTACTTGTGGTGTGGAAGTGATCCGCACATATTCTAAGTAGAGTGTCGAATAGGTCCCGGATAAGCTCTGGTTCTCAACTGAGACTCGGGGTGATATTGCCGACTAGGTCCAATAGTCCGGATGTATGAACTGATTGATATAACATCATCGTGTGCGTTGTGTAATCACCCTGGATAGCATCCGTACAGGATGTTGGATATGCTTGAAGAGATCAATCGAGGATGAGAAGTAAATTTCTCGCGGCGAAAGCTTACTGGCTCGGGCCGCTTTGATAGGAATGTGGGGCTGTATGATGCCCCAACCTTGAAGTTCGTGATACAAAATACCCTACTTATATCTGCGAAGAGCTGGTGTGTAATAAAGATGCGTGCTTCAATCAACGTATCAGTGACAAAGATAAGAATAACAACATTAATTGTACAATAACATACCCACCTATGCAAAGCTATTCATGCTCCTTGATACCCTATAAAACGCCTATACCGGCTACTACTGTAGCCTACATGACCAACCACAAACTCCAACACCCGCTGTTGACTGTCTGTTACCAGTCCTCGTTCACCCACTGATTCATTCACACTCCATCTTCCGGCAACAATTCAATCTGCCTAACCAAAAAACTCTTCTCATCCAAGAACTGATCATCATCCGTCCTTCCCTCCAGAAAATTCGGCAGAAACCTAAGCAGCCGTCCTCTATTCTTGATCAGAATCCTCCGCACCTCATCACTCTTATTAGGATTTGCCACGAACACCTTGAACACATGAAAAGCTTCGTACTGCACCATTTTCCGGTCGTCTTTTAGGAGATTCATCGTCATTTTTAGGTTCTCGCCTGATGCGACGTATTTTGTCATGACGACGTAATTCGATCGGTCGAGCAGTAGTTCACCGAGAAGTTTTATTGATTGGCGTTTTGTGACATATGAGTTGCTGAGGAGGAGGATGGGACTGTAGTATTGTGTGAAGAACATATCGTAGTTTGTGGCTAAGTATGTGGAGACGAGTTGTTTGTGTTTTGTGAGGATGTCGCGGAAGGTGGTGAATGCGTCGGCGGAGACTTCGAAGGAGCCTCTGTTGATCCAGGTGAAGAAGTTCCAGAAAATGCCCTTGCCTGTCTGTGGTTGTGAGATGTCGACCTCTTTCAGTTGAACTGCTTGTTCGCCAGGTGAGGACTCATCGTACAGGATAACTGCAGCTATTGTATCGAACGCAAGAGCTTGCCTCAGTATTTGACCACATGGCATGGCAGATTGTGCATGGTCGTAACCGCGACATAGTTCGATCAAGATTTCTGGTCTTTGCAGGACGAGGTATGATATTGCAGAGGGGTCGCCGGGTGCGGCATTAGCGGGCTTGAAGCGTAGGATATGTGAAAACAGGATTTGAGCGTCTTTGCGGGCTTCAAATGGTAGTAATCGCATCCATTTGGATATGTCGTACAGAAGGTCTTCTTGTATTATCGCGGCGATGAGTTGGTGGACTTGGTCCGGACTCGATTCTGCCTCCTGTGTCCCTTGAACTATGAGTTTCATTTGTGCCATGTTCTTCGCAACCTCTTCTTCAATCTTCGGGACGGCATTGGCACTAAGTTTGGGTAACAGATCTTTGACTGAGCGAGCGAGTTCTGCGGGTGATTTCTGGCGAGTACGGCCGCCGAAGAGGAACGCCATCTTTTTGTGCGAGGAGTGTCAGATCGTAATATTTCATAGGATGGGCGATGGTCGGGTAATGGTCATCTCAGCAGTAGTTGACAGTATCTCTTTCTTCCATGCTACACCGAGAAGGACAACTTCGTATAGTCTTGCTGCAATGATGGGTTGATGTTGACTAGGGCTGCGGCGCCAGGTCGGAGGGGCAACCAAAAGGAGTTTCTTCGCTGTTTCAGCCTGATGTTCTCCACTAGTAGCGGAGACATTCAAAATGTTCTTTTGCATGTCTAGAAAGAGTTGAGTGGGCGTGCTCAAGAAAGAGAATTTAGAGTAGTTGCTTCTTGACCTTCTTTCGATACAGCTGCCGGTATCACTTGTTCCTGAGACTGCCTCGTAGGCAGACTACAATGTTATCTAGCTGTCACATCGCCCTCCATACGCCTCCCTCACACGGGCTCTTAGTGATTAATTTATTCATGCATGTCTATGATGTATTAACTTCCAGCACCACCTATTAACAATACCCAAACTCTTAATTACCAACAAATAGAAGCACCACCATAAAGCTCTAGCTGGTTCATCCAGACCGTAGTTAAAGGGTCCGCCTTTGAGTTCACACCCGCATTTCTATCAATGGTGGCGCCTCTCATAGATCTTTCCTTCTCTTATTAACAACAGCCGCCCCATCAACACCACTGCTCATGGCTGCCTTCTCGCTTAATTCATCCCCCGGGGTCTTCGGCCCACTGAGTGTATCCTGATCCAAGGAATCCGCAGCGTGCTCGACAACGCTCTTCCTCCTTGTTACCTCGCTTGGCTCTTTCTCATGCTTCCACTCTTTTATGCGACCGAGACTACATGACAGCATGGTGCGTCCCGTTCAGGGGGAGATATGTGCTTCGACCATTTCGACCTAAATAAAGTGGCTCAAAGAAAGGACGTCTTCACTGTCA
>Ga0115842_100865_pt1 | contig 11913 bp, 7 predicted proteins | sample InSIn2SAF170_2_FD_83856 | JGI IMG/M metagenome (GOLD analysis project Ga0115842, IMG submission 83856)
TAAAATATGACATATTCACACGCTTCCTCCAACACATTTGGTTCAAGATTTTCAAGCGGTAGCCCCTAAACCAAGTCAGTAGTCTAACCAAATCAATTCACCTTTCCCATGATCCTCAAAAACATGTACAAGATTGGGGGTTTTACAAAAGGATTTATACATAGAAGAGATTATGAAAAGTGTAGAGAGTAATGTGTCTCTGTATTTATAGTAAGTAAGCTATGCATTGCATGATTTAATCTCCCTTCTTGATAGAGTTATGTGAGAGTGATATTAATATCATTTTCATAGGTAATTTATAAGATTGTATGGATATTAAAATTCAAGAAACAAAATACTATCAGATTCAAAAGTGAAGGAGGTGGAGATGGTTTCATAACCATCTATTTCTACCTTTGTTAATATATGATTTAAATGCAAAGAGTGAAGAGGATTTCTTTCATAAAAATAATGAAGTAAGGATTTTAAGATGAGTTTTAATAAGAATCATGATAATAGTAGAGGTAGAAACATATTCTACACAACCAATAAGGTCAACAAATCCTCATCCTAGGTATAGTGCAATAAGATTCACTCATGTTATTAAAGTATTTATAACCCTCATCCAATAGACTTACATGGTTGTAAACAAGTAGAACACATACAAAGATTTTATTTTTATGGTTGGTTCCCATGTGGTTTAATCAAATCAAAGATTTTAAAGGCATATTTTTGTAGTCATGAATTTCATAGCCTTCAATCATTGTATTCAATGAATTTACATTTATATCATACATCATATTAAATAATTTTTAACTTTATTTATTATTCCACATTTTGCATACATGGCTATTAGAACACTCATAGTCATAATATTAGATGAATAACATTTTTCAACTATTATTTAATGGATTTACATACCTTATTATATACCTCCCATGGTCACACATAATCGAATAATATTGATAAAGATTATAGAGTTTGGCTTTACACTTGATAAATGCATCTACTTAAAAGCCTCTAGATCCTTTTTAGAAAACTCTATTTTACACATATCTTATGATCATTGTAATCAATGAAACTATGTTTGCATTATGCATCAAAGAAATTCTTATTTAAGGTGGATCAAAATGAATCCTTATAACCCATAAAAATCCCCCATGATTGCATAAATTATTCATATCTATATCAATCTTTCCCATTTGTGTTCTTTGTATTTATTTTTTTACTTTTCTAAGGGTGATTTTTTTAATGACAATTTTCAAATTTCATCTTAGGGTTTTTTAAAGGGTTATTTCAAACCATTAAAAAAAATTATTAGCTTAAAGATTTTTAAAGGTAGTTTTGAGCTATTAGAAAAAAATTACTGTGAATCGATTATCATTAAAACATGTTTTTGATGTAGTGACTTCCCATTAATTTGATATTTTGGGTAATAAAAGATCCTTTATGAATTCATGTCATGGTGATATTGGTGAGGTTATCCTAAATCCTCAAGGTAAATATCCTTTCCTCCTAGTTATTCAATTTGGTTTGTGCTTACTATGATGATTCATGATTAGTTCTATTTCATGATCATATATATGATACACATTTCTTCAAGTTATTCCTATGCTTCAATTTTCTATATTATATACAATTATTTTCACTTTCATGTATAACCTAGTTCTTCATGAATTTCATGTTCATCATGAATTTTTTATAATATTTGCTAACTAATAGATGTGACTAATCAATATCAATATTTTGCACCCCTATGCATTAGTCTATAAATGTATTGAATATCAAAGGGAGGCAGATGGGATGTATTACTGGAAGAGATGTGATGCATATGAGGTGGTGAATGGAGGACACAAGCAAGGTATTTTCATCACCTTACAATCAATGTAGGAGTCACTTGGTAATCAGGAGAAGGCATGGGAAATCATTTTCTAAGATCTTTCACATGAAGGAGGACATACTTGTGTTGGATGAAAGGCCAATTAATGAAGCATGCCTGAGTGTAGATTGGATTGAATGATAGTGGGAAGAATGATTTAGTATTTTAATATCTCTTGATAGTTAGTTGGCATCAATATTCATAGAAGGGAAGTTCCTAGTTAGTGAGGATGTTAAGATGGTACTAATGAGTGCGGGTTATCTAATTTTTTGGAACTATTTTATGGATACAATGTGAACGTAGCCCACTAGATGCTGAATATTTATGTGGAGGGATTAATTTTGATGGGCTCTTTCATGTTTGAAATCACCACAAGAGTGCTGGCAGAGATAACTAGTTTACTTGATGACGAGTTGAAGATCTAGAGGGGAAAATATCCCTAGCAAAAAAAATTGGATTTCTTTTCATGAATGATAAGATTAGATAGGATGGGAAGTATATTTTGAGAGAGGGCCTCCCAAAACCATGGTTGAAGGTTATTGACATGGTCATGAACTATATTACTTTGGATACACAACTGACTTGGTTTAGGGGCTACCGCTTGAAAATCTTGAACCAAATGTGTTGGAGGAAGCGTGTGAATATGTCATATTTTATTTTCAAGGAATTGGATAAGGCAGTGGGAGATTTATAGAAAGGACACAAAAATTAACAATTCAAAAATTACACTAGAAGTTTTGCATCCCTTTTTATGTCAAATTACACTAACAATTTAAAAATAAAAAAGGGGGGCTTCCTATCACTTTCCTTAGAACCATTTCTTGGTCAAAGGGGATATAAATTTGATTTTCTAGTAGGAAAGCACTAAGTAAGTGACCTTCTATCTCATTTCACTCAAATCTAAGTTGATTTATACCTCATTTCACTTGATTTTAACCTTCTTCTTTTTTACATGTTTACTCATAAGGTTTTGCCTTTTGTGGGAGGAGAAAGTGTTTCTTGCAATTTCCTCTCTATTATTCCTAATTTTCACAAGGTATGTAAGTTTTTACTTGCATGTTTCAATTCCCCATGAATTTACACTATAGATGCCAGGGTTTTTCAAATTCTCCATGAATTTTTATTGGAAATGATCAATAATGCACCCTAAAATCAAAAATTAAATCCATATGCTAGGGTTTTTTGAATTCCCCATTAATTTTTACTTGAATTTGTCAACAATGCATCATGAAATCAAAAACTAAAACCATTCCTTTTCAACAATCCACCAAAAAATTGAAATTAAATCCATTCCTTCTCAATAATACACCATAAAATAAAAAATGCACTAAGAAATTAAGATAAATTATTTATATTGCACCATAAAATGAAATGCCAACAAAAATTGGGACATACCTATGAAATTTTCAACTCTGTAACTCTTTCTTGTTCTCCAAAAACTTGTTTTTTTCTCCTAATTTTTGAAACTCTTCTTATGCTCCAAAATGTTGCTTCTTAAACTCACAATTTCACAAGCCTTGCTTCATATACTAAATTATATAAAACAAAATTTAGTAAATTTGACATTAATTTAGTAAATTTAGTAAATGTAAATTTAGTAAAATTAGTAAATTTAATATAATTTTTTATATTAATTTTTATATAGTTTTTTTATATAAATGTAGACTCAGTTTCATCTACCACATGTACAAAATAAGGCAAACTATAAACACCTAAATTTGATTTAAATAAAAATAGGAACACTGTCACTCCTATCATGGAAAGATAAGATTAATTCTCCTCCTAGTTTTAGGAATTTTTGAAGAATTTCGATCCTTAAAAAGCGTAAGTAGGAAATTTTGAAGAATATAAATCACCATCCCCTGACACTCCTACTTAAAAAAATGTTATAAAATTCAAAGAAATATCATAATATCTATATCTCATTAAAATAAAAAATTTAAGAAGATATATATCTAACCTTTGGTTTTTCAAACTATCTTAGAATCTAAATCATCCCTCGCTAATATTATTTTGGCACACATAAAAGATAATAAAATAATAGTTAAGAAAGGTCAATATTTCACTATCATTCAATTTAGAATTTTGGACATCTAGTCTTTGGTATCCTACTTAGTTTTAACTCCTATGATTTTGATATTGAACTAATATGTTACAAGATATCATCTTCCATTAAATATTCTTTTGATTTTGCTCTTAACTTTATGAAGTTTGATTGCCATTGAGGAGATTGACTAGTCTTTAGTATGACTAGATGGTTATGTAAATTGATCCTATATTACTTAACATTGAAATATTTTTATTATATAAAGAAAATATAAATTTGCAAAAAGGAATTCTATATTAAAACTATAAATTAAACTCATTTAAGAAGAAGAATGGAAATTGCTTGGAAGTAGAAGACTAGGCTAGGAAAGTAGGAATGTGTTGAGAAGAAACTAGCTAAGAAAATAACAAATATTAATACTTGAAATGAAACTCTATCTAGAAAACATAAAAGAATGGAACTAGCAACTTGGAATCATATGAAATAAACCACAATTTGATGGTTTAAATAGATCTTATAATTGTAACTATGATAATATTTTCAAATGAGATTCTAACTTGGTGAATGACCACTCTATTGATGTTATGACTTTCTAATTGATTAATTTAATTTTTACATATATTATATATTATTAGAAGGCTCCCCATTGTAATTTATTTTGCAAATTATAAATTACTTTTTCTTTAATTTTTATTGAAGTTTAGTTTTTATTAAATTGTAATGATCCAACAAACTCTACTAACTTAAGCTTGGTTAGATCCTTACTTTCTTCAATGGCAATTGCCAATATTAAATTATATTTAAGAATGAGAGATTTTAAAATTAATTCACTCTTTACTCTACCATAGCTTTCCCTTAGAGCTCACATAATTCACTATATTTTGAATTCTTATGAACTATTCTAAAATAAATATTAACTCTTTTATTTTTTAAGTTTCATAATCTCTTTGAAGGGTTTGAACCCATACCAATCTTACTAAATACCATTGAATAAAAAATATAACTTTATTCTCTTTCTTGCTATTCTCTTTGAGTTGATTATTTTAATTTTCTATCAATATGTTTGAATATAATTTTTTTAGCTTAATGGGATATAATCCTAATACATTTTGAACATGCACACAACAAGGTAATCCATTTTTATATAAGCTATTTTAGGTCTACCTTGGTTTTCAACCATTGGGTCAATGAAAGTTACCCCCTGTGTATTCCTTCTCCCACCACAAATCAACTTCAAAAGGAGAAATATAAGACTTAAGTGTATATTCAACATTTGTAAACTCTTCATTTCAAAGTTATGTCCATTTTCTAGTGAACTTAAGAGAAATAAAAATTACAAATAGATAAGTTCCATGTTTCTCATAATTTTTTAGTGTACTTTAATCTACATATAAATATCCAAGTGAAACTTAGACATAAAATTGACAAGGTATTCAAACCATTTTCTCTTGACCAATAAGAAAGAGGTACATGCATTGTAAAGTGGTATGGATTACCCACCATGTTGTATAGACAACAACCTATTTTCCATTGAATTATAATGGTTGGTCTCTCCTATATAAAGTAGTTAGTTATACATTTGTAATTAGAATATTATTTGCTTTCTATGGTTTTTTTTATACATTTTCAAGGGTGTTAGAGGTGAGCTTAGGTGGAGGTAAACTACCTTAGATATTATGGAAAAAAACCATTTTGAAGGGAGAAATACAATACCTTATTCTTAGCAAAGAGAATTAGATTGAGTATAATGATATTTAAATGAAAGAATTATTTTTTTGTGGAGATGATACATGCATTAATTAAGGAAATTTTGTTGAATTCCTAGATATTTTGGAGTCCTTGATCAGCTTAATTATTGATTATCATGAATGAAAATTTAGGTAGTTCATCCAGTAAGGAAATTTTATTGTATTCCTAAAATTTGTTGCTTTTGTATGCATATGAAGTAGTTCATTCATTGATGTTATGAATATATTTTTGTGAATTATAGTAGAATGCAAATTAGATATGTGTTTTTTATTCTATAATATTAATATCACTAAACTTTTGTTTACTTTCTTCTAGTGACACCATTGAACACATATGGGACATGGAAAGAAGGGTGAAAAACATAAAGATAAGATAAATAAATTAAAAGAAAAGGATGTAGAAAAAGAGAAAGATGAAATTGCAAAAAACAAAATCACTTGTAAGCATCCATATGTATTATGTAATATCAATGTAGTTTCCAATTATACTATATATATTTTATTAAGTAGTACATGTAATCACTTATTTATTTAATTTCTTGAATAGAAAAATAAGGTAAAAGGGGTTTTCAAATTTTTTAAACATATGTTTAGCCATGATGATTTGATGACAATGTTTGGGGGTGATGAGGCTAGAGGAGCAGGTAGTGTTACTATACCCCAAAGACAAGGTGCCACTCCTTTAGGTAATTCTTTATAATTAGTTAATTTATTAATATGTAATGAAAGATATTCTAATTTATATTTTGAATCATATTGTGATGTTATCCATGAAATATATGCATGTGTAGAGTCAGTGAATCAACAATCTAGGTTGACAATGACTCAAGGCTCCATAAATCTTCAAATTTTTGTGAGGCCGAATGGAGAGGTCTTGAAAGATAAAAATGGTAATAGTTTATGTTTGAAAAATTTACATATTTATTAGAAGTATATTGATATACTAACATGATTTCAACTATTTTTTAGGTTCACTATTTTACAAATCTCTCAAGAATGCTGTAGTAGTAGAATTTGCAGAAACCCTTAACAAGCCATGGAAGAAATAAGATGATTTTGGTATGTATTTATTTTCATTATTTGTATCATTTTTTGGTATGTATATTTCACTTTAGTTTATTTAATATTTCAAGATACTAAAACTAATTTGTGTTTTTACAGCAAAAAAGAGATTAACAACAAACTTTAAACATGGATTTGGTGAAGGGTGGTGATGTGAATTCAGCTGCAAGAGACCAAAAAAATGGAATCTAATCACATAAATGTATTATAATGGAAGAAACCTATAAAAAATTCTCTTCTCATTCTTGAATTCACAATACTTCTCAAAGAGAATACAATCCTTCATATAGTAACCTGCTAAAAATAGAAACTTGTAAAAAATAGAAATGAGTCAGATTATGCCACCAAAATTGGCATGCACATCCCCCTTACAATAATTAGCCTTAATTTAAAATATTTGAACTTAAATGAAAGTAAAAAAAAATATATTAAAGTTCTAACATGCAAAAAAGCCTAAAAATATGGAGAACATAAAGTAAAAGCTAACTTTGGGATGCTGGATGGCGGAGTTAGGTCTTGAAAATATGATTTTTAAAGGGTTTGGTGTAACAAAGTTAAGCTAGATGCAGAACATGCACATGGAACCATGTTTTAAATTTCAAGAAAAATAAACATCATGGTCAAATGTTATGGCTATGGAAAGGTTCATTAGGTGGAGTGAGAAGAAAGCGCTCCAATAGGAAGGCTTGAATATGAAAAGGGTTAGAGATCATGTGAGATAAAAAGTGATGAAACTTCCCCAAAGGCAAAGAAAATTAGTACAAAAATTAATTGAAATCTATAAGAAGGTATGTAAGATTATCATTGATATTTAATATTTGAACCTAATTAATTGATTTATTTTTAACATAATACTAATTAATTATTTCATAAAAAGGTTTGGAAGATGCTACTGAAGAAAGTATCCAAAGTGGATAAAAGGAAAACAAAAGGCTTGGAGATGCTGCAAGTAAAAGTGGTGAAGTCCTGAATTGCCAAATTGGGATGTAGTATTATGCATCGTGTGGGAAGTGGAGGGGAAAATTATGTGGATATCTACTTCATAAGTATATTTACTACATGTTATTTTCAATGATATTTAATTTTTGAAAATGAATAGATAAATTATTTTTAATATAGTACTAATTATTTTTTTTGTAGTTGAGAGATTTCTATCGATTTCCTAATGATAATGAACAACAATATGGCATCACATATGGTTACCAGGCCCTGAGGGATAGGTTGAATACTAGTGTAAGTAATTTTAATTATTTAATTAATAAAGGCATATGAATTTCTTATAGGTGATGCATATTTTTTGTAAGTGTGATTGTATGTACACTAACATTTATTTTCTTATCATTTGTAGGTAAGTACTACATCATAGGGGGTGAATAGCAGGGGGCGCATATTAGGATCAGGTGCATCATAGGAGGGTGATTCATCATATACTTGGGATGTGAGATTCAATGATTTCTTTGATGATGAGCTCAAACATACTTATAGGGCAATGCCTAATCATCATAGTGGCTCAGGTAATGAGTAAGGTGGTGAGTCAAGTCATGATCATAACTCAAGTGGTGCACCCTCAGGTGATGTGTTAGGTGCTAGCTCAGGTAGTGAGTTTGCATCTAGTAAGGAGGTTAATATCAAGCATTAGTAGTAATATCATGTACTCATGATATGGATACTAACATTGTATCATTTTTCTTATATTATATGATGTGGATGTATTGATACAAATGGGTATATCATTTTGACATATTTTGATGTGGATACTATCATTATTTTCTCGATCCATATTTTGGCATATATATTTTAGCATATTTTGGCTCATTTTTGACATTTATTTTTTGTGTATTATTGGCATATTATTTTAGCATACGATTGGTGTATTATTTTTGCATACGATTGGCATATTATTTTGGCGTACGATTGGTGTATTAATGGAAATAAAAAAATTATATAAAATGTTAAAAATTATATTTTTTTTAATAATTTTTCAACAAAATTGATGTAGTTTTGGACTCAAAAAATGATGTAACACCAAGCATGAAGGGGGCTAAAATGCTCAAAAAGGGATGCAAAAAAGATTCCATCGAAAGTAGTTTTTGACGTAAAAATTGATGCAATCTAATGCAACTTGAAGATGCAAAAAGTGGTACAAATGATGCAAAAACCAACCCAAAAAGGATGCAAAAATTGACACAACTTCAATTATGTTATTTACATCAAAATTTTGAGAAAAAATAAAAAAAAATAACAAAGGATTCTGATGCAAAATAAGGACACAAATTAGGATATATTTAGTAGTGAAATATGCCTTGAACTAGGGAGTATTCTTGGTCATGGCTAAACACATGGAAAAAAAACATGGGTGACTAGGTGACCCTAATGATTATATACCAAGAATGGAGATGGAGGAGAATATTGGAGAGTAGCTAGGGGTGTCTGGAGGTAAATGAAAGAGGAAGAGGGTTAAGGAGATGAAAGGAATATGTTGCAACTCCTACAAAATGGGAAGGCAAGGGAGAGAGAGGAGTTAGATGAGTTATCATATTTTAGCCCCCCTAGTTTTCCAACTGATGTGGAATGAGGAGAAATATGAAGAAGTTATGAGCATGAAGAGGATTGCTGCTCATGGAGATTGGTTTGTTGCAAGGAGCGCTACTGGTGGGGCTACACAACATCATTTAGCTCTAGGAGATTATTTACGAGGAGTTGGATGTGTATAAATTCATATGAATACTAATTGGAGGATAATAAGGTTTTATAGAGTAGGTATATGTTAATTTTTGATACAATTTGGAGGTCTACATGGAGTAGAAATATAGTTGGTAGGCATAGTAAGTAGTAATATAATATTACTACTAGGTTTAATTTTTGGGCCATTAAGAAAATTTGAATATCAAGACATAATATTTTGTACAATGGGTTATAGTTTCCCAACAAAAACCACCATCAATATATATACAAAAAATCAATATCAAGATTTTCTAATATCCTCCACACCATCCATGAGAGGTGCAAACCCCTATGAACATATGAACCCCTTGTAGGACCCTATTTCTTTTTATTTTTTGCAAGTTTATTTTTTTATCCCTTATTTCTTACAAAATTCATAAGTAATTCAAAGAGAAAAGGGACATGACTAAAGGTTAAAATACAAATATAAATCTCATGACATTCATCAAGATCATCATTTATTTTAAGGAAGTATCTCTAAAAGTTGTAAAATCTTTTTCTTTTATTAATTTAGAAATGTAGTCTTAGTTATCGCAATTACATATTTAAATGGGAAAAAATATAGATACTTAATTTCAATTTTTTATTTATTAAAAATACAATTTAGATATTTAAAATGAGTTAATTCATAATTTCAAGATAAGACTAGCTAATGTTTTATTATTTTATAAGGTATAAAAGGAGGTTACAATAAAAATTCAAAGAATCAATTCTCTTTATAAGTAAGTATTATCTTTGAAAAGATTCAAGATCTTCCAATTTTTCATTATTTTGAATATTTTAATATCATCATTACAAAGCTAAGATATCAAGAAATTCATTGTTAATATTTCTAGCAAACTAGAGAGCTTCTTGAGCTAAAAATATAATAATTTCTAAGCTAAATCAAAGTGATTGAACTACAAGGTAAGGATATTGAACTAACTAGCTTAATCTTACAACTTTTAGTTCTTCAAAATAACCCTAGAATAAGGTTGAGCATGACCCTATTTCAACCAACAAGGTTGACCATGTTCTTATTATTGAAAGCATTTTAATTCTTGAAAGTTATCAAAATTATTATTTTTAGTATCTTAGAATACTATGGCCTTGACTGTTTCAGTAAAAGTATCGTGCATGATTTAAGCTCTTCTTTTATTTCAATTTAAATTTTGATTTCTAACAAATAGGGAGGAGCTTAATCATTATTAATGTTGATCCTAACCTTTGTAAACTCTAGGAAAAATATCAATCCCCTTGAGATCATTGAGATTTTAGGTATTTTTTGGAAAGGATTTTTTGGCTAAGTTCAAAGGGTTAAAAATCATAAAAGGTACATAAATTATTATTATCTTTGTTAAATTTGATATATTCTAGATCTAGTATTGTGATGATTAGTTATTAGATCTTGCATGCATTAGTTTGTTAAGAACTATCATATCGATAATATATATATAAAATAAACCTTATAGCTCTTATCTACAAAAAAAATAATAATAAATTGAGGAAACTAGAAACATAAATATAATAAAAAAGTTACAAAATTTAATAACATAAAATGTAGCACATAATAAGAGAATTGTAGTAATAGTAATACATTAAATTATCTTGGGACATTAAGTTTTTCATTTGATAAACATAGTGAGAAAAAGAAAACACATAATGATAAAAAAGAAACTTAGTACCTCGATACAAAATGTAATGACTTATGACAATTACCAAAATCAGCTTTAGGTGTTTTAGAATTTGGATTCATTGCAACAATAAAGGTTCTCTGAAATTCCTTCACTCTCTCCTTAGATTAAGAATTCCACTCATTGAATTGGCTAAAGGGATTCACTCCTATTTATTTTGGGTTATTTTAATGATGTATTATATGATATTAAGGATATACTTAATAGATCTTACAAGTTAGGGAAAACTAATAACTTGAAGCCTCAATTCTATTAGATGTTTCCATGTAGTTAGAAAGTGGGTTATTTTCTCCCTCATTGTTCTATTCATTCCCATAAATATTAGGTCCGTATTGATAATAATAATGTAACCTAAAGGTTTGGTTTGGTATATTTCTCCATTATTTGATGATAATAGGGTTCTTGAATGACCAAAAAGTGGTGGGAAAATGCGCTCGTAGGGTTTTTTGCTCAATATTCGGGTTATATGCTAGTTCCTATCTATGAAGAAGGTTAAAAGTTATAATAAAAATATAAAAGAGGTCAAGAGTAATTTGAAAGATATCAAAACCTAAAATACTAAACAAGGAAAGCAAATAACATGAAAGTAAACTAAACTAGTCAGCCCAGGCATCATTGCATAGTCAGTAATCCATGGACAAGACTAAAAATAGATCAACTACCTCACTCTTGGGGTCTTGCAATCGCAATACACAACCACAATATCAGATAATACTTCATACACAATAATTACAAAGTAAAATAACAACCAAAAAATGCAGAGGGAAAAATATCATAACTTTGCATTATCATATATGAAAA
>Ga0115842_100866_pt1 | contig 11908 bp, 7 predicted proteins | sample InSIn2SAF170_2_FD_83856 | JGI IMG/M metagenome (GOLD analysis project Ga0115842, IMG submission 83856)
CCGATGCGATAATCAAAGAGGAATCAGAGCAGGAGATGAGAAAAATTCTTGGCCTTACCAAAGAGAGGTGGAAAGAGGTCTTGAACAGGTATGGGCCATGAGTGTGTCCGAGATCGAAAAGAGTCCTCGCGGATACACTTGGTCCTGGCTATTCTTCGTTTTCAATGCGTGTTCACTGCGATCTGGAGCTTGCCTGATGCCCACACCTTTCTGGAATCCTCTATCAGAGTGACTGTTGGCCCGTGCACGAAACTCCTTCTTAATTTGTGAGCAGACTACTAAACACACTCTGGTAATTGCGTTCCATCCATACTCGATGATGTGAGGAACAGTTTTACAGCCTTGATTGGGTCGCGATGAACAGTCCGTACGCTCTATTCCGAAATTCTGTGATGGACGCTAAAGATACCTGTCCAGCGTTACTCGACCAGGTCATGAATTACAACTGAACAAGCTCCTTTGTTCTTTGGTATCACATGCGTTCTCAATCCCAAAGCTCGTGTTGCCTTTGTTATCGAGGCCTAATTTAGTTACAGCCGCTGCAATATTTAACTATCCTTTGTTCTCACACAGTATCCATCCATCGACGACCACGATGCGTTTAGAGAAGAGGTCGATAAGCGATATATCTACAAAGGACATGTTGATCTTGCATTTCCCTCGATTCGTATATCTGGTAGGTGATCAATTCGCTTCCTGCTCGACTTACGAGAACAGTTGTATAACCTTGCCAGTCCAAGCACGAAATACGGAGACCTTTCAGTAATGAGCCAACAAAACCCACCTCGACGAAATGTTCGTACTCGAAGTATGTGGCGCTCTGCTACATCCGCGGACACTAGCCCGTTGATGGGTGGAATTCAAAGGTCACGTCGAGTCCGCGGACGTAGTGATCTAGGTGCTACGATACTTCAGGCTCACCCCACACGCGCGCGAAGACCACCGCCACCTCCTGCCCAGCCACGCCCAGCATATCAGCCATTGCACCGTCCAAGTTACCCAGTCCAACAAGCACAAATCCAAGCTCCCTCTCTGTTACACCAATTTTTGAGTGGCCATTTTGTTACTCAATTCTTTCAAGTAGCTGAGATCAATCTTACTGACTATAATAACCTTCGGCTTCTTGATAGGGCCATATCACAGTTATTACCTGCTTTCTCTGACCTGGGTACTAATCCAGACATGGCAGCACGCCATCTGGCTGTTTCGTGTTCTAACCGAAGACTCATCAACGACGGTCTAGTCACATACAGTCAAGCTGTGCAAGCAGCCAACGGCCCGTATATCTACGACGCCGCTGGTCTGCTGGCACTCCGCCAGCCCAATGACTACCTAAACAACACACAAGCCTGCACAAACACGCCAGCACGGAGACCTGATCTCAGGTATTACTTCTGCAACGGTGATGACCACTCCCTCTTCCGACACTACATGCCTCCCCAGCACACTCCTCACCCCCAAGAGAAGGTCGTTTGCGAGGAATGCGTCACCCAAGACCACGAGGCGACAAACCCTTACACTCTCTGTCCTGAACGTATCATCCCAATGTGTTTCCGCCACTCCGAACTAACCATCAACGGCCAATCCCAAACGTCATGGCGCGAGTGTACGTGTCCTACCACCTTCAGCCCCTTTCGCGACGAAGTTTATCCCACATGGTTCTGCTCGCTCTGTGCACTATCTCGTTGCTACAGCCGTATCCAGAACTGTTCATTCAAACACGACATTCGTTTAGTTAACAGACTACCTAGGAACCACGCCATTGCAAGGAGATACCCATGGTATAACATCCGCCGTTACGCCAATGATCTGCCACCTGGTATACCGCCTGGTATTCCCCCAAGTGCAAGAAATACGTGTTACCTATGTGATCGAGACGATAATTCTTGGGAGCATATCATCGCGACCTACCCTGTGGTCGACGTGCCTGGGGAGATGGAGGGAAGAAAGGATTTCAGATGGATGGTCATGCTGTGTATGAGGTGTCTAGGGCATGTCCCGGACCGAGACATCTCAAGAAATCGACTGGGATATCAGAGTTCCATCCCTGACAACATGTCTTAAGTGGTTGGAAATATCGGCTTGAAGAGTTGATTGAGTGTTGGTTTTATGGATTCTCACTTACAAAGTCTGTGATGTTGTTGTTTCCTTTTGTTTTACATCTTGCCGGTACTTAAGATTTAATGGTTTTCCAATAAGGGACTACGCTCCTTCAATGAACTGTTCTTCAGGTATCAAGATTTGTACCGCGTGTATGTTGGAGGTACTTCATACAGTTTCTGATATCGCACTAGTCGTCTATTACATCGAATACTATGTTGCATAGTGTACTCCTAGATATGTGCATATGAGTACAAAAAGGGGGCTTCAGGACGCCCACTTCATCAAAACTGATTTCTAGCTCACACTTGGACTGTCCCGTCTACTCTACGCTGTACTTTCAGGAACATCACAGGATCGTTCAAGCTTAATGTACTGTTGAATGGACTTCATGGTCTACGCTGGCAAAAATTCAAAAACAATCAACAGCTGGGATTCGCTGGTGGTCACCCACCCAACTACTAGCCAGTCGGCAGGCGGCTTGAGTACAGGTGATCGAACGGGAACCTCTATTTTCCGCCTCCTATGGTCGATTGCGAAGACAATTGCTTTAGTATATATTAATATATTGAATACTCACCCGGAAATATAGCGGATTCTTGCTTGGACTGACTGGATTCGAAGGGGTGTAAACGTAAGCTTAATTGAGTAAGCATACACGACTTGGGGATGACAGCTGCAGTCTCGGTAATCAGATAGATACTTCTTGAAATTGAGAATGGCGCTACGAAGTGCAAAGATCAGTGAGAGATGGTTTGAATGCTGGTGTTGTACTCGAATAAATCATGGACTTTGGGATAGAAACGCCACGTGACGTGGACTCTACGCCAGAGTCCGCATGACATGTGCCTTTGGGACCCTTGACGTTGTCCACGCATACTTGTACTAGAGTAGGTAGTCGGCAGGCTCGAGTTTGTCAATAAACCCTGCATTGAACCTAGACGACCACACACATCGATCTCGCGACCTTCTCTTTCTGCAAGTATCCCGAATCAAATATCCTTTGTCATCTACACTCGCAATGCAGTCATTCGCAGCTTTCGGCAAGAACGTGAGGTAGGCCCTCCTCCCCGGAAACACAATCAATATTTCGATGAAGTGGTGCATGCTGATAACACACTACACAGTTCTGCGTGGAACACAACCGTGACTCCCTTTGCGCAAAGGTCTATTCATAGTGTCAAGGAGCAGCTCGGTCAAACCAGTGAAAAGACACAACTTCCACCTGAGTATGTCGACCTTGAGAAGCGGGTTGATGCTTTGAGAGAGGTACACTCGAAGTTGCTAGCTGTCACGTAAGATATTGCCATTACAACTCGCAAAAGGATGCCTAACGTAGGTGTACAGCAACCAATACTCGAATGAAGCCTACGATTATCCACCAAACATTCGCGAATCATTCACCGATCTCGGTCGAAGCATATCCGAGAAAGTCACCCTCTTGTCGCATGCCGCGAGTCCGGCCGAAGCAACTGCTGCTCTCACTGCCGCTCCAGCCACTAAACCACAGCCCAAGACTCTCAATCATGCTATCGCTCGTGCCTCCCTCGCTGGCTCCCAGCTCTTACAGCATGCTGCACCCGTCGGAGATTCACCAGAAGACCCGCTTGCTGCCGCACTTGAGAAATATGCATTGGCAGAAGAGAAAGTAGGCGAAGCAAGATTAGCACAAGATCATCAAATTCAATCACGATTCCTGGCTGGCTGGACCACCACAATGAACACAAACATCCAGTTTGCATCCAAGGCAAGAAGGAATGTTGAGACTGCTCGTCTAGCACTCGATGCCACCAAAACGGCCAAGCGAGCTCAACTTCAAGCTCGTGGTATGAACCCAGATGATGAGTCGGCATTGAGTGAGGAAGCACGTGCCGAAATTGAGGCTAAGGAGGATGAGTTTGTGTCTCAAGTCGAGGAGGCTCAGAGTGTTATGAAGAATGTAAGTCACCGAGTGAATCCATGTAAGGTGTTAGCTAACGTCTTTCCCAGGTTTTGGACACGCCTGAACCACTGCGAAATCTGGCAGACCTGATTGCTGCGCAACTCGAGTATCACAAACAGTCTTACGATATCTTGTCGGACCTTGCACCATATATCGACCAGCTTCAAGTTGATCAGGAAGCTAAATACCGACAGGGCAGAGATGCTTAGCGAAATGTGCTCGTCAGATCATACGGAGGATTGTTCGTTATTGCTCTAGCATGTCTTACGTAGCTGTTTAGCGTTTCGAATCAAGGCGCAATTCGAGAGATTAAGATGAGCAGTCTGGTTCTTTCGTACTGGATGGCTCCGGTTACTGCTATTTTATGTGTTGAGGTATACCTACTATAGATACTGGTTAATGGTCGATGAGTGGTCTGACGCCTGGGGCATCAATCGATCGTTCAGCCTCGCGATCTAGGAAATCACAGTAAGGCTCCGCCCCAGCACGCAGATGCCATCATTGAATCAATGAAAGTGACCTTTCACCACGCTTCCGTCTACGATCTCGTGATCTTCGACAATACCTTGTGAAAGCTGTCTACACTGTTGAACATATCGTTGTTTTACCGCGCATCCGAATCCGCATTACAAGCTCACTACCACCGACCGCAGTCCGATTGTTAGCCACTCGATTCTCTATCACCTTGCCCGAACACGACCACAAGTCGGTACCATCCTACAATATGGCGAATGGGTAAGTCAAGATCGGTCTCAATACCCGGTTGCTGTTCCGATTTGATGGTGTCTTGCACGAGACCTGTGAGCAAAGCAGGAATATGCTGTACATGGATCGGAAAGGCGCTGGCGCAAGTGGATTGGCATGCGAACCATAGCAAGAGAAAGCGAGTATCTGCACTGCCGATGAAGTCGTTAGGACCAGAAGCCACAACGATATCCATGAGTTCGTTTACTAGGGTTATATAAACAGCGGCCTGATGGCAGTTGAGCACCGCAACCGAACATTAAATATACTTAGAGGGTAAATGCTGACGGTGTTTGAACAGATGGTCCCTCCTCATCGGTCTCGTGGTTATTGTCGCTCTAAGTTCGGCAGCATATTTCTTCAGTCCCAAGGGCGAGAACCAGACGTACGTCGACCCTCTATCTTTCGTTGGTTACGGCCTGCGCGATTCTATCCTTCTCATGAGGACAATGGGTCCAAGGCTATGGACCGGTAGCACGATAAGGAACTTAGCTAACATACTGGGCGAATAGGATATGGAGAAGCACACTCATCCTTAGCTTCGCCAGTTGTTACATAATGTGGGGTGAGTCAACATTGATCGTGCCCATCAGCAATCAGCACGAGCGTGTCAAATAACGTATGTGCTAATGTTCTGGCAGCGATAACATTTTTGGCGCAGTGGCATCCTCTCATCGAGCCTCGAATGTCAAAACTGAGACCAGGTTATCCAGGTGGCAGTTGAAGAGCTCTATACAGCGCTTTGAACTTCATGTCTGCAACAAAATGTCGGGGAGTTATGGAGTTGTTGTATTAGGCTGATACCTTATGCACCTCACGTGGTGCGCAAATAGATTCCACCAATATGTCTTAAAAACTACCAACTTCAGCGTGCTCTTGCAAGACGTTTTGAGTGATTTCCACGATTCTATTCTTGGTGTCATGGAATTTTCGCTGTGTTTGTGTCAGTCAGCCATGACTTTAGTACGACCGTGCAGAGTTACTACACACTAGCACAAGTCTGACAGCTAAGGGGTGTTTCTACGACCTTTCTGCTGAGCTCAGAGCCCTTGCGCCGTTTCAAAGAAGGAGAACTCGAGGTTAGGGTCGCTGAAGTCCAACTTGCATTTGGAAGGTCAGGACAAGAGATTGAAGCAAATCCGGATGTCCAATCACATTAAAGATTTTGTTCAAAAGAACTCGACGATCTGGTCTAAGTTTGTGAACACCGCCGACACAGCAAGACTGCTCAAGACCTAAGCCTTGCTGTGCGGAAACAAATAGCAAGCAAAAAACAAAATACATTCATGCCGAGTAATCCGACGAAGACTGTGAAGACTTTACATACATGCAGAAAATGCACCGACTTCAACCCTCAAATATTAGAACTAAACACAGTGTAATCCATATAATATGAAGCTTCCCAATATACTGTATATTCAGTAGTACAGTACAGCACTTGTGCTCTCATCAAATCACTTCCCTTCGCATCCCACTCCCCTTTCCCTCGAGCCATGGCCCCAAAATTCCATAACCAAATCTCATAAAAAAACAAATAAGCACACAATGGCAGAGCAAATTACTTCCTAACCCGGCACCCACACACACCATACAGTACCTATCTCATCCCAAGCACAGCCCTCAATCAACCTCCCTTCAGCATCCCTTTCCCCCGACCCTCGGATTCGCACCCACATTTCCGTTCCATTTCCGTTCCATTTCCACCTCTTCCGCCAGATTCCCATCCGGATCGCGGAAACCTACCTCGTAACCGGTCCTCCACTCCAGCGTGTCGCACACCCAGCATCACAGTACTAACGCGAACTGGAAAAGAAAGTTACTGAAAACGGTATGTTTGGGACGAAGTTTGATGAACAGGAGGAGTCGGGGACGGAAATGTCGCGGCTGGTTTTTGCAACGCGGAGGGTGAAGCTAGTGGTTTGGATTGGGATAGGTTGTTTGCCAAGTGGATTGTGGTGTTCTACTGTAGTTACGAATGGGAGGTGAGGGCTCGTACTGTGCTGTGAGGTGAAGAGATACGTGGAGCGGGGATGGTGTGTTGTATAGAAATGAGATTTGAATTGCTTTGCTCGCTTGCTAATATATCTTCACGAAAATGCTATACCTGCTTGGTATGGACGATATTGGTGGGTCCTGCTTTTGCCTGCTTGGGATATGTATCCCGAATGCTCCTTATCCATGTTCTGTACACAATGTGAAGATACTGTACATCCTGGCTGCCATTTGACATGCTTCAAACAACACCAGCAGGAGCTTCATCCTTCTTATCGATATCCTCCTTGACCTCACCCTCTTTCACAGTGTCTGCTTTCTTGCTCTCAGTTTCGACCTTTTCGGTCTCGATGTTGTCTGTCTTACTAGCGCTTGCTGCAAGGTCATCAGTAATGCCAAGCTTGATCTCTTCCATCTCTTCATCGTCTTCATTTTCCTTGGTTTTCTCCTGTTCTTCATCAGCGGGATTGTACGTGGCCGTGGTCGATGTTGTGGTCTTCTCTTCAACATTCTTGTTATCCTCTACTTCCTGACTCTCTTTCTCTATCTTCCCGTCACTAACTAAACTCCAGCTACTGTTCTCCGATCCATAGCTGCTGCCAGCACCCTTGTTCGATTCGGGGTACTGAGGTTCGCCATCATCACCAACATCACAGTGCGCAAGTATCCCACTAAGAAAGTCGTCACTAATAGTCCGTATGCTTCCACCACCTGGGGAGTGAAGAATGTCTCCAACCTCCGCGCGGCGTACACCTGTTTCAGGTGTTTCAGGCCCTATTATGGAAAGGGATTGCCCTCTATTGATGGCCGAGAGGGGTGTTGCTGGCTCTTCATCTGTATCTAAAGTTATCGGTTGTGATTGCGATGGCGGTTCTGGAGGCGTTACGGGTCGTTCTTGTTCAGATGTCTCGCTGACGGAGGATGGAGCGGTAGCAGGAGTAGCAGCCGATTGGGCATTAGGAGGGGCACCAACATCGTCATCGAAAAAGTCGAACTTGTGGTCTTCCGGAGTCGGTGTGGGGTCTGCTGGAGCGCTGAGGTCGACATTGATGTCTGTCTGGGGTATTGACATGTTTGACGGAGGAGATCGATGCGCTTTTGGTGGAGATGAGGTAGATTGTGACTGAGTTGTGTTCGTTGATGTCGCTGAGGGGTCTGCAAGCACTTGTTGCGAGATCTGTGTTCGTGTCACGTCTGTACCATGTTCCTCCTCCTCTTCCGCACCCTCTGCTATGCTTGTTACCTGCGTGCCCGTGCTTGGAGTATGTCTATGTCTTCGGGTTGTGGCGCCGGTCGAAGGTAGCGTAGCCGAATCTTCACTTTCTTTCGTTGGAGATGTCTTTGGGACTTGATTTACAGGTGTCTCATTTCTTAAGATTTGAACATCGCGCGGGTGCTCGCTGACGGGTGTCTCTTCCATATCTTCTCGGTCTCCTTCTGCCTCTGGTGGTACGGTGTAATTGTCCTCGGGTATCAGGGAGTATGCATCACAAACTGTCTTGAAAAACTTGTACAGACCTTCCTCCTGTTCCAGTGACCAGAAAACTTCTCGATGTTGAAACCATGCATGAGCATATATTCGGTATACTCTACGGAAGATATTCGTCAATTGTTTCATGCTTGCAAATGCATTCCCTCCTTCGCCCCCCAAAGCCAACCGTGAAGGGAAGTGTTTCGAGCTTGTGAGTACATTGGCAGCCCAGTCGAGAGTGTGACAGCAGTAGTCAATGGCGCAACACGATTTGGGTGGTTCATGAACTGCGCAAAGGTATTGCCATTCTGATGCTCGCATCTCCGGACATGTCTGAACCGAGCAAGGGGGGGTATCAGCGAAGAATGAAACAATCAAGCGATTCGTTCGATGTACGAGGAAACGGCATAATTCGTAGAGCCATAGGTTGCGATCGACCGGTTCACCAGTATCTTGTTGTAGAGGAGGAGCTGCCAATTTCATCGCTGTTTCTCTGGTAATCGGCATCACTGTATCAGAAGCTCCCTCCCATGTTGCCTTACAATATGCCGATTTAAGGTATTCTTGCAACTGGAAAGGTGATTCAAGCTGCACTGTCAGCATGAACCACGAGGCAGTGAACATCTCCTTACCTGATGCAATGGTACAAAAGGCGGACCCTTTGCCATTTCTACTGCGCTTGTACCTGGTCGTACTCTTCGTGCAGCGCCTTCATCTTGTGCTGCTGTATTATCAAGTCTGATTTCGGCACTCGGGGCATTTATGGAGGGACTCTGAGGGCCTAATTGCAGTTCTGGTAATGGTGGAGGTGATGGTAATCTCGTCTGAGAGCTTGAAGGTGATGCAGCAGAAGATAGACGAGCAGGCGACTGAGCAGACATTCTGCAATGTTCGTGTATAGTATATGCTGCTTTGATATTTTAGGTCGTGCTGTTCGCATACCATATGCTAAAGAACAACCTGCACGCGCTTGAACGCGGTCCAAATTGGTAGCATAGTTTCTGCCTTGTCGCCTTAACCTGGTGAAGCCTGCCTTAGGAAGTCCACCAATCCTTCGTCAAATTCTTCGATCAATATGCGAGTACATAAGCTACTAGGAAAGGGCGAGAAGATCTTGCATCTCAGGCCGTACTGGACCCATATCGTCTTTTATTGGTCTTGGACTGGTAAGACCGAGAGTGATCTGTCGTGACAATGGCCGATAGCGAAGAAGAGTTACCACCAGACCTTGTCGATGCTCAACTTGATGCATCGATCAATGCTACTACGTCTGTCAAGAAAGTGCCCATCAGCATCATTACTGGTAAGTGATCAGGACTTTTGAGTATAGATGCGTTGCAGTATCCATCGCCTGCATAAGCTAGTCCTTATGGTTGACACGATCAATGTCCGGATTTCACGCAGTGCACGTCCAAACCTCCAGAGGCAGTAGTCTTAAGTTTTATGTGATCTCTCAGCATTCCATGAACTGAAAACTCTTGTACTGATATCTAGCTGACAGAAGACAGGATATCTCGGAGCTGGCAAGACTACCCTGTTGAACTACATACTGACTGCAGAACATGGCAAGAAGATTGCTGTTATTTTGAATGGCCAGTCCGTCCGAGAATTGTGTAGCCAGTAAGTGTGCTAATTGTGGTCTAGAGTTCGGCAATACTGCTGACATCGAGAAGTCACTGACTGTGGCGCAAGATGGCCAGCAGGCAGAGGAATGGATTCCTTTGCAAAACGGCTGTATATGCTGTAGTGTCAAGGATTCAGGTGTGGCGGCTCTCGAATCTCTTGTTGAACGCCAAAAGAATTTTGACTATATCCTCCTTGAAACAACGGGAGTTGCAGATCCTGGCAACATTGCACCGATGTTCTGGATGGACGAAGGTCTTGGCAGCAGTATCTACCTCGACGGAATAGTCACGGTAGTTGATGCCAAAAACATTCTAAAGAGTCTCGATGATCCAACGCAAGAAGAGCTTCCCGAGTCTGAGCATGAACACCACGAACACAACCCAGCTTCACCGTTGATGTCCACTGCTCATCTACAAATCTCACACGCCGACGTCATCCTGCTGAACAAGAGCGACCTCGTTACCTCGGATCATCTCGAAACCGTGAAGGATCGAATCCTTTCCATCAACGCAGTTGCCAAGATAATAGTTACGAACCATTCTCGAGTCAAAGACTTATCTGGAACAGTGCTTGACCTCTTCGCATATAGCTCATTCTCGACTGGTAACCAGACTCCGGACTTCACCAACAAAGGCCATTCTCATCTCGACCCAACTATATCCACACTCGACGTATCTCTACCGATTCTGAATCAGGCTGGATTAGAAAGACTAGAACAATGTCTCGAAGACATTCTATGGCCAAGTGGCGAGGAGAAGCCCTACGAGATTCACAGAACCAAGGGGCTCGTTCGTCTAACAGATGGTACCCATAAGATGATACAAGGAGTCCGAGAGATCTTTGAAATCACAGACGCTAAGAACGATTCCGACGATGAATCCTCGGGTGGAAGCAGAGTCGTTTTAATAGGAAGGAAATTGGATAAAGTGCCACGAAATCTGGGGTGGAATGATGAATGAAGCTGTAGACGGCTAAAACACAGAGATTCACAACGTGCGTCGCGAATGTACCCATGGTAAAATCGACCTCAGATGAAGCTAGGACAGGTGTGGAGGCACATGGAGGGTGCTGCACGCCGATCACGTTCCACAACCGCTTCCCTTACTCAGCCACAAACGTTCATACGGGGATGTCACAGCCAGCGGACCGTGGTATGGGAAGCAGAAACATACTCATCAGTCACGTGCATTGTCTGATGGAGGGGCACCAAGAAGGGTATTCCCAGCAATGTTACCGCCACTGGTTCACTTGAAGGTATGTTGCAGGATCGCATAGATCAGCATAGCATAGTGGTGGCGTCTAGCTAGCCAACGAATACAAGTCATATCAGAAAATGTCAAATATCCTCAACTCCAGTGAAGCACTTTTTACCCTATCAGTGTCCAGCATCTATTTCTTTCTTCAGAAGCGTTTCACATCTACGATACGCTGAAATACATTTCAACACGAAATCTATATAACCAAACACAGGCAACTGCAAGAACAAACACAATCCTAATTTCCCTATCACCCATTCCTCCTCCAAATAGTGCTTCGCTCCCCCGTCTCCCCCTCCTCATACGACCCCGGCAAAATCTCTCTCAAAAGCTCTTCCACACCCTTCCCCCTCTCCCTCGCACCCTCCCACTGCTTCGGATACCCCAAACTGACCTCCTCAAACCTGACCCCATCCCTCCAATCCGTCCTCCGCACATGCAAATGTCCACTCACAACCACATCAGCCCGAAACCTCGTATGCCAGTCATCCGTCCTCTTCGTGCCACACCACAGACTGAAGCGCGGTATACTAGGGATAGTGACCAGATTTTACCACAGAGCGATGTGATTGATGAGCACGACTTTCGTGTCGGGATCTTTAGTGGCGAGCGCGGACTGGAGACGTTCTTCTGTCTTTTGGAGGAGAGTGTGACACCATGCGTCGCGGGTGGGATGGGGGTCTGGGTGTAGCAGTGCTTCGTCTGTGGCTTGGATGTGTTGTTCCAGTGCCCAGTCTAGGGCGTCTTCGCGGCTGACGTTGTCGGGCCGGCAACTAT
>Ga0115842_100867_pt1 | contig 11879 bp, 14 predicted proteins | sample InSIn2SAF170_2_FD_83856 | JGI IMG/M metagenome (GOLD analysis project Ga0115842, IMG submission 83856)
ATGCCAAGGTTGTAGTTGTAGTTGAGAAGAAGAAGCAGAGAAGGTGCGATGGTGCTTCCAATCAATGAGGGCGAAGTGACCCTAGCTAGTGGGTCGTGCTGGATAGAAAGTAGGATATCGTGGTATGTGCGCAGGAAGAGTTCGCTTGGCTTCGTGTCACCGAATCTACCACATTCGAGAGCTCGCTGGAGATCTTGCTCGCTTGCCGGCTTGCGTTCATGAGGTGGTTTGGTCTCTTTTTCTGCTAGGATGTGGCTACCGTATAGGCGCTTGGCTAACGATGAAGCTCGGCATGAAAGCAACCAAGTAAGGCAGGTAAAGGTTTGCTGTTTCTTGCACCACCATGTCGAAATCTCCAGTTTCTGAAAGTCTGGGTGCCATGTATAGCAATGGTAACAGCATAGCCGCGATGCCCAAATTCCTGCGTAGTTGTGGTAGAGCAAGCTAACGATGAAGCTCGGCATGAAAGCAACCAGGTAAAGCAAGTAAAGGTTTGCTGTTTCTTGCACCACCATGTCGATAATTCCTAGTTTCTGAAAGTCTGAGTGCCATGTAGAGCAATGGTAACAGCATAGCCGCGATGAACAAGTTCCTATTGGTTGGCATACTCGATCCTATGCTAAGGTAGGGGCCGCACAGGGCTAAGGCACAAGAAAGACAAAAAGCAACACTTACGAAGCGAAACTCGAACCCCACGTCTGGGACTATTGCATCGAGAAACCGAAGTTTTTTCAAATCTTGCCATAGCTAGCGCTGTTTTGCGACTGCGCGTCTAAGACATTAATTTTTAGTGTGAGGGACAGTGATTCTTCGTGGCATTACTGCCTTTCTTCGTGGTACTCCAGTGTACGCAGTCGTGTTAAGAATGCAGGAAATCCTCGCTGTCAACGCCTAGACTAGGAATCCCACCGCGCCCTCGAGCGAAGTAAAAAGATGGAAGAGGGGAAAGGAAAGAGAAAGCTATATACTATAGTCTCAGCTTTACACGTGACCTACAGATCTGTCTTCTCACCTTAACGCGGCCACATCCTCTAGACTATGTTAACCAGCTTCATGTCCTTGCGTTGAGCAGCAGTCCTCTTAGTGTGGGAATGAACGCTATCGCAACATCTTGACCTGTTTATGCTCATTAGCGTTGGGTAACAAATACAAAGCTATACAAGCAGGACATATTATACTCAAATCTTCACCTCTTCTGAGATGTGATGTAGCCTTAATAACCTCGGCTTGATGATGTATTTGGTCCACTCTCCGCTAATAATTCGTAGCGGCACGCATCTTGTCCACTTCCTACTAATGTTGCGAGATCTTGTACTAGTTTATATCGGAATCAGAATGTGGTTCGCCGATGTGCATGTGGCTAGTCTTAGGATGGTAAAGAGGAGATGCTAGCTCGATGTTAGTATATAGGGATCCGTATAAAGAGGTGTTCTACTCCTCAGTCTAGTTAGTAAGATGTGTCAGCGTTCGAGGCGATAAAATAATGTATAAACCTAGAAGCTCACATCGGAAGCGTGATAAGACATCTTTAACGACGAGATTTTCTCCTTAGGAGAATTAAGGGACTTAGTGATTATCATGTTGTTATGGATTCGTCGACGATATCGCTATGCTCGTGTTGTTTGAACTGTGCGCCACTAAAGAAACGTGTACTGTTTGCGTCAGTACTAACCGTAGTGCGTGCGGTTAGAAGCATTGAGGTAGATCCTCTACCTTGCATGATGCGGGATAGTATGCGTGGGTCCTGCTCCTTGTATTGCCTTATCTGAGTGTCGTTTTGATGGAATAGCCCTGCAAAAATGTCGCGATGGAACGAGTTGAGATCTACTGACAACAGAGCAGCATGATCAGCTGCTTTGGAGAGAGTCTTGTCGATGTGCCGAGCGGCGTACTTTGTTTGTCCCCCTCTTCTGTTGGCGACTAGCGCACTCATCAACCTCTACCTTTGAGGCGCCGTTTCCTCCTACCATTGTCCCGCCATGCTCGTAAAAGCTCACGCATATCTGAAAGGTTCACTCTGTACCAGGTAGTCAAACCGACCGTATGCTTGAATATGTCCAACGCTTTAGCCACAGCTTCCTATGTTCTGATAAATCCTTTTCTTGCGTCTTTGTCTATCCCTCTCACAGTCGTTGGGCGTGTATGAGTTTGTAACGTGGTGTTTCGAATGTGCCTGCATTACCAGGATAACGAGAATAGATCATAATGTGAAGCCGAGCGTTACATTTGTTCGCTTTATGTCGGTTAGACTCAATTTGGCGTGCCCAAGACGGAAGAGACTCTCAGCAGTTAAAGCAAAATTGAGGAAGGGACAAGAATCAAGAAATTGAGAACTATCCCATGATGCCGCTGGCGTATTCTCATAGTCCCATTCGCGATGCTGCTGGCGTATTTCCGTTCATGGTGATGCTGGCGTAGTCTCATTCATGGTGCCGCTGATGTACTCTCATTCACGCTTTTGCTGCTGTTGACATTGCATCTCATAGTGGCGGCGCTGCGGCTAGCATCTTGTCTCATGATATTGCTGGCAACTCATCTCATGGTATTATTGACACCTTATCTCACGGTATTGCTGCGCATGAGGGCAAATGTCGCCAATCCGGCACAATGGAAGCGTGCCAACAGAGCTGCAGCATCGACTGAAGAACTCTCGACTTTGTTAGGTCGCATACTGCATATTTGCGAATTCATGGAGGAAATGTACTGTACACATGCATGCCCAGATCACCCATGACTAGAACAAATTGGCCAAGTGCATACATGTTCGGGTCTGCTGAAATCTGCACAGCATGTTCGAATGGCCAGAACAACGCAACTCGGTCAAATGGTCACAAAGGTGCAGAAGTGCCTGGATGTGCTGAGTTTTGTTCATGTCACTCAACTCATTAAGACGACTTTGCTAGACACTTTACGTTTAGAGACGGCACGGCTGAGAAGGAAACAAGGTCATAATCATTGAGATGACGATCTATTAATTCATCATCATCATCCTTTGAAGTCCATCAGCACTCCCCTCATGCCATTATTCCTCCACCTTGACATGAGTTCACACATCTCCTCCCCACAAGCATCACCCAACACCGGCACAGAACTGAGATGACGAGCATCTATTTCTTTCCGGCCTTGACGGCAGCCTTGGTGACCTTTCCGGCACCAGCGGCAACCTTCTCGACACTCTTGATGACACCGACAGCGACACTATGAATGTGTTAGCAAAGAACGAGAACAAATCAGAGATAGGGTAAGAATACGTCTGCCTCATATCACGGACTAAAAAAAGAAAATGTTAGCTCAAGTTACAGATGGACAAAGGATAGAATAGGGCTCACCCGCAAAACGACCGAGAGGGGGGTAGTCAGTGAAAGCCTCAACACACATGGGCTTGGAGGGAATCATCTTGACGATGGCAGCATCACCAGACTGGAAGGAAGAGTTAGCAAGAACAGAAAGGAAGGTTGTGGCGGCAGTGAAATACCTTGATGAACTTGGGGTTGTCTTCCATAGACTTTCCGGTACGGCGGTCGATCTTCTGGAGGAGCTCAGAGAACTTGCAGGCAATGTGGGCGGTGTGGCAGTCAAGAACTGGGGCGTAACCAGCACCAACTTGACCGGGGTGGTTGAGGACGATGACCTGGGCGTTGAAAGAACCGCAACCCATAGGAGGGTCGTTCTTGGAGTCACCACAGACGTTTCCACGGCGAATCTCCTTGACGGAGACGTTCTTGACGTTGAAGCCGACGTTGTCACCAGGAGCACCCTGAGCGAGCTGCTCGTGGTGCATCTCAACGGACTTGACTTCAGTGGTGACACCAGCGGGAGCGAAGGTGACGACCATACCAGCCTTGATGACACCGGTCTCGACACGACCGACAGGCACCGTGCCAATACCACCGATCTTGTAAACATCCTGGAGGGGAAGACGGAGAGGCTTGTCGGAAGGACGGTTGGGAGGCTCGATGGCGTCAATGGCCTCGAGGAGAGTCTTTCCGGTGGACTTTCCAGCCTTGGTCTCCTTCTCCCATCCCTTGTACCAGGGGCAGTTGGTGGAGTTGTCGATCATGTTGTCACCGTTGAAGCCAGAGATGGGGACGAAGGCAACGGTCTTTGGGTTGTAACCGACCTTCTTGATGAAGTTGGTGGTCTCCTTGATGATCTCGTTGAAGCGGTCCTCGGACCACTTGGTGGTGTCCATCTTGTTGATGGCGACGATGAGCTGCTTGACACCGAGGGTGTAGGCGAGCAGAGCGTGCTCACGAGTTTGGCCATCCTTGGAAATACCAGCCTCGAACTCACCAGTACCAGCGGCAATGATGAGAATGGCGCAGTCGGCCTGGGAAGTACCAGTAATCATGTTCTTGATGAAGTCACGGTGACCAGGGGCGTCGACTAGAGTTGATGCGGTTAGTATATGCACAAGATGGAAGATGTTCGACAAAGTGAAATTGAAACAAAGTAAAAGGAAATGCCCAGTATAGATGAAGCCAGCCATGGAAAGTACTTTCTGCTCGGTAGAAATGAAGGCAGCCATGGAAAGTACTTTGCATTCAGTCAGCAGGTTCACCAGCATCGCGAGCCTTTTGGGCAGCGACCAAATGCTTCTTCTTGGTCTCGTGGCGTTTGAGGTCGCTGGCAGTGCTGCAAGGCTTGTTGCATGGCTTGCAGAAGTACCTCTTGAAGGCCTTGTTGGCGGCACGAGTAGCCTGTTGGCGATGGGAGGAATCCAAGAGTGGTTTGGTGACTTTACTGCCATGCTTGACGGCAGCGGCATGGGCGTCAGACTTGCAGTGATCCTCCAAAGCGTACTGGGTGGCGAGGTTGAGGTCACAGACATCGCAGCGGAACCGTCCAGAGTCCTTAGCACGCTGTCGAACGCCAGCAGCGATCTCGTTGACTCTATCGCGGTTCTCATCGGCCCAGTTGTTGTGCTGGTCAAGCGATCTCTGCAGAAAGGACTTTTCATCTTGCTCGCGTTGACGCTGGCGGTAGCGTTGTGTCTTCTCCACTTTCCTCTGAGCACGAGCGGCGGTAGCAAGCTCAAGTTCTTCGTCGGTGAGCTCGAGATCACCCCTGACGGACTCGGACAGCGAAAGATGGGTGCAACCAGGTAGCCAGCTGATATCCTCCCTCTTCCAAATAAAGAGGTCGGGAATGAAAGTGCTGTCCATGATAGTCCTGACACAAGCACAGAAGATGATTGTGAAGACGGCCTCCAGCACCAGGAGTCGTGTTCGAAGACGAGGTTCATGACGAGCTGCGGGAAAGTCTGTCCAGCAGAGCATGCCAAAAGAGGTGATGGTGTAACCTGTGGCAAGGGCTCTCTGGACAATGCTGCCAAAAGGCCCAGACCCATTGAGGTAGCACCGTTCACGGGCTCGAATACCTCCATCGGAGTCGGTGCCACTTCCAGGATACACAATGGGTGGGTAGCCAGGGCGTTCAAGCACGAGGACGTAGTCGCCCCATTGCAGCTTGGAACGAGAGGGCTTCGGAAGAGACTTGAAAAAGCTGAGAGAGGGTGGCGTAGGTGAAGAGAGGACCGAAGCGAGGCCAGGGGCGACAGAGAGAGGATATGCTGAGGTGATGGCATCCCAACTTGGACGCTGCCTAAATGCAACCTTGATGTCTTGGTTCAAGTACCACTGTGGAAGAGGAATGCTGATGAGACGATGTCCAGCGTCGTCAACGTGTGACACGATGTTGGCGGGATCAGAAAGAAGATGCTCCATAACACTGCCTGCAGTGTGGTCGAAAAGCTTTTCGAGAGATGTGATGCCGTGGAAAGTACTTTCGAAGAGAATGATGCTGCCAAAAGGACTTTCGAGAGAGGTGGTGTCGCCAAAAGGTTTTGTAAAAGAGAGAGTGTTGCCAAAATGACTTGCAAAAGTGGAAGCGTTGCCAAAAGGACCTTTTCGACGGCGTCCAAAAGAGTGTTGATGTCGAGGAAGAAGAGAAGATGGCCAGGAGAACGAGTTGAGGTAAACATCTCAACGTCCTGCCTGCAATGGCAGTCGCGGTCGTCGTTGTGCCTTCCCATCTTGAAGATGAGAGCAGATGCCAAGGTTGTAGTTGTAGTTGAGAAGAAGAAGCAGAGAAGGTGCGATGGTGGGACCAGATTAAAAAATGAGATCTTAGGGTTCGCGAACCCTAAGAAGTGAAACAAAAAATTCACACCAGGGTGAAAAATTCAAAGCAAAAGGTTGTTGTTACTTACTGACGGTGACTGCGGAAAGATGTTAGTAAAGGTGTCAGTGATAGGGGACAGGGAAAGATTTCTTACCGTAGTACTTGGGAGTCTCGAACTTCCAGAGAGCAATGTCGATGGTGATACCACGCTCACGCTCGGCCTTGAGCTTGTCAAGAACCCATGCGTACTTGAAAGAACCCTTTCCGAGCTCAGCGGCTTCCTTCTCGAACTTCTCAATGGTACGCTTGTCGATACCTCCGCACTTGTAGATCAAGTCTGTAGAGAAAGAAAAAAAGAATGTAAGTCAAGTGTTTGTGTTTTGAGCTAACATCAGACGCGAAGATTGCGACGATGATAACAAAGGAGTGAAGGGTGAAAACTTACGACCGGTGGTGGTGGACTTGCCGGAGTCGACGTGTCCGATGACAACGACGTTGATGTGAGTCTTTTCCTTACTGCAGGAGTGTTAGATTGATGGTACTTTGTGGTTGAAAGCTTCAGAGCAAGCTTTTTCTCCCTCTGACGTACCCCATGTTGACGGTATTTGTAGATTTGTAGGATGTTTCGTGAAATTGAAAGTCTCAGATTCTACGGCTTTGCGATAGAGGTACTGAAGATGCTGTTAGTCTTGAAGAATAGTGAAAAGTAGGGGGGGTGTTCAAGACGTACTGAGTAGACGAAGAAGAAAGGGAAAAAAGAAAAAGTGAGAGCGAGGGGTAGCGGGATATTTCAACTTCTGTGGGCTAGGTCCAAAAGGGGTAAGCACACCCTTTAGAGGGCTTTGGGACACTCTCGTAACAACAAACGTTCAAAAATCCTTGTGCCCCGCCCTAAAAATTCGAAACGTTGAGAATGCAACTCTCTCTTGCCACCACTTCTGGGTGGTGTAACCTGTCCTAGCTTTGACTCACTTACTGTGGACTCTCCACCTAGTGGGCTCTTATTGTGGCAACTCGTGGCAAGGACTCCTAAATCTTTTCGTTTTTGATTTCCAGCATGACGCATTCCTTGGGCTCGCCCCCCCCCCCACCCCCTGTACCCCTCTATTTCACAATATCACAAAACATCGACCAACACCAGTGGTGTCGTGAGACATATGAGCGTCTGTGTTTCACCATGAGCAGTTCGATGCATGAGACAGGTCATCTGAATGTCAAAAAGCTTCTAGCTGCTTTAGCACTACATCCACTTCTACTTTTGAAGAAACTTCCTCCAATTGGAATCCATCACCACCATTGTTGCATACCCAATTCTGCAGAGCCATCCGCCTTACAGCTTCCGTGACCTGCTGCCTATGCTCCAATAAAGCACAACTTTTTACCTCCGCATATGTTCCACTACTCAATATAGCTTCCACTTCCTCGAGCTGTAAACTCTGAGTCAAGCTCAACACTGCTTTCCAGATACCAAGCTTAGAGATGGTACTACTGCCACGTGAACTGAATTGCTTGTTTCCTTGAATTGATCCTCCTATCAGCACTTCTTGACCGTACGGTGTCCACATCGCCGTAATGTTTGAGCCTGTTGTCTTGGTCGATTCTGGAAACGCACGGCGTGAGAACATGAACTCCTTGCTCGTCTCGAGCACTTTGAATGGTCTATAAGCATATCCACCTTGCCATGTTGCGGCTCCATCTAGACTAGAGAGTGGTGCCATACGACCTGTTACACTGAATGCTCTTGCTGTTGCTGCTGGAACATGTTGACTTTCTGGCAGAACAATAGCTTCAATATAAGCATCTCCAGGGTGAATTAGCAAGCTCATGATCGATGACAGCGTAGAAGTACATTGCTTCAGAGAAAGCTTGTCTGTACACGATTTGGACATAGTCTCAGGAGCATCACCTCTGGCTGGCTTTCTACGCACCACCCCAAGCTCAGAAAAGTAGCCTCGACCAGTCATTGCACTAGCTGGATCTTGAACGGGCTTCGTCCATGGAGTAGCATCGTCTTGTGCTGCCATGATCAGCTCCATGCTTGCATCCCCACAAGGTGCTTCGGAGCAGTACATAAAGATGCGCACATCATCTTTGATCGCGAATGGTTGGAACGATGCTCGTGATAGTTCTTCTGATGTCCTTCGTCGTAGGAACAATGAATTCAAGGGAGAAGAGCTGGCAAGACCGCTACATTCTTTGAGCAAGTAGTAGTTGAACGCACGAAGAGCCACGATCTCCGCATGCCAATCGTGTAAAGTTCTTCCTTTTGCCAATGGGACTTTCGAAGCTGGTAAACATCTCATTCCAGTGCTAAATGTCGTTAGCAAAATCAACACAACGCGAACTGTACGAGTATGATCTCACCCCAGAGAAACACAAGTAAGATCAGGCACAGCAGTATCATCTGTGTCAGATCCATGGACCGAGGGTGTAGCATTCTTCCTAGCAAGGACAATTCCACTCAATGGAACCCATTCTGAGGCACCATCAGGGTATGTTCGAGGCTTTGCTTTGGCAGGCAGTCTTTTGAAGGTGTCAAGCACACATTGCGCAATGGCATCACCCAGCTTGAGCATCGGAGGACGACAACAGCATTTTCACAACATTATAATATATCGCTAAAAGATCTATGCAGAAAACAGAAGACTCAGGCGCTTCTCTCTGCAGTCGATCAATAAAGTGGTCGGATCTGGCTCCGCCGTTTACCAAGATCAAATGACGATCGTCTGGGCAGTCCATCAACAGACGAGTTTACAGAAGGTGCGATCAAGTGTAGTATTGACAACTCTCTCAAAGCTCGACGGACGAGATGCAAGCTTTCGGTGAGACATCCAGCTGGCGACTATGTACCAACAAAGTCGCCTCGCGCAAACCTCAGAGTCGCTGATACCTTGGGTAGTGCCAAAGAGTCGTAGAGTATGACCAGCAATTCATATCACTAATGTAGAGACTGATTGAGGACAGCCCAGATTCGACCTCCGATTAAAGGTGCGCCTGGTTTCATCTGTCATCAGTTTCCCATCTGACGCGAAGCCTTACAGATTATCGAGCTTAACAACGTCCCACTCGTCTCGGGCACCTCCTTCATCAAATGGCATCTACCACACTCGGCATCTGCTGAACACCGTGGACGCACACCGAAATGTCACATCAAAGAGCACAAAGTCGGCTATGACTACGAAAGGACTGTCCCTGTAAGGTTGACAGTGGACAAGAACAATGCGCTGCAAGATGCGCCCATACATTTCGAGGTCATTCAGGAGTACTCAGCAAGCGCAAGAGGAGAGCGAATAACGCTGGGCAATATCAAGCTGAACCTGGCAGAGTATGTGGAGTCCAGCGAGTACGACGGTGATGATGGGATTTGCAGGAGGTATTTGATGCAGGATAGTAAGATCAACAGCACGCTTAAGGTGAGTCAGAGTGGTATGAAGATGCTTGGTATTTGCTGATATCCCAAAGATTGCTATACACATGAACCTCGTCGAAGGAGAGCGAACATTTATTGCGTGCGTATCCACAGTTCAACGTCTGATTTGAAGTACTAACGTAGAGTAGACCAGCTTTGAAGAGCGCACCTGTGTTCGGAGGTATAGCAGGCATTATGGCTGGCGAGGCTGGTGGTGACATTGATGACGACGGACGTAAGTTGATTAGCTGCCGCTGCTTCATGACCTCGCCTCTGACCTTCGCACAGCAATGGCATCATTCAACGCCAAGTCAAAAGAATTTGGCGAAAGTCAAGACATGTACCGTCAAAACCTTGCAGCATACTGGGTGGCCCAGCCAGGTGAACTACCAGCCGACGAGTGTATTGAAAATATCTTTGCTGGTGGTGATGGTTGGGCAAGCTCAGAGGAGACCTCGGAAACAAGGCCTCGATATCAGCCTCTTTCGTGTAGAGACACCCTACCATTTCCGCGTCGTGGTTAAGTGAGACGCAGCCATGAGCCTGGGCTATTGTTTCTACAACATCGACTGGCAAGACATGGTCAACAGACGTCTTCCGCTTTATTCTCAGCGGTTGAGCTTCTTTCGGATGGTGTCGAAAGTCTTGAGTATGGAGCTGAACGACACTGAGATCGGCCATACGTTGTCTGATGGTGCGTTCATTTTCGAAGCATTCGTACTTTGGTCCCACGATTTCAATGATCCGCCCGTCGGATGAGAGACCAATGCTGACTGTTGGGGATGCCCCTAAAAATGGAAGAACTGTAGCATGTCCTGAGCAGCATCAGTCTAGGCGGAAGTAGATCAGTGCACTTTTTGCTTACTCGACTTGACGAAGAAAGGACTGATCTCCTCATCAACGCTAATGAACAGCTTTCCGTAACTCTGGATTTCCTCTTCAATCTCATACTGCCACAGCCATCGAATGATTCTATCTGAAATACCCTTTCTGCTTCTACTCCTGTAGTCAAGTATCCGCTTGAAGTCTTTACCCATAGGTCGCCAGCCTTGATGAAGCGCTTGGCCAGAACGCGCAAAGTCTTCCACGCTTCGAACACCATGAAATCGGGGATCCTGCCGAATTTGCGCCAGAAAATGTTTTGTATAAGCCAATAGTTGATCTGCATCAAACATGTCTGACAGCTGCCTCTGCCAGCGCAAATATGTGTCTAGGAGGATGACATTCACGTTGGGAGCTGGAATCGCTAGATCGGGCTGCCCACGCGGTCGGAGGACGATTTCATTCTGAAGCCCAGCACGTTGGGCCGCAAGCCTGCGCGCCTGTAAGCGCAGCAGTTTGTCTCCTTCGAGCACCTTGTCCTTGATCGCATCGATCTCCATATTCACATCCTCCTGGCTATGTTCTGCAGCCTCTTCCGCCGAGCGCAACAGCTCGGTCGTGCTGGGCAGTTGTGCTTCTTGACCAACCTCTGTTACTAGCTTTTGCCTCTTGCGACCATGCTTTTTCTCTTCGTAGTTTTTCAGCACAATAGGTTGAATCGGCTGGTCTTTGCCAGTGGTGGTTGCGAGTCGGAACTTCTTTGCCATATCAATCTTTCCTGCCAATGGCGCTTGACCAGCAGGCGAGCCATCTTTACGTCCAAAGTGCAAGACCCGTTCATGTGGTCCTCGCTCATCTTGGGGTCTGGTGCTGGTGTGGAAAGTACGTGAAACAATGTGGCGAAGTGGTAACCGCTGTGGAGGTAGATGGCCACCACATTTGCAGCAGCATTGCAAAGCACTCTCGCCTGCTTTGAGGGGTACAGCGGGCATACAAAGGGCGATAGTAGAGGTTGTGTTTTCTCAAATAATTCTAAAAAGACCGACGATGACGATTTGAGTAGAAGGCACGTGACTCTACATGTAAGCATTAATCTAGCGTCTAGCATCTTAACAACGACGTTGTGTATTATTTGTCTACTTGAACATATCTTTCTGGGTTGATCTGCCAGGACCGCAAATCATCTCTGACCTCAAACTCATCCACTTCATGCGTTGGCCGGCCAGCATTTTGAGCAGCATCCTCCTTCAGCGCATTAGCATGTTGTTCTAAGCTGGCTCGGCCATACATTGCTGAGGTCCCTCGATTCCTGTTGTTCCCAGGTCTCGAAGTTTGCGACGTAGTCGAGTCTACCCTAGCCGGCGCCCTTCTGGGTGGTTCTTTTGTCTCCCGAATGATGTGCTTTTTTCGAGGTCTTGTTTCCGAGGTCTCCTCTGAGCTTGCCCAACCATCACCACCAGCAAAGATATTTTCAATACACTCGTCGGCTGGTAGTTCACCTGGCTGGGCCACCCAGTATGCTGCA
>Ga0115842_100870_pt1 | contig 11869 bp, 13 predicted proteins | sample InSIn2SAF170_2_FD_83856 | JGI IMG/M metagenome (GOLD analysis project Ga0115842, IMG submission 83856)
CTTTCATCAGGAAAACAAATTTCTCGGTTTTGGAAACGAGCTTATTACATTATTTTGCAGTAATCAAAGAGATGGTGGTAGACGGTGCTACCTCCGGTATCCTTTACAACTTATTTCCCAAAGTAACAATAACAACACGGGGCCTTGATTCATACATGGCATGTCACTTCCACAAGGTTGTCCTAATAATACATCACAAACTTCAAGGGGAGAAATGTCCCACAATACCTCATCCATGAAGGGCTTAATGTTGTATGGAAGGCGACACTACCAGCTCACACGAAGATCCCATCCTTGGTGTAGCCACCCGATGGTGTACGGTTGTGGATGTGCTGTGGTTGGTAAGCCCAACCGCTTCACAACCTCTGCCGAAATGAGGTTCTTTTGGCTCCCACTATCAATAATGAACTATAGTGGGGAGCCCTTTACCCACATCTGGGAGTGGAAGAGATGCTCCTCCTCCTCTAGATCTTCGGGTTCCTCCTTCTGGATCTTTGTGATGGCAAGGGTGGCGTTGGGCTCTGCATTGATAATCTGCTTCCCTTTGTCATTTCCCTTGTCAGGTTTTGACTCATATTTGGAACATGCATCTGATTCTAAAACCTTTAGCTCGGCCACCAATGACTGTTTGGCCCGACACTCACTTGTGTTGTGAGTGGAGCTCTTATGGAACTCACACCACTTTCCTATGTCCTTTTTCGGTTTCAGGGCACTGTTCTTTACTTGCAGCTTTGGCAGGTTTTCTTGGGCCACCCCACCTTGGCTTTGTATTTTGTTGTTCGGTTTGGGGGCACCTTTCCCTTGCTTCGGATTCGAAGATCCAAAGTCTCGTTTCTTCTGTTTAAACTTTTGTTTGACCTTGATGGCATATCGATATGCTGTGTCGAGCGAGGGGATGTTCAGGAATTCTATTTCTTCCTATATGTACTTGTGCAGGCAGCCATGGTATTTGAGTATCAAATGCTGCTCTGAATCCTTGATACCTAACTTTGCGTGAATGGTATGGAAAATAGTAGTAAACTCCGGCACATCTTGGTCCCTTCCCTGCTACAACGTGGTCCACTTTATGTATTGATCCTTATAGCTTTTGACAGGGTAGCACTGCCCCTTGATGGCCTCTTAGAAGGAATCCCAAGTGGGTGCGGCTGAAAACAATGAGCCTGTACTTTCATCCTTCTGTTCATAGTAGGTTTCCCACCAATTCTTGATGTGGGGGGCTGCTTTGAGAAGAGTGAAAATAATCTTTTCTCGAAGGAAAAATCATGAACAGAAAAATAACCCTCTAATAGATTTAACCATTTATCGATGGTATCTGCATCTATTTGACCCTCGAATATGGGGATTTCAAAATTAACTTGTACCTTAAACGGTGTGGCATTTCCAAAGTAGCTGTTGGAAGTTGATGTGTCGCCCTTGGGTAGCCGCTTAAGGATCTGAACGAAGTTGTCCATCATCGCGTTCCTTTGTCACTCGAGGGCTTCTTTGAGCAAGATTTTGATAGGATCTCATGCCCCCTCGTCTTTCTTTTCATCCGCCATGGGAGTCCATCGGGATTTGCGAGGCTGGTCTTGCAAAGGTTCGACCAGTTCAAGCCCTAACTCCTTATATCCCAACCTCGTTGGGGACATGAAAAGAAAAACAGAGAAAAAAAAGACCACTCTGATACCACTGATCTGGATTTAAACAAGAACGCAACAAATTATAGAGATAAGCATATACACAGAGATGCAGTGGAAATGATACTTCATTTCATTAACATAAAATACTAAAATATGCTTACAAACAGAGATGAAAATAAACCAACTAGGGCAATGGTAGCTTATCTCTAAGAAGAGATGTGGCGGCTACATACCTCTCAACTGTGTTACGAAAAGGCTCGAAGGCTTATTTATTGTTGAGAAATAATGGAAAACCCTTAACATTCCAAAACCTAACCCTAGAATATGAAACACCAAATTGTGGGCCCCGTTTGGGTATGTTGGTACATTAACTTCCGGGGGTCGTAACTTTGGCATACGATCTCCATTTGACACACACAGTATCTCATTAGAAAGATCTATCTAAGAATTACAACTTTGGGAAGAGAAACATTAGTCCATGGACCCATGTTGCTCCCACTTTTCCCAAAAAACGTCATTTAGGGCCTCAAAATGGCTCTGAAAGTTCAAGACCCAAAAAACTACTAAAAATAGTAAACTGGGCTACAATTAAGGAAACTGAAAAGATGAAAGAAATAATGGTGGGGGTCCAAGTGGATTTGGTAGTTGGCCACCAATATCCACCTGGATCAGTAATCAGATAATGTCTTCCCATGTTTGACCTCAGATCATCTATTCACATGGTTAGACTTGTACTTAAGTGAAAGATTGAATGAGATTGAAGACCCTAGATCTAGTTTCATCCATCCAGGCTGTGATATTTTCAGAAGTACTAAATCAGATGTACAATGGCCTTAAATTCATGGTCATCCATTCATGAGTGTATATATGTAGACGACTATATTTGTACATGTAATGAAAGTTTATAAGCTGAGCATGGGTATTCGTTCCCTCAACAAGTTCATGAAAAAAAATCAAATTATCATGATATATGTATTGTAATTGATGCAGGTCACCTTCCGCTTTGAAACCTCCTCTCCACATGATAAAGCATTTCACTCGACATACATATTTACGACTTCATGCTTTAGGAGGCAACTATTACAAATCCATTTGGGCACATCAACCCCAACTTACAGACCAGTACTATTAACACCCATCAAAATCTAATTCAGTTGTACATGCCCTAAATGAAGTCAGCCATCAGAATGCCTCCTTCCCAAGAGATTACATGACTGAAATCATCTAAAAAATTGCCTCTAAGAAGATCAGCATAGGCAGGCCTTCATTAGGGTGCATTGTAGTGCAGTCTAATACACTGTTTGGGTGTTATGTAGCGCACTTGAGCTCTCTTTGGCCTGCGTTGGGTGAATTTGAGCAAACTTTCATTGGGGTTTGGGAATATTCTTATCCATTGGGTGCATCTATAAGCTTCCCAAGTTTATCTACTCCTTTGAGCTTGAATTTGGATGAGGTAGGGAGTTAAGGAATATCAATCCCTTTATCCCTTCCTCCATGGAACTAAATTCTAAGTTTGGGAGGGAATTCATTATCACCATTTATGGCATAGCTTCCTTCATTCACCTATAAAAAGACCACTCATCTAAGTGATTAGGGGCTAGAAATCATTGAATTATAGGGAGATGCTATTAGTATGAGACTTGAGTTGCTTTCAAGTATTGTAATTATGTCAAAATGTCTTGCTTGTTATGAGGAGAGGATGGGATTAAATTGGAGGAGTGATACTCAATCAAGCAAATTGGGTTGTAACTTTTCCTTTTACTAATAAAGTGTTCAAAGCTTTTTCCATATGTTTGTATTGTCCATTGATGCTTTCATATGTGTATTATGAACTTGATTCCATTCTATGTTTAATCAATAGATCATTATCATATGCTTTGATCGGTTTTTGTCTTATGTCTGTGTGCATGTACTTTTCAAGTGAATTAAGTATGGAAAGGAGGGACATAATTGGTCAAGGGAGATAAGGAGTAAGCGAAAGCTACAGGTAGGCTTCTTTACTATCTTATTTAATCTATTGGTTATAGAAAAGGTAGAGAATACTTTGCACTGTTGTTCTAGACTTAGCTACTAGTCTAGGGGTTTAATCACTTATCCGTAGACACTAAAACTTCCCAAAATAGTGGAGGGGTGAGCCTTTGGATTCCCTTGTTGTAGATGCAGGCATCGTATCTCATGAGGATCATCAATGGGTAAATTATATGGACCTTAATTCCACTCTCCAACTTACTAAAATCATGTTTTCTCACATTTCTTTACATTTTTTGTTATATTTTGCTTAATGAGAAGCGTAAACATGAGATGTCATGTCTTGTGCTCTAATGTGCATTGATTGTAGTTTTTGGAGAAAATCTGGGCTAATTAAAGTGCAGGAAATCAAAGTAGACAAGCAAGAGTGATTTTACAAGATTAGATCTCCCTCCTTAGCTCCTCACTCACTCAAAGATTCCTCCACCAGATCTCATCAGCTCATAGTTATAAGCAACCAAGCCATTAAGATCATTGGAAACCAAGCCAATGATAGTTGAAGACCAGTTGATATCAATTTTGAGAGCCAAGCCTCCCTAAATTTAATTAATTTGTTGGTAAATTCAGTTGTATAAATAAGAAGGCCTAGAGCCTCATTAGGATTCGACTTTTTTTATTGTAGCAAAGAGGCATTTTTGAGCTAAGACATTGTGACTAATGACTCTTGTGTATTTTTGATATTTTAATGAAAATGAGAAGCATTCCCTTGAGTTATAACTGATTTGACTTAGAGGGTTGGTGCTCTTAGGTTAGGGCCCAACCCTAGCATCGTAGGTTCCTCTTTTTGTACATGTATTCTTAGATTACATTCATAGTTAGCTGCTGAAATGATTTTGGTTTTATTAATTTGCAAGTATTTGGATGATTAATTAGTTTTATTCCATTTGTGGATAGTTAGATCAGTGGTATCATAGTGGCAGAAGACACTCTAGAAAAGCTGGTGTTAGTGGCTTTCACCTCATCTCCCTTATGGGATCATGACTTGAGGGTTCCATTCATACAACCCAAAAACGAATTTCTTGTTTTACTGGATAAGCTAGGGTTTCATGATGAGTAGGTCATTTTATTTGAGTTTCTCAAGATGAGTTACAGTTTACATTGTTGATCTATTAAGTTTTGCATTGGTTTCTGTTATCACCCCAAGAAACTCTCCTAGGTTGTATCTCAGAGATGCTCGAGAACATTACAAACTCAACAAAATGTTGGAAATGGATGAATGGAAGGTTTGGTGCATATTCAAGCCAGATAACCACTCCTACTATGCTTAACTCCAAACATGGGTGAACACCCCTAGACTACAAGGCTTTAGACCACCAATTACTCACAGTTCAAGGAATTAGGTGAACATGGAGAATACTGACCACACCAGTAGATGCACAAGACCATGTGATGGCTGGCTACAACCAGTAAGAGGTCTGCAAATCTATTTCCTAATGCATATACAGGATGACAGCTCTCTGGCACTAAGTAAAAAGAAACCTTCATAACACATTCAATAATACACACAAGGTTCTAACACAGAGGTGGGATGACAGCCCCTCTAATGCTAAATATCAAGAGCACATGAATAAATGCATAATAGGCACATCCTAGAATAGAGAAGAAATGGAAAGTGAGCAATTAACAGCAAAAGAAGCTTGTATTAGCTGAAAATGAAGACCAGACATTGCAAGTATCAAAGTAGTTATAGTCTCCAGAAGTTGAACCTTACATCAAAACCAAAACCATCAACCATGATTACATCTGTTTTGTGGGTATATATAGAGGTTGATTACAAAATGTTCTGCTATCCTATGCGTGGAGGGGTCATAATGGACCACCAACCACCTTAACTATCTAAAATGGTCCTTTGCTATGATTTGTTGCTTCAATGAATGAACTTGATCCTCTTCTAATATTTTTCTATCCTTCTTGAGCAGGTAGAATGTCCTATTAAAGAATGATCCATAACTGATAAATGTTGTGATCTGCTCGAGGAATGTCCTTTTCGTTCTTCATCCATAGTGTTCTCTAATGCAGTTGTTGGAAAAGTAACTACACCAGGTACAGGTAGCTGGCCACCTTCATCCTTCGAGAGCATAAAATGGCTATGGACATGGATGGACGGAAAAAGAAAATCAGTCGTTGGATCGCAGAGATGGATGGCAGAGATCTCTTAGCACGGAGTATCGGGCGGAAAAGGAGGCAAAATGATTGTGAACCGTCAGATCTTGTAGATGGATGGCAGAGATAAGCTCATAGGAGCTATCGAGAGTAAACATGAATGGAAAATCGTGAGCCATTGGATCCCGGGTGGGTAGATCCAATGGCTACTGGGCAGAAGACATGCACGAGGGTAAACGAGCGGGGAGGGTGGTTTCGGTGGCAGGCAGTTTCCCCCCACTGCAGTTGACAGACGGGTGGTAATCATACAGTGGGGCGCGATCCCATTTACCGCGTGACGTGTGGCAGAGGAAAACCACTTTCCTCGCGGATTAACGTGTGGGCGTTTTGAAGGAGCGGGGGTTGTGACTGCCATCGGATCGTTTGGCAAACGATCAGACGATGGGGAAATTAGTGCGTATTTTTTGTGAATGATGTGATAGGAAAGACTATGTGGAAATGCGCAGTTACACGAATACGGTAAAATGACTGTTTAAGATCTGCTCTCGGGGTTAAGAGCATTGTATGAATTTCAATGAGTGACTCGAGAAATGGAGATGATGGGGAGAAGATGAGGTGGAAGGGAAGGTTAAAGCGACCAGTAAGGATCTCCTTTCAGCAAAGCCAAGAACCGAGTCCACCTCAGCTCCTCGAACTATACCAGAGCTAACACTGGCTCCTTCTGGGGATGAGATCCTCCCTGTGAGGTCTCAAGAACTGCAAACCAATGCCTTCATACAAAACAAGCTTAAAAACATTTCCTAATATTCCATTGGGCATGGAGTCTAACTAAAAGTCTACACTAAGACCTGTAAAAGAACATGCTTACAAATAGCATAAATCTTCAAAAGCTAGTCATCTGCTAGACCATCAAAATTGTTTCTCCCCCTCTCGGCCGGCCTATCAGCCGATTCATCAAAGAGCTACAGAATTGGATTTATCTAATCCTCTACCTCAAACAGTTTGTGGCATTTGATCTTTTTAGGTAGAGATGGTTTGTATTTCACCCCCTCTTTGTATGCTCTCATCCTTGGATGTTCTTCATGGGAGCCTTTGTACACCTGTTGAATAACAACAGTTGTTGTGTACTTTTCTGTGTCATCTGTGGCCTGCACAATTCATATAAATGGTGAACTAGTGTATTCTTGTGTGGAGGACACAAAGACTTCATCTGCTCCTACATCTTCCTTGGAACAGTCCACATCCAAGGAGGTGTCCCACATTTGTGCACCCTCTTCCTCTATGATCTGACAAACTGCCCCTTCAAGCTATGTGGAGGCCAACTGGGCAGGCTCCGGGACATCAAGACAGGTATTATCCATATCAACCTTGGGCATTGAATTCTGGCCTTCTTCAGTGCCTAATGGTCAATTATGAGGGATTTTCGCTTGGATAGACAGAGAAGAAAAATATGATGGGGAGCTTTCTTATCCCTTTTTGATCATCGAGCTGGGGATAACAGCAGGCTGGTCCATTTGCAAATTTGCATAGTCATGGGAAGCTGAGCTGGCTTCGAGCTCAGACTCTTTGAGGATGGTGGGACCTGCTGCTGATAAGCTTGTTCTTCTACAGGTGCAACAAGCTCATGAGTAGTGCCTTTGGATAATGACTCTTCATAAGCAGCTCGGGTTAAGAAAGGGGCACTGCCCTTATCTTCCAAACCATGGACCTCCTCCTCTTCTTCAAACTGCTCTTCTTCCATGACTATACTCTGAAAAAGGGTCTTCACCCTTTGATCTTCATTAGCATCTTTGCTTCTCTACAAAATCTACAATTGCTCCTGTGCTCCTTTATATGGATTTGGATTTGGAAGAGTAAAGGAACAAGGAGCTCGTACTTCCTCAGAATACTGCTCAGCCTCTAATCTGGAAACTTCAGAGGCTAATGACTCTATCATCCTGGCTAATTTACCAATCATAAGATCTAAGGATGATGGGAGCTCTCCTTCCTGTCTTCTCCTATCAGCATCACCTCCAAACCTCTCTGTAGTGATGATGTTTGATTCTACTTCAAAGGTTGCATCTTGCATATCAGCCAAAGAAGCACATCTTCTTTCTCTTAACAATAGGCATAACTGAGAATCAAAGGCATTGACATAAGTGATCATAACAGAAGTAGGGGTAGGTTTCACTTTAGCTGGTATTCTACTGTACATATGGTTGAATCTAATGTTGAAATTAGACAGTAGCTCACCATTCTCCCTCTGCAAGTTCCCAAATTCAATATGGTAGTAGTACAGATCTCTATTATCCCCCCAATTCTTTAGGAACACATCATCTAAGGCCTCAATGTCTGCTATAGATATAGGGGTTAATTCTCTGAACCATTTTCTAGCTTCCCCATCTAGGCTTTGGACAAAAACCCCCATCCACACATCCTCTTCATTAATATCTAGATTATCAGCATAGCTATAAAAGGACTCTAGATGTTCCTCAGCTATTACTCCCTCTGCACCAGTAAACTTAGACATATATTGCTGATAATCTCCTACAGGCATGGCATTTAAAGGAACAGGCAAGACCAAGGGTCCATATCTAGCAACTACGATTCTTTCTACCCTTGTGGGAGCTTGTTGGCCTACCACGACTGGGAAAGGTGGAAGGGTACTAGTCGTTTGGATGATAGAAGGCTGGGAAATGAACAACAGAGTAAGAGGGCACTGATGGACTATATGGGGGACTTATGAACAAGGAGCTCTATGAATCTTTGAAGGAATTTCTTCGCTACAGAGATACATGGGATTTTTTAGGCTTACCTAATTCTGATGCTCCTTTCTGCGATGTTTTCTTCTACTTAACGATCTTTTCAGGGTCAAGCACTGGGACAACTGGTGATTTCTGAGGATTTCTTTGAGCATGCCTCACAAACTGAGCCAGGACTATAATGTGGAGTCGTCAAAGGTTGGTCTTCCTCCAAAGGAGTCGCCAAATAGATGATTACAACTAGAAATGTGCCCAGACTTTGTCTATCATCAAAATCTGGAACTGTGTTGTTCTCCCAAGGAAGCTAAGCTTCAATGTCCTCTCCTCGGCAACGGTGCCAATCAATGTTATCACCCCAAGAAACTCTCCTAGGTTGTATCTCAGAGATGCTCGGGAACATTAAAAACTCAACAAAATTTTGGAAATGGATGAATGGAAGGTTTGGTGCATATTCAAGCCAGATAACCACTCCTACTATGCTTAACTCCAGACATGGGTGAACACCCCCAGACTACAAGGATTTAGACCACCAATTACTCACAGTTCAAGGAATTAGGTGAACATGGAGAATACTGACCACACCAGCAGATGCACAAGACCATGTGATGGCCGGCTACAACTAGTAAGAGGTTTGCAAATCTATTTCCGAATGCACAAACAAGATGACAGCTCTCTGGCACTAAGTGAAAAGAAACCTGCATAACACTTTCAATAATACATAAAATATTCTAACACAGAGGTGGGATGACAACCCCTCTAATGCTAAATATCAGGCATAACAGGCACAACTAAGAACAAAGAAGAAATGGAAAGTGAGCAATTAACAACAAAAGAAGCTTGTATTAGCTGAAAATGAAGACCAGATGCTGCAAGTATCAAAGTACTTATAGTCTCCAGAAGTTGAACCTTACATCAAAACCAAAACCATCAACCATGATTACATCTGTTTTGTGGGTATATATAGAGGTTGATTACAAAATGTTCTGTTATCCTATGCGTGGAGGGGTCATAATGGACCACCAACCACATTAACTATCTAAAATGGGCCTTTGCTACGATTTGCTACTTCAATGAATGAACTTGATCCTCTTCTGATATTCTGTTGTCCTTCTTGAGAAGGTAGAATGTCCTATGAAAGAATGATCCATAACTAATAAATGCTATGATCTGCTCAAGGAATGTCCTTTTTGTTCTTTTGCCATAGTGTTCTTGAATGCAGTTGTTGGAAAAGTAACTGCACTGGGTACAGATAGCTGGCCACCTTTGTCCTTCGGGAGCATAGAATGGCTATGGACGTGGATGGATGGAGGAAGAAAATTGGTCATTGGATCACAGAGATGGACGACAGAGATCTCTTGGCACGGAGTATCGGGTGGAAAAGGAGGCAAAATGATTGTGAGCTATCAGATCTTGTAGATGGATGGCGTATATTAGCTTACAGGAGCTATCGGGAGTAAACATGAATGGACAATCATGAGTTGTTGGATCCCGGGTGGGTAGATCCAATGGCTACTGGGCAGAAGACATGCACGAGGGACAACGAGCGGGGAGGGTGGTTTCGGTGGCGGGCAGTTTTCCCCGCACCGTGGTTGACAGACGGGTGGTAATCGTACAGTGGGGCACGATCCCATTTATTGCACGATGCGTGGTGGAGGAAAACCACTTTCCCCGCGGATTAACGTGTGGGCGTTTTGAAAGGGGGGGGGGGTTGCGACTACTGTCGGATCGCGCAATAAACGATTGGATGGCGGGGAAATTAGCGTGTATTTTTTGTGAATGATGTGACTGGAAAGACGATGTGGAAATGTCTGGTTACACGAATACAGTAAAATGATGGTTTAAGATCTGCTCTCAGGGTTAAGAGCATTGTATGAATTTCAAAGAGTGACCTAGGAAATGGAGGTGACAGGGAGAAGATGAGGTGGAGGGGAAGGTTAAAGTGACCAATAAGGATCTCCTTTCAGCAAAGCCAAGAACCGAGTCCACCTCAGCTCCTCGAACTGTAGTAGAGCTAATAGTTTCAAAGAACTTCCATTCATGAACTTAGTCACTAGATGGCAATAACCCTTTTTTCTTCCATTTAATAAATCTTTCCCATGTATAGATGAATTTGTGCATAAATGAAGACACAAATGTATGTTGTTGCAGGAGCTTCTAAATTGTAGGGAGACCTCATTTCATTTACCTCACACAAGCCTTGTCCACCCATGTTACCAAATTCCACTAAACCCTAAATCAGAATTCTTGTTTTGTAAGAAAAATCACCATTTCACTTGAGAAAATCCAACCATCTTGAAGCATTTGATGTTGGGAATAATACTGAGAGGGGGGGTGAATCAGTACTTACAAATCAATAAAAAAAATTGTATTCATATTTCTATATGCGACTTTACTTAATCGAACCTGTGTGTGCACACGACTATTCTTAAGGCAACTAGCGCATATCCAGTGAAATTATAATTTAGTTAATCCATTAGATGTTTGTCTTCAGCCAATGCATTAGTACTTTATTAACCATGAGATAAACAATAACCAGATGCAACAATAATAGAATAAACCATCACACATAAGAAACACACATGAACACCAATATTTAAGGTGGAAACCTAATGTGGGAGGAAAACCACCTGCTATTGTTGTCAGTGTCTTCTTTTTAATATAAGAAAAAATTGTTTACAATCTTGTACTAGCACAGACTCATACCAGTACATAGGCACCCACTTGCAGAAGGCTACAACCTTCTCTCATTCTCCAGATTCTACTGGAAGGAAAATACAATGCCCTAGCTCTTGTACTAGCTAATATGTTTACCAGTACGTAGGTGCCATCCTATAAAAGGCTACTACATTCATTCATTCTCCAACTGCTACTGGAAGGGAGCTCCAACCCCCAGATCTAATCACCAGCCACTACTGGGAGGAAGCTTTGACTTCCTCACTGAAGGCTCCAACCCTCAGTATCCTCTAGGGACCACGTTTCATAAATTTTTAGTCTGGATACTCCTGGTACACAACAACACAATATGAAGGCCACATTTTATCAAATTTTCATATTGGACCCATCAGTAAAATTGAAGCTCATAATCAATCACCTCAACAATACATCCATCAAATACAACTGCAACAACCAATGACTAAAACCAAATCATAAATCTCTAATATAACTGAAACCCAATCATCTCTATTTGAATCAACCAATCATTGAAACTTCTGAGACAACTAAATCAAACTATCACTGAACCTTTAATTCAATCAAACAATAATTGAACCTATGACACAACTTAATCAACCATTTACTCAAAACCCAATCAAATGATACTTAATCAAAATTCAACCAATAAACTAGAACAGTCAAATCACTATAATCAGAACATAGATC
>Ga0115842_100839_pt1 | contig 11867 bp, 6 predicted proteins | sample InSIn2SAF170_2_FD_83856 | JGI IMG/M metagenome (GOLD analysis project Ga0115842, IMG submission 83856)
GTGGCTCTTGGCCATCTGCTGCAAGACCTGGATGAAGAAGCGAATCTGCACCTGGGTTGTCTGCTGGAGCAGGGCGTAGAGAGCAGCAGTACGCTCGGGCTCACTGAGCACACGGAACCACTGCTCAATGGCACTCAACTCATCCTTGAAATCTTGGTCCAGCGTAGCGGCTGCCATGTCCTCGAGAGTATTTTCGTACTGGTCGATGTCGGCGATCCATTGCTGGGCTGCTTTGTCGGCAGAGTCGTCCTGGCTACCGAGACCAACACCACTGAAGTAGACCTCGCTGGCTGGTCGGATACCGCGGGAAGCCAGGGGGGACGAGGTGGAAAAAGCACCCATGTCGGCCGAGGCGCGCAGGTGGTGGCCGGGGTTCATGCCGCGAGAGGACGGCGGGCGCAGAGTGGAACTCGAGGCGTCCGGGGTGCTGTTGCGGTTGCCGATGGTGTGGTTGGACGACATAGCGTATGTCCTTTGGGTTGATGGTTGAAGGAATGTAAAGTAGCTAATAAGAAATATTAACTGACGGAGAACCTGCAGTTCCTGCTGTCCTCAAAGGCCTCCGACGGCGTGTCAGTACGAAAGCAGCTTTGTGCTCGACGCGGCTGCCGCAGACAAGCAAAGAGAGAAAAGAAGGACAGAAGCGACGAGGGTTGGGTGTCGAGGAGAAAGAAAGCGAACAAAGACGAAGACGCAGACGAAGCCAAAGCAAGAGCCCTCGACGTTGCTTGACAGGCCCGCGCAGACTCCTGATTCCTGTGAATGTCCAAGGGTCCGCCGAAACACCTGGCGCTAATAAATTCGCCTTTGGCTGCCGTAAATACTCGTCCTATTTTGCCTAGAACAGCTCACATCTTTCTCATTCACATCCTATCATTGTTCGTTGTTTGTCTGTTCGCTCAACATCGCTGCCCGGTCATTACGTCTTGCTACGTGGTGATCTCTGCTCACGCTGCGCCATATCGACTGCCTGCACGAGCTGTTCTACCCTCGAGTCGTAGCCTAATATATCCGCATGTACTCAGCCACCAATAGCCCTACGCCATCAATCTCGCTGTTACACCCGAGACTTTTGCGTCCCATCCACTCGTATATCTGCTTCTTGCCATATCGTCCTGTCGTGTTTCAACCTGCCACCCACCACCGCTCTCCGCCTGTTCTTGCCTCGGCCCTCCTTCCGAATCATCCTCCCCGCCAAGCAAACGTCTTCCAACGTTTTACCATCAGGTAAATGAATTGTTTATCATGACAATAACACAAACTCTGGTCGAGTGGATGCAGGTGTCTGCTGAGTTCTGGCAGCCACAGTCTCAGATTCGTGTCGAACTTCAGTCAAGTTTCTGGCGCCCCCGGATCACGGAGCCTGGTCAAACCGGCCAGGCTCAGGGTTGCTTCTTGGCTAAACTCTTGTTTTGATGCTTTCGGGACCACAAAGGTTAAATCGTCTACCATCAAAGGTCACCAGACATTGCTATTGGAGGTGGGCGTGTTTGTTGTAAGTAGCACTACGACTCTGTTTGGTCCATATCTTGAGCATCGGCATTGCTGTTGACAAACAATCCAACACGATGGCCATTTTCCATGCGCCTCATTACGGTGCCGGGCTCCTCCTGCGAAACTAGGATCTATGGTTTTTATCGAGTACAGCTCTTCATATAGGCCACCCGGTTTCCTGGTCTCCATATAATTCTTTCTCACGTCTGAGCCAGCACACACCAAGCCACAAGACATTTCTATCTGATATTACCAACTTCAATTCCGAGCTTGCTTCCGAAGACAACTCATATCTGTTGAAACTTTCGGTTTCCTTGCATCTAACCACTTCGCAGGCCTTGAACATATAATGTCCCAGCATATTGCCGCTCGTCGAGTCCTACTATTCAGCTGGAGTTTGCTCAAGAGAGCTGCTTTTATCTGCCGAAACGTTCGGGGTCCCAGAACATAGACAACTCTTGATCAACCAGGAGCTCATGCACGCTAGATTTCCCCAAATGTTGCCGCCAGTCGCGTTGCGCAATTGTACTTGTCAGAACGCACAGTGATATCGAAATCGATGGGGTTGTCCAATGAGAGCAAGCGAGAAGGCTGCTCCCAGTGGACCCTTCGTCATCTCTATATAGCATTGTGCATTCTTGTGTGGCTAATCAGCGTCACTCACCTTCTAGGGGGGAGAGGCAAACACACTGATAAATAAGGGGCGACAGGGGCACCCTCAAAGTACAGAAGGTGTAAGTAAGTAGAGGCAGCGATGAACAGGGGTAAGAACAGACGACAACTAGGAGAGCCAAGGTCTCAATAATTATTTGATGCATTCTGGTAATCAATTTCATGGCTCATTTGGTTGTTTCTATGGGCTCTGCGTTCTTTCGCGTTCTGCTTTTCCTCGATTGATTATCAGCTTTGATCAGGCCCAAATTTCAAAAAAAAAAAAAACTGCCGCGCTATTTCATCTTCCTCGTTTCGTTTCTGACGTTCATAACTTCATTTAGCTTGAACTAGAGATACCTCCATACCACATCTGGTGAGACCCCGCTGCTTGCGCTTCCCCAACACACTTCAAAACGAGAGCGGACAGCAGTGCCGTGGTTCGCGCGTGGGTCAACCGCCAACCTTAGAAGTCCCTCTCCTCATTCAGGGCCTGTCTGGCCATGGCCAGGTCAGCCTCCATCTCGAAGGCCTCGGCCTCGAGACGCATGGCGACAGTGCGGAGACGCTTTGCGCGAATACGCATCTCGCTGACGTCGAGCAAGCCCAGGCTGGCGTTGAGGTCATTGATGTTGAGTTGGCCGCGTACGAGGGGTTGATCGGCAGGGTCTCCAGAGAGCTTGAAGCGAGAGATGTTGGGGAGCTTGTTGTGCTGAGAGGCTCTCTTACCCATGTGGGCGGGATCAGGGGTAGCAGAAGGTATGTTGGGGAAGGGGCCATCTTCATCGAGCTCAGGAGAGCGGCCGTGGTCCTGGCCCTGGCTCTGGCCCTGGCCCTGGCCCTGACCCTGCTCTTCCTTCCTAGTGCCGTGGCTGTCCTCGACAGGCAGCTGCTGGAAAGACTCCATGTCGATGTCCAGCTGCTGCTTTGCACCCATCTTTGCGTACTCTGCAGCCTGTTGACGCTTGACGTTGTCGACCACCCGCTGAAGGTCGCCGAGCAAGATCTCAGCGACCTTGCGCTGAGGGTTCTTGCCGTCTTCCTGGCGCTTTTGAACCTCGAGGATCATGAGCTCACGGGCGACTGTCAGCCTACCAGCCATCATGGTAGACAGCTCTTCGAGACTGCGCAAAACCTCCACGCTCCAGTTCCACCAAATCTCTTCATCGCCATTGATGTCTCCAATACGGATCTTAGCGCCCTTTTTGAGCTCGACCCGCGGACGTATCCTCATAGGAATTGCATCCTGCAGTTCACATCCCCAGTTCTTCTCGATACGGCGTCTGCGGTTTTGCTTCACATTGCGGTCTCTGGGGTGAAGCTCTTCATACTTGCGGCGGACGGATGCGGGACCAGGCATGGTTGGTGATGAGCCTTGGGTAATCGGTGAAGAGAACTGAACATGTAGGGTCGGTAACGGTCTGGTCACGCGTCATGTCAGTTCACTTTCGCTTGACAAAAGCCTTGTGGATGTTGTTGATGTGAAATACTAACTTTGCTTGTGTAGCTTCGGCCTTGGATGGTGTGACGGACAGCAATTGTAGATGCCGCAACGCGCAAGCTTTTTCCTGTCCTGGATAGTCGCGTAAGTACTGTGTTCGGGCTTGGGGGAAGAACGAAGATAAGGTAGTGGGAGGTAGAGAAGACCCAGTGGGAGGAGCAGGTGGACAAAAGAGAGACCCAGAGAAAAGTGCAGGCATACCGACACTAACTTCTACGCCGGCTCCTGCTGTCATTAGTAAGTGAGTTGAAGCTTACGCCGTCTGTCGGCTTGTAACTGCTACTGGAGATCTCGCCGGTGGAGTTCCACGGGGGACAGGACAGCATTGCAGTCAAAGGGACCACGGCTCTCTCGCCGTCTGTCGCGTTGTAGTATCTAGCAGAGGCTTTGCCGGTGGAGTTCCATGGAAAAAACAAGACAGCAGTGCAGTCAAAGGGACCACCGCTCTCTCGCCGTCTGTCGCGTTTTAGTTTCTAGCAGAGGCTTTGCCTTTGGAGCTCCATGGAAAACAAGATAGCAGTGCAGTCAAAGGGGCTACGACGCTCTCGCCGTCTGTCGCGTTGTAATTGCCAGCAGAGGCTTTGCCGTTGGAGTGCCATGGGGAACAGGACAGCATTGCAGTCAAAGGTACCACCGCTCTCGCCGTCTGTCGAGTTATGGTTACTAGTAGAGACTTTGCCGTTGGAGTGCCATAGGGAACAGGACAGCGTTCCAGTCAAAGAGGCCGCATCTTTCCCGCCGTCTGTCGCGTTATATTTGCTAGCAGAGGCTTTGTCGTTGGAGTTCCACGAAAAATGTGACAGCGTTGGAGTCAAAGGGGCTTAGCCCTCTCGCCGTCTGTCGCGTTGTAATTGCCAGCAGAGGCTTTGCCGTTGGAGTGCCATGGGGAACAGGACAGCGTTCCAGTCAAAGAGACCGCGGCTTTCCCGCCGTCTGTCGATTCAAAGTTGCCAGTATAAGTTTGCCGTTGGAGCTCCACAGAAAATGGGACAGCATGACAGTTGAACGGACCCTGACTCTCTCTCGCTGGGTGTCGACTTGGAGTTGCCAGCCAAGGTTGTGCGCTGGGCGTGATGTCGGTAGAGGTTTGTAGACGCGACTTTGATCGCGCAGAAAGTCGGCAATCCCCAACTGGAGCAAGTTGTCGGGTGACAGATAGAAGTGCGAGGATGACGGTGTACCAAAATGGATTCGGAGAAATGGTGTCAAAGATGTGTGGCGCTTTATTCGTGATGCAACGCAGACGCTTGGGGCTTTCCGGTAGAGGTGTGCAGCGGATAACGTGCTCCTAAAGCCATGGAAGGGTAGAGTTTGGTTCATAGAAGGTAAAACTGAACCTTGTGTGCGAGGAGACCTTGCAAATATGCAATTGTAGACAATGGCAGCAAACCGCTAAAGCAAAGATGTGCTGTCCACAGGTCTCCGACCTAGCCATCTTTGAGTGGCAAGAGAGAAGGCCAGGCGCATGATTGTACAGGTTGAAGGACACTCCGACCAGGCGCATGATTGTACAGGTTGAAGGACACTCCGACCAGGCGCATAATTGTACAGGTTGAAGGACACTCCGACCAGGCGCATGATTGCACAGGTTGAAGGACACTCCGACCAGGCGCATGATTGCACAGATTGAAGGACACTCCGACCAGGCGCATGATTGCACAGATTGAAGGACACTCCGACCAGGCGCATGATTGTACAGGTTGAGGGACACTCCGACCAGGCGCATAATTGTACAGGTTGAAGGACACTCCGACCAGGCGCATGATTGCACAGGTTGAAGGACACTCCGACCAGGCGCATGATTGTACAGGTTGAGGGACACTCCGGCCAGGCGCATGATTGCACAGGTTGAAGGACACTCCGACCAGGCGCATGATTGCACAGGTTGAGGGAAACTCCGACCAGGCGCATGATTGTACAGGTTGAAGGACACTCCGACCAGGCCGGGCAAGTTGTAAAGTTGTGAATTCGAAAAGCGTGACGCTGCGCGGGATCCAGGTACCGACCAGGAAGCAGGCAGGGCAGCAAGGCGAAGACTACATGGTACTTGCACGTATGTCCGTGGGCAAGGACAGGCAGAGGGGAAGAACAAAGGATGAATGACTTACTTGATGGGATAGGCAAAAATTGCCTGGCGATACGTCTTGTTGGGACGCGGGGACGCGTGTGGTGCTGGACTGTAAGACAACAAGGTCAATCAAGAGTTCGAGTGGACTCAATAAAGGGGGAGCTTAAGAGTGCCGAATGAGAGTGATAGGCAAGGTGCGGAGGAAGATACCAGGGCACAATGAGGTGATACTGGGATTACATACGAACAGATGCGGGATTGTTTCAGCGTTGCGTGAAAGATGAGTTAGCCGTGTGTACTCGGGGCAGGTCTTGTCAAAAGAAGTGAAGGGGTTGCAGAACACGCGAGTGCATGTGACAACTGTTCAAGAGATAAAAAGTCGATGCCACGCGCGGCGCACTTTCCCTAAAGCAACGAGACGCTCGAGATCATTGAGAGAGAGAAGGACACAGGCAGAGCAGCAGGCACCTACGGTTGTTGCCGATTCACCAGAGATGCGCGAGCGACGTCAGGACAGACTTCCTCGAATGCACTGGAAGGCTCGAGATGGGGAAGGTAAGAAACCCAGGCACCAGACAAAGAATTGACTTGCTACTTGGGAACTCCCTCACCAAGCAGAGCTATCGTGGGATTATCAAAAGGCACAATTCTTTGGGTAAAGAAGACATAGTCCGGTGAGAGCAGTGGAAACAGTCGCCCTCCAAGGACAACCCTGTTGGCTGCAAAAACATTGTGCCTTTTGATGACTTCCCCTCTGAGTAACATACCGAAGAGACTAGGAGAGCTCCAGATTGAGCACGAAACAACATCAACAAGCAGCTTTCTGGAAAAACTTGAGAGACCAGCGCGGAATGGGTCCTTGAGCATAGACATCTAATGGGACTGAGAGTCATCAGTAACGGCCGGGTCGAGAGCGAGCTTCAGCCTTGGGGGAATGCCAGACAGGTCAGCGAACGGGCCTACCAAACAAACAAAGAGCTACCCGACTGTGGATAATTGGGTTTTCGAGCAGCTCGCTGAGTCAATCATCTTCACTGCCAGTGACATCGCGTCAATCTCGGAAGCGACAGAAGGTGTGGTAGAGAGTGTGGTAGACTGGAAATGACAGCCGGCGTAGCCTGCTTTGCTCCACGAACGGACATGCCGATTCTCCGAAGGCGCTTAACGACACCGCCGGGACACCGCAAAAGTCGACAGAGAGTCTAGCATTGTTTGTCTATGTCCTCAGCCCTGCCATATCCGGATGATTGCTGCATCTCACATATAAATGAGACCGCGCCATCGGATCGAGGGCTATGATGACGTCTGGAGTCTAGCAGGGTTACGAAAGATTGATCGCTGGATCTGCACGCTCCGTCTTGATGAGCGGTCAAGGAAAGTAATGGCGTCAAACAGATGGCTTCCTTGATTGTCAGCGCCTGCGGTCAGAGAGAGCACGGGGTAAGGATGAAGCCGCCAAGCATCTAGGAACGATCTCATTTTAAAGCGCGTCCATTTTAGCACGCCATCATGGAACAAATGGAAGCTTCATGGAAGGTTTTTGGCGTCATGATTCCGTCCTTAATGTCCTGGTGCGCGGATGACCAACCTCGGGGCGAAACCAGCACCAAACGTCCGGTACGTACTCGAGAGTGTTCCATGCTGCAAACCGACAGCGTGCGCCGCCATCCTCTTTATCTCCTACCGGATGCAGCAAAAGGTGCACTGCTGACACAGCCCAGCATCCCACGCCTCTATCATCGAATCCTTCCATCTGTTCATGAAGCTGTGGCGCCTGCAGTCTGTATGTGAGGTCTGCATCACAACTTCCGTATCTGATCAATCCCAAGCGACTGTGCCCCCACGGCGCAAAGAGGCTGTGTTTATTCTTAGACCGCTATGTTGTTTACCTTCAAGATTACCAAGCTCTCGAATGACGCCCAACGACCGGGACCGGGTGGGCACAGGCTCGTCCTTCCAGAAAATGTGCCAGTGGACACAGCTCGTTCACAGACCGTGGTGGGGTCTTTGGCGGTTTGGGACGGAGTTGCGCGTCAAAACCACCTTTGCTATGTCATGCAGGTGTCTGCGAACTCTTGAGTTTGGGACTAAACCATTCCCGAGTCATTACCTCCAGACCCTGGTCAATCGCTGTCTCGTATTTTGGGACGCAACGCGATCCGTCCGGTCAGTTTGATTAACGGCCCGCGCATCATGTGTGTGTCCTTCCACCCAGGTTTCGTAGGGCTGCGGCTTTGCTTGCTTACACCGGAGGTTATCCATCCTTCCATGCATTGCAGTACCCTTGCGCGCGCGAATCAGCGTGAGAGGTTCGTGCTTGGCTAACCACTGGTCCATGTCATGGTAATGTTCCTTGCATCTGAAACGCAGCTTTCCACCGGTAGGGTCGGTCTGTCGGGACAGTTCTACGCTCCCGGGCATCCATATGAGCCATGCTAGCTCCCCACTGTGGTTTCCTTCACCGTAGCCATCCTTCGCACCTCGTGTATATATACCCAGTGTCTACCCTTAACCTTGACGATCATTCCTCAGCCCTCACATCCAAGACATCTCCAACCTACACAATGGACAGCTTCAACTACTCCAATCGCCTGGTGCATCAGCCATACACCGAGTCCTTTGGCTCACCGGTACTACTTTGCTCAAGTCCTGACAATCAAATCATCGACCACTGTTATCCGGAAGAATACCAACCTATGTTCAACACTTGTCAATCACCTCTGTTCCGTCCTATGCAACCCATCCTTCCCACTCAACACGAACATCTTTCAGGACAATGCACACCAACATGGCCAGAGTCATATCCCTATCAACCGGTCTTCATGGACTACAAGGACCCCTACAACTTCGGTGTCGTCCGCTCCAGCCCTTCTCTCCTTCCCTCCATCGAGCAAACAGTCCTGAGCCGACCGGTCTCAAGAGCACCTTCATTCAGATCTGACACAAGCTCATCGTGGATGAGCTGCCCGAGGAGCAACCCATCTCGCTCCTCATCGCCCAACGCAGGAGAGATGTCCAAGTACGGAGCTCCTAGCGAGGATGGCACCTGGAGATGTGCTTTCCCTGGTTGCACATCAAAGTCAGTCTTCAGAAGAGGATGCGACCTGCGCAAGCATTACCGCAGACACACAAAGACACTATTCTGCCGCCATATCGGCTGTCGATCTGCTAGCGAAGGAGGCTTCTCAAGCGAGAAAGACCGAGCACGCCATGAGGCTAAGCATGATCCTAAGATCGTTTGCGAGTGGGACGGCTGCAGTAGAGTCTTTAGCAGAGTGGACAATATGGTAAGTTCTACAGCAATCTGTTTTTCAACCACAAGCACTAACATTTCTTGCAGAGAGATCATGTTCGCCGCATTCACCGCCGCAAGCTCGTCAAATGAGCGAGTTCTAGATTGTCACATCACGATTAACGATACGATATGGTCGACTTAATGTATACTACTACTTCGGGAAAAGGGTCACCATACGGATGAGATGGAGTGGCCGTCGGCGTGCCTGTCGATATTAAATATTGACCGACGGGCAAGCTTGGCTCATCGATTGGTTGACAACCTCTGGCTTCGTGGAGTACAATAGGCGGACATCAATATGGAAGGAGGCATTGGGCATTTTCTGGGCGCAGGACTGTTTTTTGGAAGGGGGCGTTGATTTGCTTTTCACTTGGATTGATACCCCTGCATTTGCTGCGATTCATGGCAATAGAAAGGACAACAAGCATATACCGCTGGAGCGGCTTTTTCATCTATCTTGATCTGTTCTTGCACCATGATCTGCACTTTCGCAACACGTGCACCTCAGAATCCTTGGTACAACCAAATGCGAACCACACAACCTCGGAGTGTCAACCAGCAAGTCGGACCTCGTATCAGCAGCGCCATGTTGACTGCCAAATTCGACTCGGTCCAGCTGACACTGATTGGGAGCAATTTCCTTATTCAATCAAAACACCGAGATCCTTCGATCTCGCATAGATTGGGTTCCTGCAAGTTGGCACGTGGACAGCCAGGGTGATGGTAGCGTCGTGAATAAACTTCGTGTTAGAGGCTGTGTGTGTGAGGGTAGTCCATGGTTCTTGTCGTCGTCCGGCAAACTGTCTATTCAAGAGAACAGACCTCTGCTCAATCGCTGGTTGGGCGTCTGTTTCGTCATCACCAGTAGTATGATGGAGATGGATACATGATTAGGGTAAGTTTAAAGAAGTGTTGAAGCTCAAAGCGGAGACAGCATCTTGCAGCGTTGCCGCGACAACGGCAGTCTGTAAACATGACGACTTTCTCTTTCACAGCTTGTTGGTAGAGACACAACCAACCAAGGAAGAAATGGCAATCAAGATGGCGCCCTCTCGCTACTTCGAAGACAGTGATAGCGACCTCCCAGAACTCGACGAGCTTATCAGCCAACACGTCAAGGGACTAACACTCAATGCGCCGAAGCTCAATGCCTCCAAGACGACTGCTCCTCGTCTGGCACCACAAAAATCGACCGGAAGAAGCACCAAGACCAGAAGCGAGACCACGAAGACAAATGCATCCACAAAGAACGCGGCCAAACCCAGGACCTTGAGCCGCCCGCTCACAGAGCTGAAGACCGCTCCCGAATTGAGAAGACCCGAACCCAAGATACAACCTAAACCTCGCGCGCAAGTTGTGCAAAAGAAGGCGGGGGAATTGCTCAAGGAGCCAAAGATAAGAGCGACGCCACACAGAAGAGCGAGGCCCATTCTAGTACCCATAGAAGACTCCGAGTCCGAAGAGAGTCAGGAAGAGGTTGAAGAGCAGGATGTGGAGGAGAGCATCTATTGCGAAAGCGACAAGGAGGACCAACCTCCAGTACTGGCTCCGAGGGCTACGAGTAAGCCTAGAAGAAGACTCGTGGCTGGTAGAAGGACTCCAGCCATTGATTCTAGTGACTCGGAGGAAGATGTTTTCCACACTCCTCCCAGCGAGTCGGCGCGAAAGCCTTCGAAGGAAACCTTCACTTCAAAGAATTCGGACGACCTCACGCAAAAGCTACTTCAACTTGACCTCGATGGCTCGGATAAGGAAAACGACAATCTCGCAATTCTCAAGTTGTATGTCTGCTCACTCGAACTGCCAATGCACGATTCACTAACATATGATAGCTCGCCTCCGCGAGCAGCAAGACCAATCATGTTAGAAAGACCTGCCACTCCTCCACCTGCATCGCCTACAAAGTCAAAACTCGTCTCTCCCTCGAAGAAGAAACAGCGCATTTCAACACCTCCACACGCACCGAACTTCGAAGACTTCTGGAACGTCCACGCAGTCAACACCTGGAACGACGAATACTCGCCCCAAAAGCCCCTCATGTCACCAAAGAAGAACCGAAAGGCACTGCAAGACGACTCGGATTCTCCTTCTGCCTCACCTAAGAAGACAACAAGTCCCACAAAAAAGACCCGAGCTGCAATCGATGCGAAGAAGGACTTTGAGAACAAGAAGCACAAGCTCGTGGAAGACTTCTTCGCCGAGCTTGACACAAAGATCACCGATGGCAAGATTGGTGAACTGGCCACATTGACTGGCGGTGTCAAGTTCATCTGGAGCAAAACTCTCAACTCGACAGCCGGTCGAGCAAATTGGAAGCGCGAGACCACAAAACACAGAAACCTCGATGGAACAACATCAATCACGCAAAAGCACCACGCCTCGATTGAGTTGGCCGAAAAAGTCATCGACGACGAAGAACGTCTTCTCAATGTCGTAGCACATGAATTCTGCCATCTCGCCAACTTCATGGTCAGCGGGATTAAGGATCAACCGCACGGCCATCAATTCAAGGTCTGGGGTCGTAAATGCAGTGAAACATTCGGTCACCGTGGTGTGGAGGTCACCACAAAGCATTCCTACCATATCGACTACAAGTACATCTGGACATGCACGAATGAGATGTGCAGTCATGAGTTCAAGCGTCACTCCAAGAGCATCGACCCTGCTCGTCAATCTTGCGGTGTATGTAGAAGCAAACTTGCTCAGACAAAGCCAGCGCCGAGGAAGCAAGCTGGCCCGACTACCTATGCGGCATTTGTCAAGGCCAACTTTGCTGGTCTGAAGCAGGAGATGGCTGGAGCGCCGCACAAGGAAGTCATGGCTGCACTGGGTCAAAAGTACAGAGACGCAAAAGCCAA
>Ga0115842_100871_pt1 | contig 11856 bp, 16 predicted proteins | sample InSIn2SAF170_2_FD_83856 | JGI IMG/M metagenome (GOLD analysis project Ga0115842, IMG submission 83856)
TATTCCATTATTATTTATCATTTATGAAAGTTTCATGAAGTTCTGGGCAGTGGCCTGAGTCCTAGCCCTGAAAAAAAGTGGCACAGAATCTGGGGTCACTAACTCAAGACTAGCTGAAAAAGTCCACATTCATTGGCATGCCATGCTGCAGGAGCGACTGGAAAGCCTTAATCGCATGAGGGCTTATCATGGGAATGACTGAGGGTCAAGATCAATCAAATATCAAGTTGCTTCAGGGGTTGGTCACCTGGAAAGGTTGGTTGGCTCCTAAGTGTTTTGTCGCATATGTGGAAGGTCAGAATGGTTTTGTTTTGTCTGTTCCACTTCCTTAACTATACATGGGGAGTTGAATCACATCATAGTAGCCTCACATCACATGTTTACTGTTAGATCCCTATACTACTAGTGTAACCCCTCATTGTTATTAGTACAACCCCCTTATTATATTGTTGTACCCATGTAGTCCCCATATTGTTACTATTGTGCCCCATAGAAGCCCACTATTGTTGTTATTGTGCCCTTACATTATTATTGTTATGTCGGCTCTGATTATACTATGATCCCTTAGACTCCTATATATAGAAAGGAGGTCTTGTCATTTGTATCATCCAAGAATTGTTCATTTGTGTAATGTAAAGGAGGTTGCCCCCTTGAAGAGGCTTATTTCTAAGGCTTTCATCTATCTTTTGTATCTTTTTGTGAGTTGGGTTCATAGCATTTGGTATTAGAGCTTTGGATTCTAGGGTTTCACTGCCCGAAACAAGTCATCGTGGAATTTGCACTATAACTTTTTTCTGCGACATTTCAGATGCTACAAAAAAAAACCCATCTGGACCGAAATCGTTCTGAACCTAGAGTCCAAATTTCATAGATTTTCGCGCTATATTTACAGATCTATGATCTGAGGAAGTTGGCCTTTTTGCAGACTCCCGAATTACATTCCAAACAGGTGACTTGGGGAAAATAGTCATAACTTTTGTTTTGAGCATCAGATTGAAATTTCGTAAGAAGATACAGAAAGACGACAGAATGTAGTTTCTTGTGTATATTTTTCAGATCATAAGGTAAAAATAGTGATACATGCCACTTCATACAAGTTCACTCTTCTGAAAAGGTATATAATCAGGTCATCTTGTGATATTGTGTATAACTCTTTCTTGGAGAATCTAAATTCGGTCAGACTAGTGGAATTGGAAAGAGGACGCAGAGGGCTACTGCAGGTCACAATTTCAGAACTCAAAGATCTGAAAGTACAAAGTTACAGTCGTTTCAAGATCAAGCTCCTAAAATCAAGAAAAAATGAGATGAGGAAGTTTGATGGCAAGGATCTAGTAAATTGGATACCACAGATGGAGAAATATTTTGATCTACATGGTCTACCACTATTACAAAAGGTGTGTATTGCATCTTCATATTGAGAACAAGATCGATTTTTATGGTATAAAGGGATTTGTTCTCGTAAACAACTTGTTACGTGGTCAATTTTCACGGAGGAAATTATAGCATAATATGAGAATAAAGAGCAACACCACAACAATTGGAAGAAAAAGGAGAAAAAGGGCTTTGTTACAAAGAGGAAAGAAAAATTATAGCAACAAGGAATTCTACCCCTAACAACTATAAAGATGGAAGTATTGTTTCTCCTAGCCTTCCACAACCTACAAGGGTTACACCACAACAATTGAAAGAACAAAGAGAAAAAGGGCTTTGTTACAATTGTGATAGAAAATGCACTAAAGGTCATAAGTGTGCTGAGAAGAAATTCTTTTACATAGAGTATGAAGAGGAGCAAGAAAAGGATCAAGAAACATCAAAAGAAGAGGATATATGCCAGGACACAACCCTAGAGAAAGAAGAAATAAATCCGGCCATATCTTCTAAAGCATTGGCAAGAATTACCACTCCTAAAACTCTCGAGATAGAATGACATATCAAGAAGAAAAAGGTTCAAGAAGTGAAAGATCACATCAATAAAGAAGAAATGAAGCCAACCATATCTTGTAATGCATTGGCCGGAATTACTACTCCTCAAACTATCCAGATAGAAATAAATCCGGCCATATCCTATAAAGCATTGGAAGAAATTACCACTCCTCAAACTCTCAAGATAGAAGGACATATCAAGAAGAAAAAGGTTCAAGTAATGAAAGATCACATCGAGAATCAACAACAAGTTCTCCAACTTTTAAAGGATAATGCCACTTTGGTGCAAAATCGAATGAAACAACGTGTAGATCAACATTGTAGTGAAAAATGTTTTGATGTGGATGATTGGGTATTTTTACTGCTACATCTCAAGCAAGCTATTTATGAGAACGAAATGTTGGCAATACTACATGCATTTAATAAATGGAAACCTTACCAAATGGGAAGACACTTCAAGGTAAAAATGGATCATGATAGTCTTAAATACTTTTTAGAACAACTATTATCTTTAGAAGAAAAAATATATATATATAAATAAATAAATAAATAAATAAATAAAAATAAATAAATAAATAAATGAATAATAAATAAATAAATAAATAAAATAAAAAATAAAAATAAAAAATAAAAAATAAAAAATAAAAAATAAAATAAAAAATAAAAATTGGTCACAAATATGTTGGGTTATGACTTTGACATCATCTATAGAAAAGGGAAGCAAAATTTTGTTGCAGATGCACTCTCAAGAAAGGATGAGGATGTGGAAGCATTGTTTTGTGCTATTTCTATTATCCAACCTGATTGGATAAAAGAAGCAAGGGATGAATGGAAGAAGGACGAAGAAGTATGGCCACTCATTCAAAAGTTATAGAAGATCCAAATTCAAATAATACGGCCACAACTTGAAGAGGAAGGAAAAATCATATTGGAACCTGGAGCAGTCACATAAGCAAGAATCCGACAGCGATGAAATTGATCAATTTCAGAGTATCTCATCAAGTGGAAGAACTTATCCACTAAAGATTCCACATGAGGGGACAAGAATTTTATACAGAAGCATCAATAACTACTCAAGCGTTGAGGACAACACTTTTTGAAGGAGAGGGGCATGTTAGGCCCCTATACCACTAGTGTAACCCCTTATTGTTATTAGTACAACCCCCTTATTATGTTGTTGTACCCATGTAGTCCCCATATTGTTACTATTGTGCCCCATAGAAGCCCACTATTGTTATTATTGTGCCCTTACATTATTATTGTTATGTCAGCTCTAATTATATTATGACCCCTTAGACTCTTATATATAGAAAGGAGGTCTTGTCATTTGTATCATCTAAGAATTGTTCATTTGTGTAATGTAAAGGACGTTGCCCCCTCAAAGAGGCTTATTTCTAAGGTGTTCATCTATCTTTTGTATCTTTTTGTGAGTTGGGTTCATAACATTTACCCCAACAGACTAGTTAACTTGTATAAATGTGGGAGGAGGGTGTTATAAAGTGTTATGAGAGCATGGTTCACCCCTTTAACTGGATGGGTTGTGTGTGTTGGACATGCATACATATTGGTTGCATATTTGTTCTTCATGCTTGTGGTCTATGTGCTTGTTGTGTATGAATGGTGTTGGTCATGGTTGCATTTGTGTCACCATGTGAAAATTGATGGTGTTGTTGTTGGATGCGTTTGTCATGAGTGTATGTCAATCATGCATTGCTTATGCATGTCAATGCTTATATGTTGTTATGCATACATTGACACGGTTATAGTTGTCGTGCATGATATTATGGTATGTGGTTGGTATGGTCATGCATGGTAACTAGTTGATGGTTAAAATGATGTCTATGTATTGATATGATTATGATTATACATGTATTGTGTTAATATGGTTAATCTCGCAAACGAAATATCCTCCCCAGAACTATACTAAGATGTGTTGATTATGTTATGTTTTGGTTTAAGATAACATCGTATACTTTTAAGAAGAAGATCAAAGATGACTAGCAAGATGGTAGACTATAGTTCACGAGACTCTCGTATGGATCAAATGAGCAACGTGGTGTTGGGTACACTTTTGGCTTAGCAAACACATTGAGAAATTTGAAGGCAGAAATAAGAAGTTACAAGGCACATAATGACATAATCATGCAGGCATGGGAGAAATAAGAAGAACTTTATGCAGTAATTCTTCAGAGTTTGTTAGAATTGCAAAGAAGGGAACCACTTAGGATCAACCATGGGTAGGAGGACAAAACTAATGGGGCATATGGCAGTAGGTTTCATGGTGAGCACAGGTCGGATAGGGATGACATGATTCAAGATGGCAGGCTCTTGGATATTCTGGATAGGAGAGGTGATGGACACAAGTTCTATTATAATTATGGTTCTGATAGGCACTATGATCGTCATCGTTATCATCCTTATAGGAGGAGTGACATGGGATATTTTCCATATGAGTTCAAGAAATCTAAGCCACCTACCTTTGATGGAGATTTGAAGAAGCTGGAGGATGCAAAGGCATGGTTACTTGGGATGAAGAAATTCTTTGAGTTGCATGAGTACACATAAATATGAAGGTCAAAATAGCTATCTTGAGCTTCAAATGGAAAGCAAACATTTGGTGGAAGATGTGAAGCGCGTCATAGACACCAAGACAGAAGACTTGAATTGGAATGAATTCAAGAGACCTTTGAGGAAGAAATACTTGTCAGAGAGGTATTGCGACACCAAAGCCAAGGAATTCTATGAGCTAAAGATGGGATCGATCACGGCTGAGGAGTATACGACCAAGTTTCTGGAGTTATTGAGGTATGTATTATATCTTAAAGATGAAAAGGCCAAAGTTCAAAGATTTGTTAGTGGATTTCCATTAGAATTTAGAGATCAGATTGAGTATGATGTGCCTTGGTTGCTTGAGGAAGTTATTGGAAAATTGAAGCATTTTTATGAGTAGTCAAAGCATAAGAGAGAATTGTGGCAGGGCTGGAAACGGAAAGACAAAGCTAAAGGTAAATAGAGATGAAAAGAACAAGACCTTAGGATGCAGGTGAGAAAGGAAATGTTGCACCTAATAATAAGTTCAACGTTCAAGGTAGTTAGACAGGGACATGGGTCACAGCCTAGGGGCAGCAGAATAGAGGTGATGTTATGGGACCATTGCGGTGTTGGATATGTGGAAAGGAGCATCTTAAGAGATATTGTTCATAGTATCAGGGTAGTAGGCCACAGATCTATAATGCATAGGAGGCGCAAACTATTGGGGATGTTAGGCAGAGTATTCCTCGTATCTATGCAACATTGGATAACAAGCAAGTGGATTACCAACCAATTTTTATTGAGATGCACGATAAGCTTGTGATCAAGTTGTTTCTATTTTGAGTGACCCTGGATCTAATTATAGTTATGTTAGTCCTGACATGGTGGATAAGTGTGGTTAGAATAAAGAAGTGCATGCAGAATCTGGGTTAGTGCAGTTGACTACAGGTACAAAGAAGAGAGTTCATCATTGGGTAAGATCTTGTGCATTCAAGTTGAATTGTATGCCTACATCAACGCATTTGAATGTATTGTCGTTGGCGTCATATAATATGATTTTGGGCATGGACTGGTTATATACTCATAGGACTAAGGTGGATTATTATGACAAAGTTATTGAGTGCTTTGATGACAATGAAGAACAAAGGATCTTGCAGGGTAAGAAGAAGGCAACATCAATTAAAATGGTGACAACCATGCAGGAAAAGCGTAGTCGCAGAAAAGGGTGTGTGTCATTTGCAGTGCATATTTCTAGTGATAAAGGTAAGGATGTTGAGGATGCGGAGGTATTGATTAGGTACCTAATCTTGCAGCAGTTTCAGGATGTGTTTCCAATAGAGATTTCAGAGTTTCCACCTCACAAAGAAGTGGATTTTTCCATTGAATTGGTATAAGGGGCAACACCAACATCAAAGGCACCATACATGATGAGCACTCCAGAGTTAGTACAACAGAAGTTACAATTGAAGGAAATTCTTAAAAAAGGATACATTAGCCCAAGTGTATCATCATGGGTGCACCAATATTTTTTGTGAAGAAGAAGTATGGTACTCTCAGGTTGTGCATCGATTACAGGTAGTTGAATAAGGTAACCATCAAGAAGTAGTATCTGTTGTCAAGGATTGATGACTTGTTTGATCAGTTGAAGGGAGCAACAATGTTCTCAAAGATTGATCTGAGATCAAGATACCATCAAGTACACATCAAAGAAGAAGACATTTACAAGATTGCTTGCAGGACCAGGTATGGGCATTATGAGTTTGTTGTAGTTCCATTTGGTTTGACTAATGCTCCAATTACCTTTATGTGCTTGATGAATAGTGTGTTGCATCCTTATCTGGACAAGTTTGTTATTGTGTTCATTAATGAAATCTTGATATATTCTAAAAATGAGGAAGAGCATGTCCAGCAATTAGCAGTAGTTTTAAGATTGTTGGGAGAGCATCAATGATCTATTTATGTGAACTTGAAGATTTTGAACAATTTGTAAGTTAAATTTATATGTTTTTTGGGTAGAGGATCAATTTACTAAACACATAAACAAGTAAATTTTAACCACAATTTACATGCAAACAGACAAAAAATTAGCATATCTGAAACACATAACAGAAAGCATGATAAAGGAGTTCACCCCTCTCCTGGGCTACATCTCCTGGTCCAGCTACCAATGCAGGGCCTCTTTCATTAAAATTCTCAAAAGTGTGTTTACATGCTTTTAAAAATATCAAACAGAAAAAATGATGTCTCCAATGGATCCATAACTATCAAAAACTCCCATTTTGGTTCTTTTTGCACCTCATTTGGCCAAAAATTGAGTAAGTTATGACTGTTACAAGTTTTTTCCCAAATTCTCCAGCTAGTCATCCTCCAATTCGACCTAAACCTGGCTTGACGCCCCAAATCTGGAACCAGTGCGCAATTCTAGCATACACTCTTGCCTAATGGGCGAAATTGTAGAACGGTTAGTCCGCCCACTAAGCCTCCAGTTCTGAAAATCTGGGTCACGTTGATCCGGATTTAAACAGGAACACAACAAATTACAGAGATAACCATAAACATAAAGATGCAACGGAAATAATACTTCATTTCATTAATGTAAAATACTGAGATATGCTTACAAACAGAAAATGGAAATAAATAGCTAGGGCGATGGTAGCTTATCTCTGAGAAGAGATGTGGTGGCTACATGCCTCTAAACTGTGTTAAAATGAGGCTCGAAGGCCTATTTATTGTTGAGAAACAATGGAAAACCTTAAACATCCAAAAACCTAACCCTAGAAGATGAAATGCCAAACTGTGGGCCCCGTTTGGGTAAATTGGCACATCAACTTCCCGGGGTCGTAACTTTGGCATATGATCTCCGTTTGATGTGTACAATATCTCGTTAAAAAGATCTATCCAAGAACTACAACTTTGGGAAGAGCAACATCAATTCATGGACCCATGTTGCTCCCAGTTTTCCCCAAAAAATGTCATTTAGGGCCTAAAAACAGTTCCAGAAGTTCAAGACCCGAAAAACTGCTAAAAATATCCACCTGGATCACACATGGCATGCAGATGACTGCATAGGGAGTCGAGATTCCAGAGCCTATGTGCCACAGTTTTAGCCCTCTGCTTGGTGCATACTCCTAGTCATATGGGGTCCTAGTGACCTAGGGTTGGCCCCCTCTATACCCGCACTCCTAGTTCTACTGAGGGTCATGTGACTTGGGGCTAGCTCTTAGGGCTGGACCCCTCCCATTATTCCACACCCCGAGTTTTATGGTGGGGCATATGACCTCGAGGCTGGCCCCTTTAACTTCCGCCTAAGGTTCTTTACGTTGGCTCTCCGACAGTGTTAACTTTAGGGTTGTGGCCGTGGGTCAAGCTAAGGTCTAGCCCCATTGGTCCTCTTTCATGTAGTTTTGTGGGCATTGTGGTGGCCATGGGCTAAGGCTTAGCCTGACCCCCTTCCCTAATGGTGCCACCATTTAACTTTAAACATGACCATTCAGCCATGTTTAAACAAGGAACAAAGTGGCACGGTGGTATGAGCTGGTAGTGTTTGCTTCCAGGTTACGGGTTTTATCCTTTGGAGGTCAGTTTGGACTGAAACAAATTTTTGCACGAATGGGTGGAGGCCACGTAGCAACCATCGATTGGCCCACGTGGCACTCTCTCATTGGGCTACATCAAAAAACCCATTAACCAATAAAAAAAATCGCCATTACACAACCAATCAAAATGATACAAGTCGTAGTCAATCACTGGTCCACCAAATACTCAGCCAAACCCAGTCAAATGCCCAGTTGGCGTACAGACTACTCACTAGGTGTCCCTGCAACCCACATTCAAAATTTTTAATTGTTTCCCAAATCAATTAGAATGCGATATCAGGAGTATTTGATATTGATTTTGAGTGAAACGAGTTGTGTTGGATTCAAATCGCCAAGATCTATCCAATCATTTAGGTTTCGAGATTTGTCACACACTTTGAATTTTGAGCACTAATTTGATCCACCAAATCAATCAGTTGTATGTTAAGCTCAGTAAATGCAGTTTCTTTCAGACAGAGGTACATTACTTGGGACATGTTATTTCATTGGAAGGCATAATATTGGATCCAGAAAATATAAGGGCTATCATGGAGTGGGCAGCTCCTAGAAATTTGGATGAGGTAAGATCATTCATGGGGCTATCAGGTTACTATAAGAGGTTCATCAAGAACTTCTCTTGGATTGAATATCCTATTATGTCACTGTAGAGGCAAAGCAAGAAATTTGAATGGACAGAGGAATGTGCAGCTAGCTTTGAGAAATTGAAGTAGTTGTTGACAAATTCTCTAGTGTTAAAGATTGTAGATTTAGACAAAGAGTTTTTGGTTTGTACAAATGCTTGCAAGAGAGGACTTGGTGGAGTCCTTATGCAGGAAGGACAGGTAGCGTGCTATGAGTCATGAAAATTGAATGAGCATGAGAAGAATTATCTAACACATGATCTTGAGTTGGTAGCTATCATCCATGTGTTGAAGTTATGGAGGCACTATCTTCTTGGCAGGAGGTTTGTATTGATGAGTGATCACAGTGGGTTGAGATATTTGTTTGATCAACCGAATCTGAATGTCAGGCAAGCTAGATGATTGGCCACAATTAGTGAGTTCGATTTTGAGATCAGGTACATTAAGGGTAAATAAAATAGGGTTGTAAATGCTCTTAGCAAGAGGATATAGGTGAATCATATAGCATATATGAGCTCTTATGGGACAGATTTACAGGACCGTGTCTTACAAGAAGGTCAGCAGGATGAAAGGTGCAGGGAGCTTATGCACAAGTTACAACAGGGTACAAGTGATCAGGAGGTGGACTATCATCTCACAGCAGATGGCTTGGTCAGATTTAGGGACAAGATATATGTGCCAAGTAGTAGTGAGCTCAAGAAGACTATCTTGAGAGAGTTTCATGTGAAACCATATTCAGGTCACCCAGGATATCAAAAGACATTGACAACAGTGAAGAAGTTTTATTATTAGTCAAATTTGAAGAAGGGTGTGGTAGAGTTTGTGGCTAGATGCTTGGACAGTCAGTAGGTAAAGGCAGAGTGTAAGCATCCAGGTGGACTACTACAGCCGATTGTGATTACAGAGTGGAAGTGGGAGGTCATTTCCATGGATTTTATCATAGTTTTTTTGAGGACATCTAGATAGCACGATTCCATCATGGTTGTGGTGGATAGGTTGACAAAGGTGGCACACTTCATTCCAGTGAAGTCTACTTATTCAACTAGTGACGTAGCACGGGTCTTCATCAGAGATGTTGTCAAAATGCATGGTGTTCCAAGGAATATTATGTCAGACAGGGATTCTAAGTTCACTTCCAAGATTTGGAAGGATTTGTTTGCAGGTTTTGGAACAGAGTTGGCCTTCACTACAACTTATCATCCACAGATAGATGGGCAGACATAGAGGGTCAACATGATATTGGAGGACATGTTGAGGATGTATATGATGCATCAACAATAGAAGTGGAAAGAGTATATTCCATTGGTTGAGTTTCCTTACAATAATAGGTATCAGGAATATTTGAGGATGAATTTGTTTGAGGCATTGTATGGGCGGAGTTGTAATACTCCCATTAGTTGGAGTGATCCAGTTAATAGGGTGTTGATTGGACCAGATATGTTGGCAAAGATGGAATAGGAAATGCAGGTAATAGAGAAGAATCTAAAGGCAACACAAGACATGTAGAAAATTTATGCAGATCAGAATAGGGTGTTTAAGGAGTTACAGGTTGGGGAACAAGTGTACTTGCGCATCAAGCCCAAGAAGATCTCCTTGAGGATTGGATCGTGTGCCAAGTTAGCACTTCGGTTTTGTGGACCTTTCAATATTCTTGAGAGGATTGGACTCATAGCCTATCGACTTTCAATGCCTTAGATAGTGAAAGTCCATGATGTTTTCCTTGTGTCATTGCTTAAGAAGTATGTTAAAGATGTTGATCATGTGATTGACTGGTCTGTATTGCAGGTGGAGCCAAATGGATAATTTTAGTTGGAATCTCAGTGTATATCGCAGAGAAATATGCTCATACTCTAGAACTGAGCAATCGAGCAGGTTAAAGTGCAGTGGAAGCACTTTGGGCCCGATGAAACTACATGGGAGATGGTGGATCATATGCAAGTTATGTATTCTTCCCTATTCGTTGGTTGAGTGAATTTTTTTGGCATATGTTTTGGTGTGATGTTTTTGGTATATGTACATATTTATATGGATGTAAATACTGCCATGAGTTGTGTTATAAAGCTCCAATAAGCGGCATGGGTGTCATGTCATTATGGTTGTCATGTTGGTTTGCTTTTCAACATGTTGATCATTATAAATACTGCAAAGAGCTAAGTTATAAATCTCCTTGGGCAGTATGTTTTGCTTTTAGCAGTCTTGTGGTTGTAGGTGTCATTCAACACCGAGGACGGTGTTCCCCCAAGGGGGAGGGTTCTGTAACAACCCTGGTGAAATTCCATGTAAATAAAGTTAACAAAGGCAAAATAATAACCATGGTTATGGGACACTTATTGCAAGCTGAATATTTTGCAATACATTTTGGTGTGGGTGTTCAATTGGTTTATTATGGCTAAGGAAAATGGCAAAGGATTTGGAAATGCATGAGGTATTAATTGGCTTTTTATTTATGAAAATAATGGAAATTAGGAGAAAAGGAAGGTGAAAGGTCACAGGTTGCGTGTGAGGAGGAAAATAAAGGAAAATAATGGAAAAATGAAGAAAATAGAGGCCTCATTAATAAAAAGGCTTTTGAGGATCAATTTGTAAACTTTTGTCAATTTTACCTTTGGTCAGCTCATTTTTAGAGCTCTCTCTCTATTATCTCTCTCACACACTCTTGGACACTTAGATTTTTCTTGGAGCACTTCAACATTGGATTAAGAAAAGCAAAGAAGGCAAGAGGAAGAAAAAGATCAAGAAAGGAAGAGAAGGATCAAGCAGCTATAGCAGGAAAATTCCTCACGATTGTGGTGGAGAAATCTGGTGGGACCCATGCTTGTTTAGGGGCCAGTGATCCAGTGTGGATTGCGGTAAATTATGGTTCTATTGATGAGGATGAGGTGGTTTAGCCTCAGGAAGCCCTGGTTGATTTTTTGGTTATGAGTCTCACATTAATGTTTGGAATATTGCACGGGAGTGATTAGCTGAAAGAAAGATTTGGTTTAGCCAATCTATGGTCGAGTGGTTCGTGGAAGTCCAATACCTAGTTGGCTTTTGCATTCATTAATAAGAGTTCCATCTCCTTGGTATTTCATGTGTAAATATATTGGTTTATATGTGGATTTTATGGTTGTAATATCCTTATTATTTATGTTGTTTATATGTTGGTTATGAGTATGTGTTATGACAGTGTTGATGTATGGATC
>Ga0115842_100875_pt1 | contig 11845 bp, 10 predicted proteins | sample InSIn2SAF170_2_FD_83856 | JGI IMG/M metagenome (GOLD analysis project Ga0115842, IMG submission 83856)
TGGACGTGTCGCTGCATGGATGAACGGTTGATGAGCTGTTACGATCCCTAGATCGTTGCATCAACCCTTCCTCCTGCATGTCTTCAAACTTGACATATTCTTCGAACAATCAAGAACCAGGATGCTGCCTGCGATCAGTAACTAATGAGGTGTTTGAGGTTAAATGTATTGATCTAGATCGAAAATGCTAGGTGCCTACATCTATACTCCTGCTTCAGCACCATCTCTGTTTTGATATACAGCTGCATAAATACCGCTTACTGTAACTATATCGTCCTTAGCAGATCTTACTCGGTCCTTGCATCAAGTACTTTTCGCTTCTGGAGTCGCCGTCATGTTTTTATTTCCGTTACCTGAATGCCGCTTGGCTGTTTGACCATTGGTTTCTGCTTTCTATACCATGGCTGTCTTTTACCATTGCGACCCTATCGACCACGTTGCAAGACAGCTTTGACCGCACCGTCAAGCTCTTTCATTCCTGGAATCTCCCTGCTCCATATGCTAGAGTCTTTGCCATCAGATTCCACCCATCGTTGCACAAGACTGTTCGTTTCAAAAGGTTTGATGCCATCGCCAGCAGTGCCGATGGTGATATGTGGATACTCGTTAGAACAGCCCCAGACCGTATTATTCGCAGCAGGAAGAATTCGAACCAAGATGCCCATTACTCGGTCGTCCCAGATAACACGTTCGAGTCGAAGTCGAGCTGGTCCAAGACTAGGTGTGCGACTTGGATTGTTTTCTTTTTCAAGTGCAGCACTATAAAGATCTGTGTGCATCTTCCAAAGGTCGGGCTTGTCGCTTGCGTTGGCCCGATGGATCAGAGTGACATGGAAGTCTTTTTGAATTCGATTGGTGCCCTTGAGCTGTTTATAGAATCGAGCTTCATCAGGGCTAGCATTTTGGAACAACGCCGACAAAATGGAGTTCACATTTGTAGCGGATAGTGTGATACCAAAATACTCCAGTCGCTTTACCAGCTGCTCAGGAGACTGCTCCTTCAACTCAGGTGTCGCCTGTTTGCTGCCACCGTTGTTCTTTGGTTTCCAGGCTGAGGCATCCGGTTTCTTATTGAAGGACAAGTCGTGCATGTTTTCAGCACCAATGACGTTCTTCATGGCGAACTGGATGGCCTCTTCCATATCCTGATGAGATGGCATTTCACCTTTGAATATGCCTGGGTATACATGGTACAGGTGTGTAATAACAGTCTCGAGGTTGTCGACCGATGAAGCTGCTACATCCAAATTGATGACTTCGTCAAACATCGAGTCAGGTTCCTGGCTTGTATCACATCCCTGGAAACGCTGTAGAAAGCCGTCCATGATCGAAACAATTTCTCGTTCACCTTTACTTCCGGCATGGATGGTCTGGTGATTATCTCCTCGATCCAAGACACGGCCAGTCGTGATCTTTCGAATTTCTTTCAACATTCTATCTTTCGGTTCATGGACGTAATGCAGAGCAACGAATTTGGTATCTGGAACAACCTTTGCCACATCTTCAATGATCTGCTGGCGCTCACGTTTCTGATGATTGTTTCGATCCGCAATGACCACATTGTGTTGTGCCATGGTGTTGGTGATCTGTACGGCAAATCTAGCTGGCCGGTTCCCTTTCCCTTGAATATCATCGTTTTGGATGTGACCCCAGTCGAAGAGCTTGACTAGCGCCCCTGCAATTGTAGTCTTTCCACAACCAATAGTTGCGATGGGTACGAGAAGAACGTTGTTTGGACCGTCACCATTCGCGCCGTCGTGTCCTGCGGCGTGCTCTTCAGCGATGATGCTAGCACCACTCTTTCCTTTCTCTGCAAGGAAACCGTCCCGCATCTCAATAATGCCATGATTTTGATTGTATAGCTTGGCCAGTTTAGGGTCTTGAGCAAGTCGTCGTCGGGCATACAGGATGTAATCTTCGGTGATTTTCTTGTGCTTCTTAAATCGAGGAGGCTTGCCTGAGATGACTTGTTTCGTGCACTCTCGCCATTGCCGGTACATAAGGTATGGTTCCTCGAACTTGTACTTGAAGAACCAATCTCGTCCTGGCTGTCCAGGAGATATGCCTTTGGCCTTACATCGCACGACGAAGCCTTCGGTATCCCGACCTGCCCAGGACCCTGTTTCCGCGCACTTGTCCAAGAAATTCTTCACTTCATCCAGGTCTTGAATCATCTGGTATTCGGCCTTCTTGAAGCCCCAAGCGTCGGCGAACTGGTGTACTTCAGGTCCCGAGAGTGTTGCAAATTCTGGAAGATTGAAGTTGATACCGTGGAGGTAGATACCGGCAGCTTCAGGAGGGTATGCGAGCACGTGCTCCTCGAATTCGTCGTCACACAGCTCCCCCACTGCTGTTGCATTCATCTCCCGTAATGCCTTTGCTAAGTCTTTTGTAGTTTTTCCAACACTTTGTACGTGTCGTGCGATCCACTGTTCGCCTGCAACTGCATGACTCTTTTCCACATCCTGTTTAACTCCGGTGGAGTGCTTGCTACAAACCAGTAATGTGCCGTCTTCCAGCCCAGACGTGAAGATGATGCAGCCATTTTCCTTCACGCTCAGTTCGTAAGGGCCGACAGTGTCCTGTTCGATATGCTGCCACTCCGTCTCCCGTACCTCGTTAACATTGAAGAACTTGTCGTATCCTCTGATGACTATCTCGGGCATGCCATCTTGTCTCTTTGTGGTGAATAGACCTCGTGCATAAGTCGGAAGGTCATCACGTTTATAGTCCCAGTCGTTGAATTTCCATGAATCCACAAAGATATTGCTTCCCGCAACACCGAACGTGGACTTTTTGCACGAAAAGCTTTTCTTTCCACCCTTTCTGCTGTTTGATTTTGCGGACTCTAATGCTTGAACAACTGTCCGTACCTGGTGTTGATTTTGAGCCATGGTTGGACGCCTTGATTCAGAACTTTTGTGAAGAGAGCACGCTGGAATGGCTGTGGCTTGTTATGACAAATGCGTAACAAGGCCAACCCGTTTTGAGTTGTGATACTCTCGTGTGAAAACCGGGCAGTTTGAATATTCTCAATGTGGGAACAAATGTGGATGAGTTGCAAAGGAAATGCGGTGGTCAATATGGTATTTACCTGGGGTTTCATTCATCAAATTTACTACGCAGGAGCGGCCTTGGGCAAAGGCAACTGCGGTCCAAGTATGTCACTTTTCACACAATGACTCAAGCAAGAGTCATCAGAAGTGACAACGAGGCTGAGCAGATCCACTAATGAGTGTGCGCAACATTGTACAAAAGAAAACGTGCTGAATAGTAGTACAGTAGGCACTTTTTGGGATTTGTTTTGTATAATTTCTGAAGTTGTGGCTAAGCTTTAGCTGCCTGGACTTGGGCGCTAACCGGCCAATCAGTCGTCAAACTGTCAGATTTTGCTAAATCATAAACTGAACCTTTACTACACAGCCGTGCTCTTAATCACCGCGTAGAACGCCTTGAAGACGATGTCAGATCTGAACCCGTTCCTCCTTGCTGCCAATACTCCGTCGCCGGACGCTCGTCTTCTACCACTCCTCCGCTCAAACCCTTCACTAGCTTCGAAGCAAGACTCACATGGCTACTCGTTGCTCCACGCAGCTGCATCATACGATCACATTGACCTGTTACGAACACTGATCAACGAGTTCAAGGTTGATGTAAACATACGTGACGAAGACAACGAGACCTGTCTCTTCGTTGCTGAAACAGTTGAAGCAGCAAAATGTCTTGTCGAAGAATTGCACGTTGATGTGGGAGCACAGAATGATGATGGCATGACGGCGCGAGAGAAGTTCGAGTCTGAAGGCGAATTTCCGAGTGTTGCGGCTTACCTGGCGCAAGGTATAGCGGCGAGCAGCGAAATCGCAGGCTTGAGTGACTCGCAGAGCGGACACCTCCCACCATTACCGCCGAACGTTAAGCTGAACATAGGCACTGTGACGGATCAGACTGAGGCTGAACTCGGTACACAAGAGCCCGATCCTGAATTTCGGAGACGTATCGAAGAGTTGGCATCACAAGAGAATTTTCATACTGAGGAGGGTCAGCGGCAACTGCGAGAACTGATTGCTGATGCTGTGAGAGGGGTAAGCCATGATGAACATGACAGCCAGAGAAGGAGGGTCGGCTGAACCATTTTGTGAACAAATGTGGAAATGCAGGACTCAGAGGAAGTTAAAATTCGGACAAGGTCGAATGAACTCGTTGTACAGTCTATATGTCAAGTTTGAAGACATGCAGGAGGAAGGGTTGATGCAACGATCTAGGGATCGTAACAGCTCATCAACCGTTCATCCATGCAGCGACACGTCCACCACCCACTCGAGCAGCAAATCTCAGTCCCTGACTGCCCATTGGGAAGTAGCTGACCAAATACCATACCAAGGCAACCAGCTGCACCATCGAAGACAATAGGGTCAGCAGTGTCGAATGCAACTGTGGTGTGTTAGCTTCCACACTATGCAAGTTCGATTCCAAACTTACACCGACTGCGAAATATATTGTAAGGGCGATCGCTCCAAGATAGGTAGCGGTGAATGGCAGACGCGGACCGGAGATAAGATGTGTAGCGTATTGGTAGGGACCCATCAGAAATGCCCATGAGGACAGAAAGAGTAGAGATCCCATGGACCAGCTAGGATGAGATGTCAGCCACAGCAACGAGGAGCTTTTGTCCGTGGCTTGACCCTAAGAGACAAGTGATGAGGCTGAGCAATGCAGGGTTGAGAGGGAGGGTCCGCCTGATGCTAGTGGTCGGGAAGCTGACATCATCACAAGGTGCAAGGAAGTGTCACATGCCACCGTGCTCTACATCGTGATGGTGTAGTGAGGATGCGAAGGAAAGCGGCGAAGCAGGTAGAACTTACAGTATGGCAAATTTACGGGGCTTCAGCGATAGAACTGGGAACAAGGCAAAGCAAATAACAAAGCAGGCCAATGCCGCCAGATTGCAGCCTCCAAAAACTAGCAGGCGATCCCACCTGCTTACTTGAATAACATGTCAGTTTGACCCGGTGAGAGGAGTTGCCGATGTACTGGTGACTTACAGGCAAACCACCCTTCCTCTTCTTCTCTGCGTGATGGTGCTGGTAGAGGTGCGCCAGGTGATTCATGTGTAGGCAATTGTACATATCCCCTCTTGTTGAAGGGATTTAGACTGGATATCGTAGAGAGCAACGGGTTCGTAGAACTGGTGTTGGCAGGTACATCTGTGTCTCTTCGGCTCCAACCCAGACTATTCATGGAATCGCGGAAAGAGGTCGATGCCATGTTGCTTGTTGAGGTTTATTGTATGACAAAAGTGTGCACAAATAACCACGTTTGAAATCTTAAGTTATGAGATGCTACGATCCTAGTAGCAAGACCGGTCAGCGAATCCAAGGGTGTTTCTCCAAGACTAATGCGAGTGATACTGCGGGTCGTGGAATGCTAGTAGAACAAAATCAGGGTATGCAAACGTGGTTCTCGGAGCTAGTCGATCAATGAGAAGTGCATCAGAGTAGTGGTTCGTTTGGCTGCTTGAGCGTGGAATCTAGACAAAGATATTTGCTGGCCTTAGCACTCCACTCGAACTCTGCTAGTAATGCTCGACTACCACATTGATCCGCTTCTCGATCACAGCGTCAAGGTCCACTGAAACGTGATAATCGGATGCTCGCAGACAAAGAACAGAGTCGTCGAACCAGGTCTCAACAAAAGTTTGTGCAGAGTTGCAGACCAGGCGGGTGCATGCGGGGTCAACTCAGACCGGATTGAAAGTCGAGCTGTACTGATCGTTGCGTGGGATGCGTCGATGAGCCTTTTGTCGGATTCGGATGGCAGGTGTGCTGAAGATGGAGGTGTGTGTACGAACTACGAGGTTTGAGCGCAGCCTGTTACAGACTTCGAAGCGGCGCGTAGGTCGTGGAGCCTCAATGAGGAATCGACGTAATCTGCCTAGCCTGCCGCTAATTGTTGGCATTAGCCTGAAGATGCAAGAGACCAAGCAAGTCGCCCTTCCGTTTCCGTCCATTCACAGTACATTCCATGGCACCCCCTTTGGTCTTCTATGCTTCCGACTCACTCGCATGATCAGCTAATGCCTCGTCACGACCCCGCTTGCTCCGCGCAGAGGCACGATTGCGACTTCTGACAGGAAGCATGAATGATCTGCTTTGTTCACGCGAGGAATACGAAAAGAGGACGCCTTTTTCTGCCCGTCCCAGCACTCTACGGGCCGTGTTTGACTTCCGTTGCACAAGAGTGGGTTATGGTAGTAGACCCCTATCAACTCTATCCTAGCTACACAACGGGACATGAAAGCATTGCGAATCAATGATTCCGAAGCGTTGTACGAAGTCTGGGGTAGGGTAGAGGTCAACCAACCCCGTGTAAGTCGAAGATCGACGTCTTTCATAATACATTCCACAGCTAGCGCAACCTGATCTGGAGTTGAATGCTTAGAGCGTGGGAGAGCATGTGCAAGGCAGCGAAGACCCTGCACTATCAATAGAAGTATCCGATATTTGTGACCTGCCCAATTCGAAGACGTCAACATTTCCACAGGATGGTGGGCGAACCACGAATGTTTCCCTAAGCAGGCCATACTACCAACAGCGAGTCTAGAGTGTGCATCGATTGACTTTAAGAGGGTGTATTTCCTCGAGCCAAAGCAAGCAGGCAGGAACAGTGCATGACCAGTCCAATATGTCTCGCGGATATGGGTCCTGCGCCCGCCAGACAAAGAAATGTCGCTAGGGACCGCTTTGTCAGTCTGCTGCCTCCAGATACACACCTCCACTCCAACTCCTGCCTTGCATGCATCCATCTTTTATCTTGATTGGGTAGATCAACCTCATCACATAGCGTGGTAGGGGAGGGTGTGGCGTTGCTGGACCACTCGAGCAGTCATCTGCGACGTGAATTGCACTCCTTCAGGAAGAGATGCTTTGCTTAGTGATAGCACCCTGCATGAGATAAATATGGGAGACCATATCCGACTTGTGATGAAAATCTTCCCATCAATCACAATTGCATCTCGAGGCTCGACTGTGCATTGGTTTGACATACTACACTGATCTACTCCTCTGCTCAACCCTACCAAGTACTAGTGCTAGTGCTATCCGTGGCTGGTCGTATTTCCTGCATCGACCGATCATCCTCACCCGCCAAACTTGAAGTGTGAGGCTGTGCACCTGACTCTTGGCATTCTTCAAGTCCGAAGACCGAAGAGCCCTGCAACTGGCCACTTGTATCTTTACACGAACCCGCGAGTCCGCCCAAGCCGTGGCCGCTGGGCCTGCCCATACTCTTCCCAGAGAGCCCTTCTCGCCTACGACTAGCCCGTGGTAAATACGACTCAACTCTATTCTCACTCATTAACCTCGCCGTCTTGACAACATCTCGTCAGCACCTTGTCGTCGCCTACACAACATCTCCATGAACAGCGCATCCACATTGAACAACCTTGCTATCGACTGTCTCGACTCTCAACCAACCAGGACCTGCAGCACTCGCTTATAGTCTTCCCCGCAGTTGACCGAAATATCCTCGAGTCAATCAAGTCGCGGTGTGTCGATAACATTACCTATCAGCATCTTACCACCCCTCTACGATACCGCTCCTTGCCCACCTCATCCAAATAAGCATAGCGCACCGTTCTACGAAGCCGACGACTCTGTGCTACATCGACGTTCGTGAAGAAATATATTACGCCTCGTGCCAACCCGTCGCAATTTCCAACTTCCCAGTCTAAAGCCTTCGTCCTTACATGGCCTACTGATTGACCAAACATTGCGCTTGCTCCATTACATCTCCAGCACGCAGATAAACATTGTTATACTCCCCTCAGTATTTATTGGCAGATCATGAGCCGTTCCACGAACATGCCATACATCAAATCAGAACCAGACGACTTTGAGTCAATCTCGAACGGATACATGAATTTCAACAACGCACAGAACTTCAACAGCTTTTCACACACTGCAAACGGCAGCATTGATCCTTCCGAACTATCTATGAGCAATGGCAACTTCAACCATTTCAATTTCGGAACACCGAGCATGTCTGCAAATTACAATATGGGAGGCGGGGCCGCCTTTGGTGAAGATGAGTTGTTGGACAGTCTTTCAAACACACACGATTTCAATGGTGTACAACAAGGCATGAGCATGAACCAAGCACATATCAATGGGGTATATTCGAGCACACCAGATGGTGCTCCCATCCAAAGTCCATTCATGAGTGGCTTCGACTACAACCAGTTCCGGCCTATCAACTCGATACCTCACCACATGTCGCCACTTCAAGCCGGCTCCTACATGAACAAACGTCCAAGCCTGCAGGCTCAACACCGCAAGTCATCTGCCGATCACAGAAATTCCCTGACATCACGGACAGCAGCTATGGCTGGCCTACATATTGGCACGCCAGAAACTGGACTACCGCAAAATGGCCGAGCTATACGGGCCCCGAATTCTGGCAGCCGACACCAGAAGACTTTGTCAGGACAGTTCGACAGCACCCCTGGTAGCATGCACTCTTTCCTCGATTCACCTCTATCTTCTCCGAGCAATCTTGCTCATCACGCCGGGTAAGTTGACCTCTTCGAGCGCTTTCCAGTTCCAATCGAAAGCCCCTTTCATCAGTAGAATAAATGCTAACACATGACTACAGGATCAGTGAGACCATCAGTAGTAAGCATGCATCCTTGCCCACCAAAGTCGATACCAGTAGCGGTACACACAGCTCCGAGACTCAAGAAGCCAAGAAACGTCGACGTCGGGCGTCCCACAACGCAGTAGAACGACGAAGACGTGACAACATTAACGAGCGCATCCACGATCTATCTCTTTTGGTGCCTCAGCACCGATTGGACGATGACAGGATCAAGAAGCAGCTTGCTACCAATGGACCACTTTCGCCAACCCTAGCTGCCACGAGCATGAGTCCTCCAAACGCTGCCACCTCACTACTTGCTGGCGCAAATGGAAGACGCGCTGCGAGCACCGCCGGCAATATCACTCTTGGCCTTCCCATTGAGGAGAAAGAGAAAGGGCCGAACAAAGGTGATATCCTCAATGGATCAGTAAGCTGGACCCGAGATCTAATGTGGGCACTCTATCACAAGTATGTCCAAGAAGAAGAACTAGCTCAGTACATCACTCAACTCGGCGGCCAATGGCCATTCCAGATCTCAGATGACGACAAGCGCATGCGCACAGAAGTCATGGACGCAGTCGAGAAGAACGACCTCAGCACCTTCGCATATTCACGCCAGGACGGCAGTGGCCTACGCGTGCCAAAGCACACCACTCTCACCGGCGAACGACTCAACCAGAACGGCACCACAAGCCTAAGCCCGCAAAGCAACCTCGAATTATCGCCTGGCTTTCATTCCGGAGGCAGCGGTACACAAAGCGGTAGCAACGCCGGACAGCCTCAATTCTGGCACTCTGCTGGCCACGCTGGAATGAGTTTCAAAGAGGAGGATGAGTTGATGGAGCTCAACAGCTGAGAATGAATGAATGAATGAAGCTGGTCTGTTCCTCGGAACAGCACACTGACTAAGTTCAGTGTATTTTGGTTACAGATTGATACAACACTCGTTGTTTTTACATGCATGGTGGTGGGTTGGTGATAATATCCTTCTTTCTGTTTACGACATTATGGATCTGGTTTTTTGTTTTTGTGCGTGTGTTTTCCCCCAGCATGATACCCCCTTACTAGAATACGGATGGATGGACGGAATTTGTTCATTTTGTCACTGGAGAGAGTTCAGTTTAGTTTAGCATGGAAACATCTGAGGATATTTAGGTACTGAACAACGTCCATGGAAGTTTCAGCTCTTATAGCAATCTATCAACCAAGCAACATCGAACTTTCCACTTTTGCCCCAGACGCATAGCACACTCGCACAAGCTCCCACCCTCCCACTTCTTTCCTAGCTGATACCGCGTATTTCACTCACTCACTCATGATTCCTGATCCTGCTCCTAAAGTACTACGGACTTGACACCATCCTGCTGGCCTGCAGTACACAGTCCAGCTTATTCCGAAACACTGTGACGACCGACGGGCCCTGAGCCAGGGAATGTGGAGTGGGGTGGGGTGGTTGCAGATATGAGTATGTTAGGCATGTTATACACTGATCGTAGATTGGATCTGGAGGCAGTGGAGTGAAATGGAAGTGGATTTACCACAGTGGTGGTTATGGTGGTTGTGTTCAGGGTAGGTCAGTGTTGATGAGGAAGGCAGTTGTTGGTTGTTGTGTTGACTTGTAGTAAGCTTTTAGATATTTGTTGATGTGTGAGAGGGGGTTGGTTTGTGGTGTTCAACTTGTTACTGCGTGCTGGGTTATGCACCTACTGTAGTCAAGTGGTGTCGCAATGTAATGCAATGCAGAGAAGGATGAAATGGAGGACGTGTGTTCTCATTCTGTTATGGCTATCCTGCCATGCTACGTCTTGTCTCATGCGTACGACACAGTGTATCTCATTGATGAACACGATCGTCCTGTCTGGAGGTACTTGTGGATATTGGAGAACGCAACCAAGTCTGTCAGCGTCCTGACTGATGCCTTTGTCCAAAGCTTTTCTCCTCCTGCAATGGTATAGCATATGAAAATATGCTTCGTCAATTCATTCATCGCACGTCGCAGTGATCCAAGAGCCAAACTTCTGCGGGCATCCGATAGCGCCAATAAAAGGAATAGAACTAGTGACCAACGTCCGTGTCTTCCTCATTCCCCGCACGGCATCTCACATGGAAGGTGCGTCACCAGACGGACTACATGTACGATGGCTCAGCAGCGTCAGTCTTCGACATGTTCAAGTCTATACAGGTCAATACTCTAGGTGTGCCGCTACCTGGAGCACCCAAGGTTGCGCTCGTCGCTGGAAGTTACGCCACTTTCCGTCTGGATGACAAAGATGAAGCGCTGCCTCACGTTACTGAGTTCCTCCAACCCCTTCACGCTCTCGAAGCTGCCACAAATTCGAATTTCGATTTCGACGTCTATAGTGCATTCTTGTCCCCGGGGGTGCTCCATAAAGCTGCATCAACAGGCCTTGCAGCCACTATTATTGCTCTCTTAAGTCAAAAACTCTCTGTTCACCTCAAACTTTGCCCTCTTGAGGAATATGGCATCGCGCAAGACCGTCACGTTCTATGTCTCGTGGCTTCTCCATTGCGCGCACCCATACCATGGACCACTGGTCGGTTGTCGAGACCCACCATTGGAGATGTGTTTGATGATCTCCTTCTTGCCGATCGACACATATCACACCATCCAGGGTGTGGTTTCACTTCTGTTATCGACAAGAGTCTCGGTGCACACCAGACTCATGGAACTCAGCTTAATACCGAAGTCGATATAGTCTACAATCACCAAACAGGTGATGGAATAATGGAAACCGGTGCCTCGGAGCTTGTTGACCTAGACGCCCGTAGCATACGAGCCTTCTACGGCACTCCTCCTCAATTTACACACCCACGTCGCCACGACCACTTGACTGTCCGAGAAATCGCCCGCATTCAAGGCGTTCCAGATGATTTTATCTTCTACCATTCTCTCCAGGCTCAGCTCGAGGATGTTTGGCGCGCTGTTCCTCCGATTCTTGCAGAGAAAGTTGCCAAAGCGATATTCCGAATTATCGAGCAAAACCGTGTTGTCACTATACAGAGTACGGATCGTCAGCGCATACAAGTTGAAGGATTGGTTGTGGACAGTCGGTTTAGTCGTAAACGTGCGAGGAATGAGGAAGACACGGACGTTGGTCACTAGTTCTATTCCTTTTATTGGCGCTATCGGATGCCCGCAGAAGTTTGGCTCTTGGATCACTGCGACGTGCGATGAATGAATTGACGAAGC
>Ga0115842_100876_pt1 | contig 11831 bp, 15 predicted proteins | sample InSIn2SAF170_2_FD_83856 | JGI IMG/M metagenome (GOLD analysis project Ga0115842, IMG submission 83856)
TGCCACTGGTCCAGACTTAAACAGGAATGCAACAAATTATAGAGCTAACCATAAACACAGATATGCAGTGGAAATAATACTTCATTTTAGTAATGTAAAATACTGAAATATGCTTACAAACAGTGATGGAAATAAACCAGCTAGGGCGATGGTAGCTTATCTCTGAGAAGAGATGTGGTGGCTACATGCCTCTGAACTGTGTTACAATGAGGCTCGAAGGCCTATTTATTGTTGAGAAATAATGGAAAACCCTTAACATTCCAAAACCTAACCCTAGAAGATGAAACGCCAAACTATGGGCCTCGTTTGGGTAAATTGGTACAACAACTTCTCGAGGTCGTAACTTTGGCATACGATCTCCGTTTGACGCATACAATAACTCGTTAGAAAGATCTATCCAAGCACTACCACTTTGGGAAGAGCAACATTAGTCCATAGACCCAATTGCCCCTAGATTTCACAAAAAACGTCGTTTAGGGCCTCAAAATGGCTCTGGAAGTTCAGGACCCAAAAAACTGCTAAAAATAGTAAGTTGTGCTACAATTAAGGAACTGAAAATGCTGAGAGAAGAAATGGTGGGCGTCTAAGTGGACTTGGCAGGTGGCCACCAATATCCACCTGGATCAAAAGAAAAAATGAGGAAGAACTTATGGACCTGCTCTAAGACTAAATGACCAGCTAAAGGAAACTGAGGATGAATTGGAAAAAACAACACAGTCTAAGCAAAGTGAATCGAGCACTTCTCAGACTGTTATTCCCATTGTTTCTACAGTTGTGCCTTCCACTCTGGCAACTGCCTTGGCACCAATGCTTCCACCAGTCACAACACTGCTAGTAACAAGGACCACTTCGACTACAGGTACACAAGCCAGCACGGAGTTAGCATCAGAAAAGACAGATGAAATGATCAAAGCCATGGAACAAATGAGTATCTAGGCTACAGAGTTAAAAAGACTTAAAGAACAAATGTCAAGCTTAGAAACCAATTATGAGCTTGCACAGATTTAGAACAAAAAAGAAGAAAGGAAAAACAGAAGGATGGAAGAAAGAATCAAAGTCCTCGAAAAGGACTTAACATTAGAAAAACCTTTGAGAGATATTAAAGATATCTTATGGACCAATATCATTGATTCCATTAATGATATTTGGCCTTTTATCCAAATCATTTTTGAATAGACTGAGCTAGTTAAAATAGTTGTGGAGGCCATATAGAAAACCAAAGGGGAGTCATAATGAGAGAGAGATAAAGAGAGAGAGATGAAGCAAGGAAAGGAAGGACTAAAAATGGAGGGGGCAAGACCTGCTTAGCTGATAGAAGTCTCTTTTTATTTGGTAAGTACATAATCTGAAATGAGCCGAGGGAGGCATACCCATACCCGCTGAGATAACTGAGTATAAATAATAATGGTGTGTCCAACAATGTGGGTCTGAGCAACAAACTACATGATGCATGAAATGTTGGCATCAATGAGCCAGGAAGTGATACAGTGATATAATGAGTCCCATATACATAATGTGCCTGGAAAAAGAGAGGCAAAGACTGGATACTATAACATTTGTTGATATGATTACATGAGACATAATGCCTCTCAATATGACATGGTAAGGGAAGATCACAACCAAAGAAGCCCCCTCAATATGACATGGTAAGGAGAGATCACAACCAAAGAAGCCCTGCTAAATAGGAAAGGAATCTAAAGAACTGAATGGACTATCAGAAGTAGACCTGCATGTTGGTTGTGATGCAAGTGGCTGAAACCTAGCAAGTCAAATTTACAGAACTGCATCTGAGGTTGGATCATGAGTTACTGTCATCCAAAAATTTGGGGGATACCTAAGGGGCCATCCCCTCATGAGGTCTGGAACATATCACACACACCTGGGAAAGGTTGGTACAATCTTTTTGATCACTCAACCATCAAGTGTACAATTCTTAATCGTGTGATAATGATTTGGAGTCGAGCACGTGAGAAATAACCAAGTCAAAGGGAAATGATGATTCCCTTTTCTTTATTTGAGGAACTAAACAATGATGAAGGTTAGTGTTATGTTCCTATACCAATAGGTGTCATAATTTATGATCGACTTAGTTTATCTCTATAATATGTACATACCTTTGCTTTCTACAAATGTTTTCCATATTCAAAAATTCAAAAAAATAAAAAAATGTAAAGAGGGTATATCCTAAAAGAAAAATCAAAGGATAAAAAGAATGAAAAAGGTCAAAAAAAGATGAAAAATGAACCCCAAGAAAAATGAAAAGACTATGAAAGTGTGCAAGTCAAAATGCCACTACCATTTACTTTGGTGAAAAATAAAAATATTGCGTGCAGCTTGTCACTTATGCCACAATCCATGGATGGTCAAATAGTATAAACTTTGCTATTTCATGGATTCAATTTCTATGTTCATAGATAGAGAATAAAATCTAACCAAACTGTATAATCTTGGTAGATAAGTAGATAGGTAGAGTAAATAAAATGAGCTCAATAGTTTAATCTGAGCCATGGATGTAATAAGGATAGACTTAGATAGATTTCCATTGTAAAAGAAAAGAAAAGTTTGATAAGGTTTTGCCAGTCTAAGTGCACCCTAATAAAAGAAGTAAAAATGGTAGGATGTGTAGGTGGGTAAGTAGATGATTGGTTGCAGAATTATGTATGATGAATGGTTAAGTTAAAAGCTCAAATCATTTTCTTTCATCATTACATTACTTTGGCAAAGCATGGATGACAAAGGCACATTTACAAGGTTGCATGATTAATTTCCTCATTCATTTTACCCCTTATTGTAATTAATTTCCCATAAGTAAAAGTTCCAAAAACCTTAAGTTAAAGGGGATCAGAGCATTTCTCTGATGTCTGGAGGGACTGGACCCTCGACCCAATAACCTATAAGGTCAAAGGTGCTAAAAACCCCTCATCAACATCCACCCCTTCATCATTTATTCACTTCCTCTAAGAACCCCTTTCCCTAAGTAAATTCACTATTTGCTAAGGAAAAGTGATTGCCCCACAAAATCCCTTTAGCCTAAGTTATAATGTTTTAATATGAAAAATAAATTAATGTCAAACGCATTATATTTAATGCACTTTTATTATTCATCTCATATTATCATCTGATTTTACTTATGTATTAAATCCAAAAAATCACCCCTTTCCCATATATGTTATTGTTAAAAACCCAATATGTTAATAATCTCGTCCCTGAGATTTGAAACATAAACCCTAATAATGAAATAATTAAAATAATGGATTATTTAATCAATTTGCAATTAATTAATAATCTAAGACTCCCGCCAAATAATAGAGATTAATTAACCAATCTGTGGTTAATTAATAATCTATCCTCACCCAATCACATCACCCCAGATGTTATTAATTTCCCTAAATCCGCAATTAGTTCCCATCAGACCCCTCCATTAACTCCCGATCAAATCCATGCCCTGATCACCGTACGATCTGACCCTTTCAGATTTGACGGTCGATGATCATATCGGGCGGCCTCCAAAACCAAACTTTACCTGCCCAATGTGAGCGGTTTCACTATTTTCCTGCCACTACGTGTCACCCAATGAATGGCATCACGCAGAACTCTCCCAATACTGCCTAGCGCTCAAAAGCTATGCAATGAAAACCATTACCGCTTCCGCTTACCACCATCACTAAACGACAAAATGTCCCATCCATTGACTAGTGCCATCTGTCCCTTTCACCATACCCACCAAACATTTTGACTTCGCGAATAAAACGAAAACACTCATTATTTTTGTTTTACTGAAACAATAGAACCTCTTGTTTTCCATGCACATAGAAGCACGTTCATGCTGTCACCCTACGTTCAAACCATCAACTCCAAGAAGCCGCTGAACTCCCAATCATCGCTGTAGACCAGCATGCCCCATCCAGACTACACACCAGTGCCATTCTGCTTCTTGTACCACCATAACTAGGTATTTACCCACTTCTATTGGAAAACCTTATGTTTATACCAAACCAGGACTGAAATGCTTTGGAAACTAAGTGTTTTTATCAAAATTCAAGTGGTCCAATACTATGAATACTCCCTAGAACAACCTGGTTCCCCATAAGATCCCTGAATTTCCCTCTCGACGTCCTTGAATACACAAGAACCATGGATGGAAGCTCCTGTTGCCCTAAATGTCATGCCACTTACTACTTTCGATAGGGATTTTGACCACCTTCCCTTGGCCAACAAAGATTTTCAAATAAAGGACCTTACTTTTGATGAAACCCCCTTGAAGTTATACTATAAGTACCAGGACAATTATCTGAACCATGCTGATAAAATAGGTCTTTGGGAATCAAACCTACCTAAGTATCAATTCCCCATTGTCCATATTTTTCCAAATATTATCCACCAATGCCATGCAAACTACGACCCTAATATGAGAGTTGTAATGTCCCCAGACCAGAAAATCCTATTCACCATTATAGCCGAATCCATAAATGAGATGTTACAGTTGCAGCCTCGCCAGAACTTCACTCCCCTTTCCATTGCCGATTTACTTGAAAAATCTTCAAAGCTGTCCAGTTCCGAAATTACCCAAGTCTGTCAGACTTTCATTAAAGAAAAATACAGGCCAAAATACCCCCCTCCTTACATGTCATGCTTATTTACTAATCTGGGTAGGGATATCATCACCGTGATTGCTTGCATTTTTGGTTTTACCACTAATGAGTATGTAGAGGAGATGACCTTAGCCTACATGTCTATTTTTACCCATGGTCAACCTCCTACAGCCAAATTTGACTATGCTACATTCATTACAGATAAGATGCATGAGAAATTCATGATATTAGAGAACGAGAGAGCATTTAAATATTCTTCAATCTTGTATCATCTTTTTCTCTACTACCAAACTAATAAATTCCCTTTCTCAGTCCAAAGGCTTGATACTAAAGGGAATCCTAGGTCTGTGATCTTTTGGACCTCAATTTTCCACTATTCTAGCTCTTCTCCTCATCCTTACACAGATTTCATTGACTTATTTGTACATCCACTAACTACTATGTTATTGGGAAATCCTCCTCCCAGGATTAGTGTAGACATTAAAATAGTTCTTCAGTTATCCAATCAGTACAAGGTTTGGGATTAGTACTTGTACCAGAACCATACCGAGATCAGAATTTATGGGTGTGAGCTGCCTCCCTATAAACTGTCCAAATATCTCCCCATGCGATTATTTGCTTTGGAGTACCATAGGAAAATGATAAATTCTGATGAAATCCACTTTTTAAAGACTAAGAAGAAAGCTCAGCTAAGGATAAAGGATCACCTAGGCCCCTTTATTTGCAACAACAGAAGAGCAGGGCAAGAGGCAGAGGAAATCCTTGAGAGATTGAGATTAAAAAAGAGCTTCATCTAGCCATATGACCCTCATAGCTTCATCTATGACAGAAGGCAAAAGCATAAGCTATCCCCCTACATCCACCATAGGATCCCAGAGATTGAGCAATATGCAAATTAGTCTGAATGGGTGGAAGGAACTCTAATAGATCAGGATAGCACACAAGTTGAAGTTGACAATGTATGGGTAGATTTGGAAAGAAAGATTGATGAAAATTCCTTTGTACAGGTGCCAGGAGAGACTTCATCACCAAAACAGTCACAAGAACCCAGCACTCAACCATTAGAGCATCAAGATACATCAGACCAAGTAGGACATTCAGGACAACAAGAAGAGTCAGAGCATCTCGAAATTTCAGAGGAGTTAGCTCAACCTCAGCAAATAATGAGCAACCCTCCAGTTTTACAAACTCCTCTCAATGAGGAAAGGAATCCTAAAAGAGACCGAGAAGAGGCCACTCCTTCCAGCAGGCCTACTAATCAAACCTTTGCTAAAAGGCAAAGGTTGAATCCTTATGCAAAAGAAGAGTTCATTGAGGAGACCACAGGCAACACAGTGGCAGAAAGGGTAGAGAGCATGCAAACTATCCCAATAGGTGGGACCCCATCTACTTCACATATGCAAGTATTGGAAAGATAGCAGTGCACAGAGGTATCATCCTTTAGGGCTTCCTTTGAACAGAGCCTGGATATCAAGGGTACGTATAAAGAAATAAAAGTGAGGAATGAGAAATTGAAAGCACAAACTTATGCCCATTACCTCAAAATGGCCCCAACCAACTAGACCAGACTTATGTTAGCTTTTGACCAAGAAGGGAAAATGTAGATGAGTTTCCTCAAGCCCACTATATGGCAGCCAAAATCCATGGTAGATTACTTTAAAACTGATTTTGAAGTACTGGAAAAGGATATTCATCCTATTGACCAAATATAATTACATAAGCAGACTGGTGAAATGGTTTATTCTACTTTAACTAGCAAAGCCATTGCAGCCTATCAACTGCAAAATTCATTGCATAACACCTCTGCACAGCTACAATTAGAAAAATCTTCCTCTCAGGCTAAGGAAACCAGAATAAAAGCTTTAGAAGATCTGATAATAGAATTGGGACATGATCCCAAATATGTGAAGCCAGCTGAAAAATTAATTAAAAAAAAGAATGCAGACATTGTTGCCTTGAAAAAGCAGCTTAAGATCCCCCCACTCCACCATCCTCAAATTGCAGAAATTATAGAAAGATGATCCAGACTTAAACATGAACGTAATAAATTACAGAGATAACCATAAATATAGATATGTAGCAGAAATAATACTTCATTTCATTAATGTAAAATACTAAAATATCCTTACAAACAGTAATGGAAATAAACCAGCTAGGGCAATGGTAGCTTATCTCTGAGAAGAGATGTGGTGGCTACATGCCTCTGAACTGTGTTACAATGAGGCTCGAAGGCCTATTTATTGTTGAGGAATAATGGAAAACCCTTAATGTTCCAAAACCTAACCCTAGAAGATGAAACGCCAAACTATGGGCCCCGTTTGGGTAAATTGGTACATCAACTTCCCGAGGTCGTAACTTTGGCATACGATCTCCGCTTGACGCATACAATAGCTCGTTAGAAAGATCTATCCAAGCACTACCACTTTGGGAAGGGCAACATTAGTCCTTGGACCCAATCACCCCCAAATTTCACAAAAAATGTCGTTTAGGGCCTCAAAATGGCTCTGGAAGTTCAGGACCCGAAAAACTGCTAAAAATAGTAAGTTGTGTTACAATTAAGGAACTGAAAATGCTTAGAGAAACAAAGGTGGGGGTATAGGTGGACTTGGCAGGTGGCCACCAATATCCACCTAGATCATTCCTCCCCCCTTAGGAAGCAATGGTCCCCATTGTGTTGAGTTCCTCCATGAGATGAGGAAACTTTTGTTGAACTTGGTCCCTGGTGAGCCACTTGCCCTGGTGAAGGAGTTGGCCTGCTTTGACAACTCGATATACTTGGATATTCTATTGGCGAGTGTTCTTGATTTATGTGTCCATGATCTGATCAGTTGCAGCTTGTTCCATGCAATCTGGATTTAATTCTGTGGGTGTGAGCTGTTCTGCAATGTCGGATGTGTCTAGCAATGGTGGAAAGTATGGCCGAAGGCAGTCCACATTGAACACTGGGTGCAGGCCAAGGAATGGGGGAATGCTGAGCTCAAATGCATTATCTCCCATAGCCTTAGTAATGGTGTAAGGACCATATCGGAGTGGTCTCAGTTTCCGATAGGCTCCAGTAAGGCGTTCCTTTTGCAAATGCAACCAGACTTTGTCCCCACCTGAAACTTGTGTGACACCCGATGTTGATCATGTCGCTGCTTGTACTTGGCATTTGATTTATCCAGAATGTCATGGACCTGCTGGCGAATATTTTGAATGTGCTCAATGAAGCTGGTTGCCTTGTCTGTTTCGGACTGGACATGAGCTGAATCTGTGTGAGTAGCTGCTAGTGGCATGGCCACATCAATGGGGGATAATGGCTGGGATCCCAAGCCCACCTCAAAAGGGCCGTGGCCAGTCGAGTTGTGAAGAGCTCAGTTGTAGCTGTGCTGAACATAGGGGAGGCTCTCATCCCATGTGCGTGGATGCTTTGAGTTGTACATGCGCAGAATGTGTACAATCATCCTATTGACAACCCCTGTCTAGCCATCAGTTTGAGGATGGAAGGCTATGGACTTAGTGAGTTTGGTGTCCAGCATTGACCAGAGACTGGACCAAAATGTATTGAGGAACCGACTATCCCTATCTGAGATGATAGACTGTGGGATCCCAAAGTGCACCCACACTTGTTCAAAGAAGAGTTTAGTAGTAGCTTCTGCTATGATATTATTCTTGTAGGCCACCATAATGGCTATCTTCGAGAACCTATCGATGACCACAAAAACATAGTCATTTCCATGCTTAGTAGAGGGAAGGTCTGACATGTAATCCATGGAGATGGATTCCCAAGGTCGACTAGGGGTAGGCAGCGGGGTATAGAGGCCTTGCTTCTTGATGGTCGGTTTGGCAATGACACAAGCAGTACATGATCTAATGTACTTCTCGACATCCTGTTGAATATTCGGCCAATAGAAATACTTTTACAGTACTACCACCATTTTCTTGACCCCAAAATGCCCAATAGCCCGACTGTAGTGTGCTTCCCATATCATCTTGGCACGCTCACTTGAAGGAACACAAAGGTGACCCAGGTGGCATAACAGGGCATCCTGGAGGTGAAAATATGGAACAAGCTGACCCTCCAAGAGTGTCTGGTATGTGTGGCCAAATTCTGGGTCGCTTTTGTAGAGAAATGGCCAATCAAAAGTCTCGTGCCCACAAGAGTTGAGCACGGTGGTTAACGCCATGATCGGTGGTCGACTAAGGCAATCTGCAACATTATTGGTGCTGCCCTTCTTATACTTGATATTCAAATGGAACTGTTGCAGGTATGTAGACCACTTCTGATGGCGATCATTATGCAATTTCCCTTGGGTCTGTATGAACTGCAGGGATCAGTGGTCTGTGTGGATGATTGTTTCCTTCCCCGAAATGTAATGCTTCCATTGTCGGCAGGCCTGCACAATGGAATACATCTCTTTATCATAAGTGGGATACCTCCGGACTGTGTCCGAAAGTGTTTCACTATGATATGTCACTAGATGCCCGTGTTGAGTAAGGACTGCCCCAATAGCATAGTTAGAGGCATCTATCTCGACCTCAAATGGTTGTTGTAAATCTGGTAACGCGAGCACTGGTGTCGTGCAGAGGTGATGTTTCAACTATGTGAATGATTTCTATTGAGATTCAGACCAAAATAATTTTGCTTTCATTCCTCCCTTGGTGACTTGACTTAAGGGCCAAGTGATATGAGAAAACCCCAACACTAACCTGCGGTAGAAGTTGGCAAGACCTAGAAAGTTGCGGAGCTCTATCAGAGTGGTTGGAGATGGCCAATCCTGAATGACTTGGATCTTGGCTAGATCCACATGCACCCCCTGTTCATCAATAATGTATCCCAGATAATGAACCTAGGTCATGCCAAAAGTGCATTTCTCCAAATTGGCACATAAATTGTGTTGCCGTAGTGTTTGGAGAACCTGTCGGATGTGGTGGAGGTGCTCTTCCCAAGTTTGGCTGAATATCATAATGTCATCCCAATATACCACTACAAATGAGTTGGTGAATGGCTGCAAGATGTCATCCATTAGCCTCATGAAGGTTGCAGGAGCATACATCAATCTGAAAGGCATAACCAACCATTTGAAAAGGCCCTCCTTAGCTTTGAAGGTAGTTTTCCATACATCAGAGGGTTCAATTGGTACCTGGTGATATCCTGACTTCAGATCGATCTTGCTGAAATATTTTTCCCTCTTTAGCTGGTCCAGGAGGTCATCAATCCGTGGGATCGGGTACCTATTACAGACATTGATCTTGTTCAGTTCCCGATAGTCAATACAGAGTCTCCAAGTCCCATCCTTCTTCTGTACCAACACGATTGGGATCCCACAAGGCGATGAACTCGGACGGATGTGACCTTTCTGCAATAGCTCCTAAATCTACCTCTTGATTTCATCATTCTCCAGAACGGAGCACCCATAAATTGGTCCATTGTGTAGCGGCGCACCTGGGGTCAGATCAATGGAGTGCTTGACCTAACAGTGCAGAGGAACCCCTGCGGGGGAGGTGAAGATGTCCTCGTACTCCTCCACGACCTTGTCCATTTGTAGTTTTCGTGTAGAGGGGCCCTATCTGGAGGCCGTGGCCACCATCTTCTTCTTTCCTCGAGGGCATATCATCAGGAAAACAAATTTCCCAGTTTTGGAAATGAGCTTACTGCATTTTTTTGTAGTAATCAAAGAGATGGCAGTAGGAGGTGCTACCTCTGGTATCCTGTACAACTTATTTCCCAATGTAATAATAACAGCATAGGGCCTTAATTCATACACAGCATGTCGCTTCCACAAGTATGGTTGTCCTAATAATACATCAGAAACTTCAAGGAGAGAAATGTCACACAATAGCTCATCCGTGAAGGGCTTGATGTTGTATGGAAGGCGACACTGCTGGCTCACGTGAAGATCCCGTCCTTGGTGAAGCCACCCGATGGTGTACAGTTGTGGATGTGTTGTGGTCGGTAGGCCCAACCACTTCACGACCTCTACTGAAATGAGGTTCTTTTGGTTGCCGCTATCAACAATGAACTGTAGCAGGGAGCCCTTTACCCACATTTGGGAGTGGAAGAGACGCTCCTCCTCCTATGGATATTCGGGTTCATTTTTCTGGATCTTGGCGGTAGCAACAGTGGCATTGGGATCCGCATCAATGATCTGCTTCCCTTTGTCATTCTCCTTATCGGGTTCTAACTCAGAGTTGGAACATGCATTTGATTCTGAAACCTTTAGCTCAGCCACCAGTGACTACTTGGCCCGACACTCACTTGCGTTGTGAGTGGAGCTCTTATGGAACTCACACCATTTTCCGGTGTCCTTTTTCGGCTTCACGGTGTTGTTCTTTGCTTGCAGCTTTGGTGGGTTGTCTTGGGCTACCCCGCCTTGGCTTTGTCCTTTGTTTTGTGGTTTAGGGGCACCTTTCCCTTGCTTTAGATTCACAGATCCAAAGTCTCACTTCTTTTGTTTAAAATTCTGCTCGACCTTGATGGCATATCGGTATACTGTGCCGAGTGAGGAGATGTTTAGGAATTATATTTATTCCTAGATGTACTTGTGCAGGTAGCCACGGTATTTGAGTATCAAATGCTGCTTCATATCCTTGATACCCAATTTTGTGTGGAGGGTATGGAAAAGATTGGTGAACTCCAACACGTCTTGGTCCCTTCCCTGCCGTAACATGGTCCACTTTATGTATTCATCCTCATAGCTTCCGACAGGGTAGTACTGCTCTTTGATGGCATCCCGGAATGAATTCCAGGTGGGTGCAGCTAAAAATAGTGAGTCGGTATTTTCATCCTTCTACTTGCAATAGGTTTCCCACCAGTCCTTGACGTGGGGGGCTGCTTTAGGAAGACCAAAAACAATCTTTTCCTGACTCAAAAATTCATGAACAGAAAAATAACCCTCTAGCAAATTTAACCATTTATCTATGGCATCTGCATCTTTCTGACCCTCGAATATGGGGATTTCAAAATTAACTTGTACCTTAAAGGGCGTGGCGTTTCCAGAGTAGCTGCTGGAAGCCGATGCATCGCTTCTGGGTAGTCGCTAAAGGATCCGGGCAAAGTTGTCCATCATCGCGTTCCATTGTCATTCGAGGGCTTCTGCAAGCAAGATTTTGATAAGATCTCTTGCCCCCTCATCTTTCTTCTCATCCGCCATGGGAGGCCGTCGGGATTTACGAGGCTGGGGACATTACAACTCTCATATTAGGGTCGTAGTTTGCATGGCATTGGTGGATAATATTTGGAAAAATATGGACAATGGG
>Ga0115842_100877_pt1 | contig 11823 bp, 16 predicted proteins | sample InSIn2SAF170_2_FD_83856 | JGI IMG/M metagenome (GOLD analysis project Ga0115842, IMG submission 83856)
CAAGCAGAACACAGATTAGAGAATTCCATCATAGGCGTATGGCCTCCCTCTGCGTCGAATCCCGTTGATGAAAACTCATGAAGGTCGTGCCTAACCCGTTTGCGCTTTAGGCTACGAAGTGCAACCGATTCCGTGGCCATCTGTAGTCACTCCGAGACCGGCCAAAGAGAGCCTTTGAGACTGATTCCGTGGCGTAGGTTCTGAACCTAGGGCGCGCAGCATTCGACTGAGAAATTGCGGGTCATTAATCCAAGTTTGACGAAGGTGGGTTTGATATTGTATAGTAATGAGGAATGAGAGGAGGCGCCTAATTGAGAGGCGGGGATTTCTAATCTGTTAGATTACTTGCAACGAAATCTGCCTCGCTCAGTCTTGTCCGCCTTGCGCAGCAAGCCTGCAGGACGTTGCACGGCGTGCAGGAGATAGTTGAGCAATTTGGACTAGCGTGTATAGATTTTTTGAAGAGCTTCTCAGAAAGAAGAATAGCGAACCATCTTAGAAGCAGCGTAGGCTTGATGCTTGCGAGAACCGCACCTAGCGTCACATCCACAGGCAGCAGACATGATATTGGTAGAGTCGAGGGTCCATGATTGCCGGTAAAGAGCTGAGGGTGATCCTGTCCGTGAATTAAACCCATGCAAATTGGCGCGCGGGCCGAGAGCAGAACGAGCGTAGCTCGATTCGAGCCTCGACCACACAGCATATGCTGAGCAATCTGGCCGCTCAGCGCGAGGATGCTGAAATAGCTGGCCAGTCCTTGGAGTGGCCGCGAGCGTACAAGTATCGTGTTCTGCGCTGCACTCGACCACTGCGTTGGCCCGGTCGGCACTGCTGGCAATATCCTATGGATGACCAACACCTTGCGCTGCACGCCGAGCTTATGAAGCAGATTGTGTTATATGTCCAGCAGGGAAATATCTTTGAAATTCATGGTGACTTACCTAACCACCTTCGTGAGCTGATCGTGCCGGCAAATTCTCAAGAGCGAATCGAAAACAGGCCAGCGAAGCGGGATCGAGTCCAAGTCTACCGCTCATTCACATCACTAACGTTATGCCGGCTTTGACTTCGTAAGCGGACGGTGCTGGTGATAAAGCTATACTTCGAGCTAGCATAGAAGACAATAGACAGGATGTCGATCAGCTCGATCTCTGTTCTGACGGCTCAGACAAACCAGCATTTCTCGACCTGCAAGTCCACCGATACAGCGCCTGGCAAGGGTTGCGGGTCTATGACGAGGTCCTCCGGAGAGTTCTCCAGTGACAGCAGTCAGCTCATCACAGATCGTGGTCAGTTTTCTCTACATATGTAGGTAGACTCATCTCCTTCCCGCCTGTTTTTACGACCTATTTCTGACGGATAGACCTGGCAAATCTTGGCCTCCTCATCTGAACGATCATTGTACATCACGCCGGTGGCAGGACGACCACGAACTATGTGTTTGACCCAATACTTGCCATGAGGCAGTAATGTTAGCATAGAAGATAGAGCGAAGTAGATTAGCATCCAGAAGATGTGTACTGAGGTCGAATTTAAATTCTCATTGTATTGCTTGAGTACCAGTTTTCCTGGCTTCATACTGTGAGACGGACCAAGTAGGTCGCTACGTCTCAACATCGCAGTGCCAACCGGCTTCCACCCACAATGTGCTATAGCACAAAATACATAATGATAATAAACTTCAAGGAGCCACTCCCAATCACCATGACGCCAAGATATGCAATGTCCGTGTCTCGAAAGTTGTTCCGTGCTTTTCTACATGGTATCTCAGGTATTCTTGTCATTATACCTCTTCATATGTGCATCTAGAGCACTCATTCGTCCTTCATTGTGCTATCTTGACTCTGTCCTTGCATTGGGAAGCCTGGAAAGTTGAAGCCCGGAGGAAACATGGGCATACCGTTTGGCATCGTTGGAAATCCTGGCATAGGGAATGGCATAGCAGTGAAGTTGGGGTTGTTGTTCATGCCACTTGATCCTGGTCGGTCGTCTCGTCGATCATCGCGGTTGTCTCGGTATCGGTCATTGCGGCCACGTCGATCACGATCTCGATGTCGGTCTCGTTCGTCATCATCTCGATTGGAAGATTGTGGACCTCGACGGCCACCTTGGTCTGTCGGAATTCGTTTGCTCATGGCTGCCAGCAATGTTAGCAACGTAACGAGGATGAAGAGTCGACACAGCTTACCTTTCGATGAGACACCAGCACCAATTTCAATGTCGGGTTCCTCGACAACCATTCCTGCCTGGATTGGCTTACCACCTGTACCACCGTACTCTGCACTGACCATCCATTTTCGGTCGGCGTCGGTGAGACGAAAGATGGGAATGACACTGACACCAGTTGGATAGTCACTGCAGTCTCGTGGTCCAAAACCAACACCCCATTTTGTCTGTCGCAGGTTAGTGTTTGAAAAGTAGATTTCTGAGAGTCACTCACTCGTAGCTGTGTTGATCCATCGCGATACTCCTCCATACCGTTTCGTGCAAGTTCCGCATCCTTTCGATTTATCATCTTGACAAAAGCATGTCGTTTGTCAACATTCACGATACAAGTTTGAACAAGTCCGAACTTGCTGAACAGAGATCGAAGATGACTTTCACTAGAGGTTACTCCACCAACAAACAACGTACGACTGAGCACCTTGATACTGTCTTCCGCCATATTAGGATCAAAGTCGATAAATTTTTCTCCAGGTGGTGGTAGATCTTGAATAGGTGGTGACGGGCTACGCTGCTTTCGTCCAACAGGGCTGCGTTGTCGATAATCACTTCCATTTCTATCGTTGCGACGATCACCTCCATTACGATAGGGATCAAACCCAGGACTACCAGGTCGACCACCACGATCACGTCGACGTCCATAGTCGGGAGATCGAGATCGTCGTCTACCAGTATCAGGAGGAGAACGAGTAAAACCATCCCGGTCACGTGATTGATTAGTTTGGCCGAATATGTTTGCTCCAGGGATTGGTGGGGGTGGGAAAGGTACAGCACCTTTTCCTGCTTGGTTCTGCATATTCAGGAATTGCAATCCGGTAGCCCATTGGTCGGGTGGTATGCCTTGAGAAGCCATCATTTGTACCAACTGTAAAGTTGCTTGAGCATCTGGCGCTACAGGAGCAGTATTCGAGGCAGCTTGTGTTGGCTGCTGTTGCGGAAAGAGAGCAACAAGAGGATTTGCAGCTGCATTCGCAGGCATCTGAGGTTGCGCACCATTATTCATACCAGCGAAAAGAGCTCCCAATGAGTTCAAACTCTGCTGTGCCTGGACTTGGTTTACAGGGGTAGACGATTGCGGTACTGGAAGATTTGGCATGCCTAGCAGATTATTCAAGCTATTCATCGTGGGAGCAGACATTGCAGGAGCAGCTTGAGGACTAGATGTCTGCTTGGCTGCCATCGTCTTGAGAGCCTCTAGGATTGCAGAAGTGTTTTGTTGTGGTGCAGCACCAGGGGCAGGCATTTGGGCAACGGCTGGTACACTGCTAGTACCGCCTTGTCCCAGCGGTACAAATCCGGGCGCGGGTGAATTGATTGGCGTGGTTGATTCGGCGTCTAACATGTTGTCAGCATTCTAAGTTGAATGTGGATGTACTGGACACATACGGTTCGTTGGAGCAGCATCCAACTGAGATTTGATGGACGATAGCATAGAAATGGGAAATGTACTGGATCGTTCCCAAATTTCCACAAGTTTCTTAATCTTGGGCTATAGAGAAAGCTTTGTCAGTGTCGGTCACGCAAGGATATATGGTAGTGCTCAAACAGAAATACGCGCAATAGTGCACATGTTTCTGAAGTCAAATACTCGCGACTGCGTACCTTCTGGTCATCCGGTGCAGAGCTGACAATGTCATTCATCAGCGAAGGAAGCAATTCAGTGACTCTATGAACACCAGCAGCAAATGTGCCATCAGGAGCACTGGGGCCGACCTGTTGACCGGATTTCCTAGCTTGGTCTACCCATTGACGAGTCACTGAGTCTACAACGTATAGTACTCCAAGTTTATGTGTGCCTGGTGCTTTCTTGAAATGGGTGTATATCTTTCCAACGAGTACGGATTCGGACTAGAAACAGGTCAGGATTGATTTGTCGATATAGTGTATTCGGATGTAAGACGTACTTGAATGTTCGCGGTACAAAGGGTCGTGAGGGTACTGATTTTCGAACCTGATACACCTGGGGGTTTCAATTGTAGCATGGATTGGAGGACTCCATCCAGCTCTGCTACAGCTGAAGACATGTTGAGGAATGTGCGCTGCTACGGCACGATATTGTGATACTGGGAGACAAAACAGTAGATACTCTTCTGAGAAATGGGTCGCAGCTTTGTGCTTTCAACCTGTACAAGCGATGATCTTTCTGCAGTACCGCAGTTTTGTCTAATACTCTTTGCCAAGATGTCACGAAGGTCACTTGGTGGTCTGCAGGATATCCCGCGTTTGCAGCTGCTACTAGCGTCGACAGTGACGAGCGTGAGAGTGAAGAGGTGCTGTTTTGATCTAGTGCGTTCACACAACGAAATATTTGTTTGTCGCGTATAGAGTACGTCAATGCTAGGCGTCGACTACAGAGGGTCAATGTATTTCGTGCGACAAAGAATGGAAATGGGAGGGACGAGTGGTGAGGATGAAGGTTGGTGTGTTGATGGTGGGAGGATGGCGAGGTGTTAAGAGGTGAAGTTTGTCTGGTCAGACTCAAACAAAAACGCAGCAAGACAGATGCACTAAACGAAGTATGGTTGAGGAAGGCACACGTGATGAGTTCACCGGAAATTTGCTCTGTGCTCGGGTGTCCGAGCCGCATGCTGAGAGTTCAGGGACAGCTATGATGATGCTCCACTAGAAAGTTCTCAATGCTTTGAAAACAACTGCTCCCTCCTTGGATCTATCACATCTCCCCTCATTACAGACAATCAATTCATTTGTGATTGTCCACCATTGTCTTTTTTCTCACAGCTTCCTCACAAATGGCTACCTCTTTGAGACTCGGAAGCAGCTTGCTTCGTTCTTCAGGAGCACTCTCCAGACCATTCCTTCAGCAGGCTGCTTACTCTGGTGCTCGATGCGCCAGCACCAAGGTCCGCTGCTCAAGAGTTATCTCAATCGTATACTAACTAGCTCCAGTCACTGAAAGATACCTTCGCAGAGAAGCTACCTGGCGAGATAGAAAAGATTAAGAAGCTCAGAAAGGATTATGGCGGCAAGGTGATTGGAGAGGTTACGCTCGACCAAGTCTACGGTGGAGCTCGAGGTATCAAGTCTCTGGTCTGGGAAGGTTCAGTTCTCGACTCTGAAGAGGGTATCAGATTCCGAGGAAAGACCATTCCAGAATGTCAGGAGGCTCTACCAAAAGCCCCTGGTGGAGAGGAACCTCTTCCTGAAGGTCTCTTCTGGCTTCTGTTGACTGGTGAAGTCCCATCAGAACAGCAGGTTCGCGATCTCTCTGCCGACTGGGCCGCTCGATCCGACCTTCCCAAGTTCGTCGAAGAACTGATCGACCGATGCCCTAGCGATCTCCATCCCATGGCTCAGTTCTCCATTGCCGTTGTCGCCCTCGAACAAACCTCTGAATTCGCCAAAGCATATGCCAAGGGTGTTAACAAGAAGGAATACTGGAGTTACACATTTGAGGACTCGATGAACTTGATCGCAAAGTTGCCTACCATTGCTTCCAAGATCTACCGAAATGTTTACAAGGACGGCAAGGTACCAGCAATCGAGAAGGACAAGGACTTCAGTTACAACTTGGCCAACGGTCTTGGTTTCGCCGACAACAAAGATTTCGTTGAGCTGATGCGTCTGTACTTGACAATTCACACCGACCACGAGGGTGGAAACGTTTCTGCCCATACCACTCACTTGGTCGGCTCTGCTTTGAGCTCTCCCATGCTTTCGCTTGCCGCTGGTTTGAACGGCCTTGCTGGTCCTCTCCACGGATTGTGAGTGTACTAAGGGCATACGGTTAACAACAACTTGCTAATTATGTTACAGGGCCAACCAGGAAGTGCTCCTCTGGCTTACCAAGATGAAGGAATTCATTGGTGACGATCTTAGCGACCAGAAGATCAAGGACTACCTATGGGAGACCTTGAATGGCGGTCGTGTTGTCCCAGGTTATGGCCACGCCGTCCTCCGAAAGACCGATCCTCGATACATGTCGCAACGAGAATTTGCTCTCCGAAAACTGCCAGAGGACCCCATGTTCAACCTTGTGTCTCAAGTCTACAAGATCGCACCAGGTGTCTTGACCGAGCACGGAAAGACTAAGAACCCGTACCCCAACGTCGATGCCGTAAGTTCGTACTCGATCCGCTTGAGCCCATACTAACGCGGTATAGCACTCCGGTGTCCTCCTTCAATATTACGGCTTGACTGAGGCCAACTATTACACTGTGCTCTTTGGTGTTTCCCGAGCTCTTGGTGTTCTACCTCAGCTCATCATTGACCGAGCTGTTGGTGCTCCGATCGAGCGACCTAAGTCTTTCAGCACTGCTGCATATGCTAAGCTCGTTGGTGCCTCATTGTAAAGAGGAGGTCGTGATGCCATGAGTCTCATCATCGATGTGGACCGATATCACAACTTGCATGTACACCAATTCAGACTTTCGTCGAGCTTCAAAATCTAGGATCGAACTTTGATATCGAACATTTGGGAAAGGGTGAAATTTGTTGGGTTAGCGGTAGCGGTAGGAATCCTATACCTTTTAATCATCCATTCGACTCCTTACATGAAGTGCCTATTCCTATCCTCGCACAGTATTAAATCTTTTCACGGGTTAATCGTATCTCGTACTACGGACCTTCAATGTAAGATCTAAAACTGTTGACGGCCTTAGGCTTGTCCCGATGACGCTAGCGCGAGCCCAAAAGTGCTCCAATACGCACTAAATAATGTAAGCTGGTGGGTGCCGAATCTCACCAAAACATCGAGCATGTGGAGAGTGCTTGTGGTGGACCGAATACTGTAGATACCCTCAGCAAGAATAATAGCACACTTCCCTCATCCTCACATTCACCACAAACCTCCTCTCACACAATCGTAGGCCTCTCCTCTCCGTCCACGATTCGGCTATCGTTTCTTTGTCCTTGGTGGAAAGATTACTCCTGCCAACTCAGCAAAGCTAACCCCTTATTCTACTCAGCTTTCGCATTTCATTAATATAGGCAACGAAGCCGCACTATTCTCTTGGTCAGGGCAGACAATAATCAGCAGTGCATACAATGTCACAAACTAAGGAGCTTGCGCTCGCCAGTGGTGGTGTTCCACAGATCGAAAAGAAGCCGGTGAAGTTCAGCAATTTGCTGCTCGGTGCAGGTTTGAACCTGTTCGAAGTCACCACTCTCGGTCAACCGCTGGAAGTCGTGAAGACCACTATGGCTGCCAACCGGACAGACAGTTTCGCCGGTGCCATGTCACGGATATGGGGCCGTGGTGGTGTACTTGGATGTAAGCACGCTCACCACATATACCTTGGTAGAAATGATCGCGATATTGACATGCTATGTGTATAGACTACCAGGGATTGATTCCTTGGGCTTGGATCGAAGCCTCTACGAAAGGTGCCGTGTTACTCTTCGTTGCCTCGGAGGCCGAATACTATGCTAAGACTTTCGGCGCTGGAAACTTCACGTCTGGTATCAGTGGTGGTATGGCCGGTGGTCTGGCCCAGGCTTATGCTACCATGGGTTTCTGCACATGTATGAAGACGGTGGAAATTACACAACGCAAAGTTGCGGCGCAGGGAATTAAACCACCGAGCACGTTCGCGACCTTTGCAGATATCTACAGGAAAGAGGGTATCGCAGGTATCAATAAGGGCGTCAATGCTGTGGCAATCAGACAGGTGACGAACTGGGGGTCTAGATTTGGCTTGTCCCGATTGGCAGAGAATGGTATCAGAAGCATGACTGGCAAGAAGGATGGTGAGAAGCTCGGCTCGCTAGAGAAGATCGTTGCATCAGGTCTTGGTGGTGGTCTCTCGGCATGGAATCAGCCAATTGAGGTTATTCGAGTTGAGATGCAGAGTAAGACGGCTGATCCGAACAGACCAAAGAACTTGACTGTTGGGAAGACCTTAAGTTACATTTACAACCAGAACGGTATGAGGGGTTTGTATCGAGGTGTCGCTCCGCGTATCGCCCTAGGTGTTTGGCAGACCATCTGCATGGTACGTTTCCACGATCCACTGTACCGAAATTTTAGCTAACAGGTGATAGGTTGCACTCGGAGATATTGCAAAGGAAGCGGTCGAGAAGCTCACTGGCGACAAAGTCACAGCGAAGCATTAAAAGCAAGGCGTTCAGGAACATTTTCATCAGGTATATTGGAAGCCGAGGACATTTGAGTGAGGGTTACACTTTGTGTTGGGCTGGATGTCTGAGTTTGCAGATAAGCGATGATTATCTAACTCAGTCATTTCATGTTTAGTGTTAAGATATTGATAGACTACGTTTAGCGGTCAAGGGAATATAAAGCGAATTTCTCAGTTGCAATACACGGTATGCTTTCTGGTAAAGCATTGATACTCACCACATCCACGGGATACTTTCGACCCTGAGACTCATCAAAGAAAACATCGAGCTCTCCATACTGAACAAGCATTAATTCATGACTAAGGTATACCTTAACAGCTCTATATAGGTACAGTTCCACTATTGTGATCAACGCTCATGTCAATGTGACGGCCCGAAAACCTGACGGCCTGGCGTCGGAAGCTTGGAAAGATGGCATCATCAACTTTGCTTTGTTTGCTATACATTTTCGATACGAACGTCGAAAGGCGACTGCTGAAGAGCACTTGATACACAGTCGTTGCGCTCACCTGTGCCCACTCCTACTCCTCGAACTATCCTCTCCTCCTTGTGGTCTTGCGCACTCAGCTGGTCGGAATGGCTAATCTCGCTCGCTCCTCATTACGGCGTTTCACCTCGCAAGCCGTGAAATCAGCTTCCGTGAACTATGCCGCACCAGCAGCAGAACAGTCAAATCCCTATGGCATAAAAGTTTCAAAGGCACAGGGATATGTAGAACAATTAACAGGAGGTCAGTACATCCGAGCGACCACTACTACCTATATTTACTTCTCCTCTCTCCTGCTTAGAATGTGTAGTTGCAGTCCAGTTCCCATCTCGACCATACCTACCAGTTTCCAGACTCATTGCTAAATCTGTTTTCGTAGCCATCGGGAACACTCCTCTCATAAAACTTCACCGTCTTTCCGCCGAAACAGGCAGCACAATCCTCGGTAAGGCCGAATTTCAGAATCCTGGTGGCTCCGTCAAAGATCGCGCAGCCTTATTTGTCGTCCGAGATGCCGAAGAGCGCGGCTTGTTAAAACCCGGCGGCACTGTCGTCGAAGGCACAGCTGGCAATACTGGTATCGGGCTTGCTCATGTCTGTCGATCCAAAGGATACAGACTCGTAATCTATATGCCGAACACACAATCACAAGGAAAAGTAGATCTCCTCCGCCTCCTCGGCGCAGAAGTATACCCCGTACCAGCAGTAGCATGGGAGAAAGAAGATAACTACAACTGGCAAGCCAAACGCCACGCAGAACGCCTACTAAAAGAAGATCCCGAGCACGGAGCAGTATGGACAAACCAATTCGACAACGTCGCAAACAGAAGAGCACATATCGAAACAACAGGTCCAGAGATATGGAACCAAACAGGCGGCCAAATCGACGGATTCACATGCGCCACCGGCACAGGCGGCACATTCGCAGGTGTAACGCGCTATCTCAAAGATATATCGAACGGCAAAGTAAAATGCTACCTCGCTGACCCACCGGGCTCAGTGCTACACAGCTACATCCAATCCGGCGGTAAACTCAAAGAGCGCTCCGGCGGGAGCATAACAGAAGGTATAGGCCAAGGTCGCGTGACAGATAATCTAGCGAACGAAATCAAAGATGTAGACGGCAGTTTCACCATTCCCGACGAGAAAAGTATCGAGATGGTCTACCGCTGTCTAGATGAGGAAGGTCTATATCTAGGCGCGAGTTCGGCGCTGAATGTCGCTGCGGCGAAAGAACTTGCCGAAACGCTTGGGAAGGGCAGTACAGTAGTGACGATATTGTGCGATGGTGCGTACAGATATGCGGATCGATTGTTTAGTAAGAAATGGCTTGAGACGAAGGATTTGATTGGGTCGATACCGGAGCATTTGAGGAGGTATATTGTGTTGCCGTGAGGGTAGCTCAGCTGTAGATGAAAAACGAAATGAATTTAGCACACTATTTGTTGCCTCTTTTATCAGATTGTGATTGTGACTTGCGCATTGTGAGATTGTAAAGGCATTCACGTAGTCCGCGTAGATGATTGGCTGTCAACCACCCGTTTTTACTACCCATACATACTAGTTACTGATCTCAGCTCCGAGACCCCTACGACCAAAACTGGCAGCACAAACTCCTTCTTGACATCGACGGGAATGCCTTCAGTGGCCGCTTCTACACGTTCCTTCAAAGCCGCAGTCTCACTTTGAAACAGGCACTGTACAGGGAGTGGCATGAAGATCGCATCAGGCCATGGGTTCACTACATACCATTAGGTCTGAATGGTAGTGATTGGCTCGAGATAGTACGGTTCGTAACGGAGGACGAGGGGGGACAGCGGCTGGCGCAGGAAATTGCGGAAGAGTCGCGTGATTGGGCTGCTAAATCTCTTAGACGGGTTGATCTGCAGGCTTGGATGTTTAGACTTCTGCTTGAGTATGCAAGGCTTGTTGATGATCATAGAGGCGAGTTGGGCTTTCGATGATGTGGAACGAACTTGATCAAGACGAATGATTTCAGGAAATCGCACAGCTGTACTTTCAGCAAGGGGCGCAGCAGTATGTAGATGAGAACACTACTGTTGGTTGTCATCGGTGGAGTGGAACCCATATCATCTACATTAGCTGGATTATGCTTTGTTGTTCATGGTAAGTTGGGATACACGCGGATCGACGTCTTCTGAATGCTTATACAAAGTTTTGTGAAGATATGAGTATCAGATATGCATGTCGATGAATGACCATGCTCAGTCAAAGCCGAAGGCCTACTCAATGCACAACGACACCCTCTCCATATGCACCAGCGGACTCATCCCTCCACTCTGGCAGGTGGTCAATCCAATAGCAACTCAACAAACAAAACTATCGCCGACACCTGCAAACACTTCCATTTCACACATACATGAAGACCTACAATACACTAACATTCCCCCTGGTAGTGGCCACGAGCCTACAACCTGAATGCCTTTCTATCCATCATCACGCTTTTTCGTCCCTCGTCAATCGAGAACACGGATCAAACTGACGATAATCAATTTCCTCATATCATCCGCTCACAACAGTAACACACATAGAATCTATACCTAGCACCACCTCACCCTCAGCAGCACGTCCACGTCTGCATAACGATCTGATCAGTATTCCTCCGATGCACTCCTCCCCAAAGACCGTGATCCCAATTCGAAGCAAAATAACCAGCATGCCGACAACCCACCCCTATGCCTTTTCCATCTTCGATGAACAAAAGAGATCCAAAAATTGCAGTGTCAGAGAACTAAGTGTTCATCTTCCTAGCATTTTGGACTATTCAGTACTGTACTCGTATATCCGTATCAATATCCTGAAGCAGCACTGCAACACTGCAATGCAAGCACCCCAGAATAACCAAGGCCGTCTGTCCCTGTCCGTCCATCCTCGTACTTAGTGGCTTGCACTACTACTACTACTACTACTACTACTACTACTACTACTACTACTACTACTACTACTACTACTACTACTACTACTACTACTACTACTACTACTACTACTACTACTAC
>Ga0115842_100879_pt1 | contig 11792 bp, 15 predicted proteins | sample InSIn2SAF170_2_FD_83856 | JGI IMG/M metagenome (GOLD analysis project Ga0115842, IMG submission 83856)
ACCGCGGGTTTCCAACAACATATAGAGATTGGATTGAGTTTGATGAGTCTCAGTTGTTGGAGGAATCCATCAGGAAACTAAAGCATTTTATGAAAAATCAAAGTGTAAAGTTGATCCTAAGCATGATTTAAAGGGGAATGAGAAATATAAAGGGAAGTGGCCACCAAAGTGCAGAAGACCTTAGGATGCAATATAGAAAGAAAAAATTTCTCCCTACAAGAAGCATAATGCAACTGAGAAGGGACATGGGCCTCAACCTAGAGAGCAACAAAATAGAGGTGATGGTAGGGGATTTTTGCAATGATGGATTTGTGGTAATGATCATCACAAGAATTATTTCCCGTTGTATCAGGGTGGAAAACCTCAGATCTATAGTGCTAAAGAGGTGCAGACAATTGAGGATGTCGGCCATAACATTCCTCATATTTATACAATTGTGGAAAACAAACAAGAAGATCACCAAGCATCCATCATTAAAATTGGAAGGTAGGCTCTATGATAAAGTTGTTTATATTTTGATTGAATTTGGATCCAATTATAGTTATGTTAATCCTGACTTTATGGATAATCATGGTTCGAGAAAAAAAGTGGATGCAGAGTCTTGGTTGGTGTAGATACACGTACTAAGAAGAGAGTTCATCATTAGGTAAGAGGTTAAGAATTTGAGTTGAATGCTATGCCCACATCAAAACATCTAAATGTGCTTATATTGGGATCATATAGTATGATTTTGGGTATGGATTGGTTGTATCTCTAGAGGACTAAAGTAGATTGTTATGACAAGGCTACGAAGTGCCTAGATGATAATGAGAAAAAGAAAATATTGCAGGGAAAGAAGAAGTTTATATTGGAGAGGATGGTTACATTTATGCAGGCTAAGCACAATTACAAGACGTGGTGTGTATTGTTTGTAGTTCATATTTCTAGTGACAAGAGGAAGGATGTTGAGGATGTGGAAGTCCTTGAGAGGTGCACCATCTTACAACAATTTCAGGACGTATTTCTAGCAGACATTTCAGCATTTCCTCCCCACAGGGAAGTGGACTTTTCTATTGATTTGGTAATGGGAGTAGCACCATCATCAAAGGAACCTTACAGGATAAGCACTCCATAGTTAGTGGAATTGAAGTTGCAATTGAAGGAAATGATTGACAAGGGATACACTAGAACAAGTATATTTCCTTAGGGTGCACCAGTATTGTTTGTGAAGAAGAAGGATGGTACTCTCAGAATGTGCATTGATTACATGAAGCTAAACAAGGTGAAAATCAAGAATATATATCCATTGCCAATGATTGATGACTTGTTTGATCAATTGAAGGGAGAAGGGGAGTTCTCAATGATTAATCTGAGATCAGGATACCATTAGGTGCCCATCAAAGAAGAGGATATCTGCATGACTTATTTCTGGACTAGCTATGGGCATTATGAGTTTGTTGTGGTTCCTTTCATTTTTTCTAATGCTCTAGATACTTTAATGTGCATGATGATTGATGTGTTGTGTCCTTACTTAGACAATTTTGTGATAGTATTCATTGATGATATGTTGATATATTCTAAGAATGAGGAAGAGCATGCAGAAAACCTAGAAACAATGTTAAAATTGTTGAGAGAGCATAAGTTGTATTCCAATATTACTAAATGTAAATTCTTTCAGACATAGGTACATTACTTGGTACATGTTGATTCTAAGGAAGGTATAGAAGTAGACCTGGAAAAAGTTAGATCTATCATGGAATGCGAAGCTCCTAGGAATGTGGATGAGATCATATCATTCATGGGATTAGAAAGTTATTATAGGAGGTTCATTAGGAACTTCTCAACGATTGTATATCCTATTATATCATTGTAGAGTAAAGGAAAGAAATTTGAATGGACAAAGGAATTTGCAACTAGTTTTGATCAATTGAAACAGTTGCTTACAAATGCTCCAGTTTAAAGATTTCATATCCAAATAAAGAGTTCTTAGTGTGCACATATTCTTGCAATAGAGGACTTGGTGGAGTCCTAATGCATGAGGGATACATGCTTTTCTATGAGTCAAGGAAATTAAATAATCACTAACAGAACTATGTGACTCATGATTGTTATGCGAACTTATCCCTCTTGCAGACAAGAGCGATCTCCCTAGGTCTCAAAGTAATCTAGTAACAATCAACAAGGAACTACTACCTTTCCCTAGATTGTGATTGACTAAAACAAACACTATGATATAGGCCACTTACCCTTTAATCGAAATGATTGATTAAGTCCCCTTCATATATTTTGACTATCTGCTTCTCCTTGATGGTTTAGATATCTTCCCATTTCTTCCCACAATTTCTCCATGATGTCATGGAGGAGACCTGCATAGACAGAAACATACACAAGATCAAAGTATCTGGTACATAGCATAAAAGATAAATGAACTAATTAACTCAATCATATATAAAACTTATCAATATGCAATCATAATGTATGTAGGTGATCAAGGAATCCTACAAATTGTATCAACAAAGATCTAATTGAGAAAGAAAAGTTGCATTTATATTAATAAAATGGAGAGAAGACTAATAGCCTTGAAGCCTTGATGTTGCAAGTCCCTTCCCACAATATCCAACCCTCTCCTTGAATGAATAGCCTTCCAACCTTATTTATGCAGCATAAACCTACTTCCAACCATACTCCTCAATCCTCATGCCTGTGTTAGCTTTATAGGCCAAAGGGGGGGGGGGTGGGGGGGGGGGGGGGGGGGGGAAGTTTGGGATCTATTTTCCAAAGGATGAGATCTACTAATGCTGTGAAAGGGGTTCCACAAAGAAAGGTAGTAGCTCCATGATGGGAGGGATCAGGGCTGAATAGGCACACATTCGAAGCTTGTTAGTTGGGATATATATGACTAGCCATGTTTATAGACTTTAATTTTTATTTTTACATGGGTTAAGTCATGTGCGTAGGCCACAGTCTAAGGCAATACACACTTTTGCGCAGTTTCTAATGGACTCTTCTACATATGTGCATGGATTGACTAAATAACTACGCAGGGAGCCAAAAACAAGGTTTTTTACCACAGGATTTAGGAATTTCATTCTCTTTGGGATAATTTGGGTTAATTTGGGTTCTAGCCTTGTAAGGGGATGCTTTAGAACACATTTATGGATAGAGTAACATCCAAACCAATGGTCATTTTCCCAATGTCAATAAATGACATGTAACCGATTGTCCCCTAAAGTGAAAAGTCAAAAGACATGTTTTTATTACTTAAGTGCTTTATCATGCTAAGGTTTGGGTTAGAGACTGTAGTCAGAGACTTGAAACTATCTATCAAATGTTACAATGCAATATAAAATCATCGTTGAGGTAGGCATTCCCTTACAAAGAGTATAAATGTCTCAAAGAACCAGTATAGAAATACTTCTGAAGATCCATGTCAATAGAAGACATAGTATGGATGCAACCATTAGTGGATCTATGTTTACAATCATGAATATTTAATAAATCCATGCATCCTGGATGGATGAAACTAAATCTAGGGTCTTGATCTCCATCTCTTTATCTGTAGTATGAGTTTAGCATTATGAGTGAATGTCTTGTAGTCAAACATGGTAGAAACCACTTGATTACTGTTAAATGATGTGAATTGTTAACAAGTGCGAGAGAAACTACCAATAATGACAATGGATCTTAAGGTAATTCAGTACAATCGACTAAGTGTGAATATATGTGTTGATGTCGAAAACTCATAGAATCATTTGATCGAAGGTCAATGATGAGATCTTGTCATCAAAGGCGAGAAACATTCCATTAAGGCATGCAGGCTCCAAGGTACTGAAGGCTTATAGATCAACTTCCTAGATAGTAAGTTAAAGTCAATAGGAAGCGACCTGCCGCAGGAGGGCCTATGACATGAAGCTCATGTCAAGTTTTGAAGAACAAAAAATTGGAGTAATCCAGGATTCACTGAGGGATGGTCAACGCAATTCAAGACTATGAATGGCAAAGTAATTCGACTGAGATTGAAATTCTCTTGAGCATATTGGCGACACAACATTATGAATTGGAAACATTTTACTCAAAATAGAAGCCACAAACTGAAGAATTTCAATGAGGTATGGTCAATTAGGATATAAATGGATTTCCCAACCCAAACACAAAAAGTGATGGAGTATCATGTTCAATAACGAGATACTTCCTTTTATTAAAAAAAAAAAATATTTCTCACTTTTCCGCCACCATTATGGAAAGTACCTCTTTATTTTTTACAAGCTTGAGGAGGATAAAATATGCTTGTCCTATAGGCTCATCCTTCATATGAGTCCTTCGAAGTATTTTTAACTAACCCTAAGAAGGAGTGGTTTGTTCCGGTCATGCTTAACGAGTTCTGTATTGTTTAAATTTTACAAGTCCAGTGAAGGGGTAACTTGATGTCATTTTCATATTTAAAGAGTTTGAAAATACACAAAAAGAAAACTAATTCAATTCTTTCAACGTAAAAGTTAACGAGCCCAAAGATAGTTAAGCTCGATGTTTTTCAATTTTAGGGAGTCGGGAGAAAAAACATAAGTAAACTCCACAATTTCTTTTTTCGTAAATTGAGTCCCTCAATCCTGAAAAAGGGTAAAATAATGTAAGAGAGAACTCTATTTACCATTGTTAGTCAATGTATACCTTCTTTGTAAATAGTCTAGTTCAGTTCATAAAAGGGGTAAACTTATACTGAATAGACGATTGTTCATTTACTTGTACAAGTTCAAATAGTCAAGTACTCAATGATATTTTCATGTTTAGGGAGTCTGAAAAGGACATAAAGAGAACTCCTTGTGTTTTTTTTTTCGTAAGTTTTAACGAATTTGAAAAAGTGATAAAAATATATTGAATGCAAAAATGATTTGTTTTCATAAATAACCTATGATATGCACACTTGAACTCAAAAATCATATCACCGTTGAATAATATAGTGAAAAACATTATAAATTTGGATTTTAAAGGCTAATAAGCAAAAAATAATATATTAAGAAGCCTAAAAACTTATAAAAACCCAAAAAAGTAAAACTTTTTACCATTTTTGTTTTTTACCCTTTGAGAGTGATAGAGCTCATTTTTCACCAAAAACTAGACTGGATCCCTTTTCTCTCTCCACAAGTAGCTATAGAGAGAGGAGGACCTTGGGACCCTCGCATGTTGAAAAGGATCACACTGATGGCATGCCACAGACGTGGCAAAGGACCAAAAATCCAGTTCACTTCTGATTTCTTTGGGTCGTTGGAAAATCAAATCATCATGATTGAAGATTTTCCATACATAGGCATGGATTACACAAGTGATCTAGATATGCCACTCCCAATTGGGATACAGTGGGGTGATCTAGGTAAAAACTTCACACTTTGGTTATTTTGAGTTTTTTAAATTTTTGTTGTTTTTTGGCATCCAAAACTAATTGTCTAAAATGATCAGGTATATGTGATCCCAATTAGACTAGGAGGGTTACCCAGATATCATAGACACAATGAGCATCCAATGGATTTCGTAGTGCATAACTTTCACACGATAGAGACATTGACTGAGTTAGAGCACAACCTTGAGAGGTTGACCTAGACATACTCGATGTCGGGATTGATGACCTGACTCTCTGCTATCAAAAGCACACTATGGGGGTTCCCGGACCTATTAGTCGCTTGCTATTATGAGTAACTTGCATTGTTATTTTCTACCATGTTCATCATGCATAGCCGCTATTCTTAGGGCTAGATTTTTTCTTTTTGATGATGTACTAGCATGTTCGGAAAATAAAGGTCATGGGGCCTCGTCTTTGGATGACACGTTTGTGAAAAAAATACTTTTTACAAACATTTTAATTAGTGAAAATTGCTACTTTTATCTCAGTCTATCTTGTACAATATATGTATGAATATTTTTTTTACTTTCTCACATATGTTTACAAATGTCAATGCATCAATAATCAAATGTAATGCAAGATAAATAGGAAAAGTAATAGAAAATAATAAAAAGATGCTCACAAAATTGTTGCACACAAAACGTAATTAAAATGTACCCATGAAGAGGCACATGCCCCCCGATCTTTGTTTGATCTGCTTAAGTAATCGATATAGGTAGATGAAATAAAGGCTTATTGATAAAATCACATAAAATACTTGGTTTAAAAAGGGATTTGTTTCATTTTTAACAAGCTTGAAATAGAACTATGCTCATGAATTTCATAAAGTGGTTTCATTTTTATGCAAGCTTGAAACGAAGATAACTATGCTTAGAGTTTGTTTCAATTTTTAGTGAGGTTGACATAAAAAAAGAACCATCCTCTCAATAAATTTATTTCATTTTTTAATGAGGTTGACACAGTAAAAGAACTATCCTCACAACCACTTGTTTCATTTTTTAAACGAGGTTACTACAGTAATAGAATCATCCTCACAGTCACTTGTTTCATTTTTTAAACGAGGTTGAAAAAGTAACAAAAACATCCTCACAAATATTTGTTTCATTTTTTAACGAGGTTGACATAGTAAAAGAACTATACTCATAAGAATTTGTTTCATCTTTTAATGAGGTTGACACAGTAAAATAATTATCCTCATGAGAATTTGTTTCATGTTTATGTGAGCTTGAAACAAAAATAACTATGCTCGTAAGAACCTGTTTCATTTTTTAATGAGTTTGACACAGTAGAAGAACTATCATCTTAGTCAATTGGGTCATGCATTCCATTTGGAGAAACAACATGCCAATGTATCTTTCTTGACCACGGCTTCCAAGAGATCTTCATCAGAAGGAAGAATAAGTCTCTGGAAATGAGGGAAAATTTTAGTGATGGAAATTTATCGTAAAGTTTAGAAACCTCGGCAAGTCTCACTAGTCTTTAATATGCAATCTATAAAATGTCTAGAAATATTTTTGTAAGAATATAAAATTTATAATAATTGTATATATTCTTTATGTAAAATTTTGGTGATTCTTAAGGTAAATAATTTTATACCATAAAATTTGGATGAATCACTTTTAGCAAAAAATCAAAATTAGAGAATTTTCTTTTTTGGAAAAAGCATAGAAAATTTGCCCACCTGCAAATATTAGCCCCTACGATTTTCCATTCTGGAAAGAATACATGTGAAGAGAATCAAAAGGGGTAAGGAAATCCATTTCAAATTCCCCCATAAGGTTACCTATGTCAATTAATAGATCTAAGTAATAAGAAGTCGATAAAATAGTGAGAGGTTCACTTGCATCGGTAACTGAAGACATGGGAGTGGTTGCCATGTAATTAACCTGTGGTAGGGTAGATACCACTTTCAGATAAGGAACATTCAAGAATGTTAGATGGCTGGTAGTTGAATCAAGATAAATGAATGAAAGTTGGTAAATAGTCACAATGTTTCCATTGTGAGGAAAGTGCAACACACAAAAGGGTATCGATACGACAACTTCCATGGTATAGACATAGTCTTGCCCAAAGAGAAAATTGAAATCTAAGGGACCTTGGACTATCATAAGATCAATATAGACAATTTTACCTTCTAGAGTAATAGGTAACTTAGGAAGGATCCCTAAAGGCTCGCTAATGGTTTTGTTAAAAGCCAAAAGATTATGTGTAATAGGCACAAGCTGAGGGGAACCCAAATCTTGACAAGCAAATGAGGATAAAATATTGACAAAAGCACCTTCATCTACATTTTTGCACCACACATTCTTACCATATGCTTTCACAATGATTTGGAAAGGGATGAAAGAATGAAGATGAGGTCCTGTCAGTCTACTCCAATCAAAATAATTAGCCTGATAAGTTGGAGGGGGATCAATGGAAACAAGTTAAATGCCCTCATGTGTAGAAGAATTTGAAGTAACAAGAAGAACCTAAGTGGTATTAAATTCACTCTCTAAAAGGAGAGTGGGATCAACTGAATATGGAATCGAGTTGACCACTTGATCAATCGATGGATCCTCAACCTAAGTGATATTTGTTTCACTCTCCAATGGAAGAGTGGGATTTATTGTACTTTGGATTAGATCAATCACTTCATTAACTAACGGTAGATTGAGAGAAATTTGGAGGTAACTAGTTGGAAGTTGTTGTTGTGAAATAGTAAGTTTTTCCAAAAATTTTGAGGCTTCACCCATATGAGGGAAAAGGTGAATATGATGAATCCCTTTGCATAACCAACAATGAAACCCAACTTTGCCCTTTTTCCCAGGGAGCTCACAAGCACTGGTTGATGGATCAACAATAGGTTGATACAAACGTTTTTTATCATACTTCAAAAACCTTAGGAATACCAAGACAAGCATTAAGGAAGTGGTCACCCTTACAAATCTTGCAAGGAACTTTGGTCTTGTGATGCATACTAGAAGTTTCCTCAACATTACCATTACCTACAGCCATGGTTGGTTAGTTGACTTATTTGTTATCTTACTTCTTCTTATTCTTCCCTATCTTCTTCTTCTTAGTCACCTGGTTACTAGCATCAATACTTTTACCAAGAGAAGAAGAAGAAAGGGAGGAGGGCATGTTAGGTGAAGAAGGTAAAGGGTCAACAAGAGGCTGGTGATGTTGAGGTGGCGTACTCAGTTGAGGTGGAATAGTTTGGGTATTTTGGATCAAAGAAGTTGAAAAAACCACATAGGTAAATCTATTGTGAATCTAGGAAGTGACAATGTACCCATATAAGGAGGACCAAAATTTTCAAATCAAGGAGAGGATTAGGGTTCCCATTAAAAGGGAGGTATTTATCGGTAACTTTTGGCATTGTTTCCATTAGATTCAAATTAGAAAATTTACTACCAATATTAATAATTGAAAATCACAATACACACCTAAGGTCTGTAAAGTAAAAACAAAAAATTAACATGCGCTAGTAAATCTAAGGATTCAAACCATGCAAACATATTTTCATATCAAAATCACTAGCTGGTGATGAAACCCAATGTCGCAAAGATCAAAGTTAAAAGTGGCTATAGATAGAGAGGGTGGAACCAATTATGCTGACAACCTGATTAATATACATGATCTGGTGCAAGTAAACTTCTTTATGCCATCTCGAATGAAGAATACCCTCCAGAAAGGTCCAAGTGAATCTAGCCAACATATGTTCCAAGTACAACAGATACTTCTCCTCTGTCATCGCCTTGGGTATAAGCCCTAAGATTATGGTCTCTAAGGTTAACACGTAAAACATTTTAACCTAGGGGACAGTCACAGATCAAATGTACATGCAAAGGCAGAGTAACAAGGCTCAATCCCCTTGAAAATTCCTCAACATGGTTAATTTGAGGCTTACTTCCAAGTGACTCTCAAGTACCTTTATACATTGTTTTTAATATGTGTAAATCACTCTACCATAGCCAATGAAGTGTAAGGGGAGCTTCCCAGAGAAAAATTGCAGTAAATGAATTTTCTCCCTATCACAAGATGCTAATGTTTTTTTGTAGCTTTGGAAATTTTACTTACTTCCTTATTCCAAATCCCCACAACCTAATCTAATTTAGGTGGACAAGAGCCCTAAAATAATAAAAATTTCTAGTTTGATTTTATTAGCATTGATCTTAAGAGTTGTTATTTACTCACAGGGTAAATGGATGTGAAACTAATGGAATTATGACCCGACTCAAAAATTTAATGCAATCGAACATGATATTGTGATATTTTCATTTCGATGAATTCTAGCTAAAGTAATGAGAGAGGTTCTTCTTTAAAATATTAACTCAAATATGCACCACTTCTAATTTTCCAGTGCAATTCAAAGTCTTAAGTGCCAAACCATGCAATGTAATCTATGCACAATTTGCCTGAAAATTATGCAAATGTAATCTATGCTCAATTTCGATTCATGTTATGAAAATGAGAATTCTGACTATGAAAATGTAATCTATGCAAGATAATTCTTTAAAACAAACACAAGATGATTCCAAATCAATAAAAGAATAACAAGATTATTTTTCTTTTCCAATGTAAGTAAAGAATCAATCGAGTGTAAGTAAAGAAATTTGGGTGAAAATTCCAAAGATCAAAAGTGAAGACACTCAAAGGCGATAAACACTCAGACCTCCGAGTAATGACCAAAGGAAATCAAGTTAAGAATTTCTAAATGAAAAAATATCAAAACACCTAATCAACTTGACAGAGACTCAAGGAAGGTACAAACAAGTGTAACTAAATAGGAAAACCAAAAACTCTGGACTTGATGAAGATTAAACTAAAATTTTCAAAAATTCCAGGTATGTACACAAGTCATAGAAAAAACCAATGCGCATACGCATTGTTGTAGAAAGAAAAGTCGGCATAAGTGTGCTCTATGCCTAAAGCTAAAGTGTGCACATTGGGAAATTTTGGAAAAAATAAAAAACAAGTCAAATAAAACCCAAAATCTAGGTTTTTGAAATTTCCCAACACTCAGAGAGGGCTTCTACAAAAGGTTCAAAATGTCAGACAAGGAAAATAATGGAGAGTGAGATGAATCCCCAGTGGAGGCACCAATTTGTGATGTGTTAATCTTGAGTTGGTAGCTATTGTTCATACCTTGAAGATGTGGAGGCAGTATATTATTGGAAGGAGGTTTATTTTTATGAGTGACCATAGTGGACTAAGGTATCTATTTCAACAACCTAATTTGAATGAAAACAAAGCTAGATGTTTGACTACCGTTAGTGAGTTTTACTTTGAAATTAGATACATTAAAGGAAAGGAGAACAATGTTGTAGATTCCCTCATTAGGATAGTGTTGCTAAACCATATTGGAGCTATGATTTCTTATGGGACAAATTTATAGGAGTCGGTATTATAGGTAGGGACTTGTGATGATAGGTATCAACATCTTAATCATAGGTTACAACTGGTTATAGGTGAATAGGATGTGTATTATCATCTCACGACAATTAGCTTGGTGAGATTTAGGGATAGGATCTATGTGTTGGATGGAAATGAGCTCAAGATGATTATCTTGAGGGAGTTTCATGTCACTTGGGATATCAGAAGGCATTGACAGTTGTGAAGAATTTTTACTATTGGACGAATTTGAACAAGGAAGTGGCAGAGTTTATTTCTAGATATCTGTATTGTCAGTAGGTGAAAGCAGAGTGAAAACTCTATACTGGTTTTTTACAACATATTTTTATTCCGATCAGATGTCATTTCCATGGACTCCATTACAAGTCTGCTGAGAAAATCTAGAAAACATGATTCTATCATGGTTGTGATTGATAGGTTGAGCAAGGTAGTTCACTTCATTCCAGTAAAGAATATTAATTCAACTAGTGAGATAGCTCAGATCTTCATCAGGGAGATAGTGATATTGCATGGAATTCCTAAGAAGATCATATCAGATAGATATGCCAAGTTCATTTCTAGGTTTTGGAAGGATCTTTTTGCAAGTTTGGGTATAGAGTTGGCCTTCATTACATCTTATCAATTGCAGACATATGGATAAATAGAGAGGTTCAAAAGGATGTTGGAGGATATGTTAAGGATGTATGTCATGCATCAGCAGAGAAGGTGGGAGTAGTAGCTTCCACTTATGGAGTTTTATTACAAAAATGGTTATCACGAGTCACTAAGGATGAGTCTGTTTGAGGAACTCTATGGGTGGAGTTGTAATATTCCCATCAACTGGAGCTATCCAGTGAACAGGGTATTGATTGGACTGGATATGTTAGCAGATATGGAATATGAAATGAAAGTTATTAAGTAGAATCTAAAGGCAACATGGGATAGATAGAAGAGTTGTGCAGATCAACACAAGGAATTTAAGGATTTTAAAGTTGGGAATCATGTGTACTTACGCATCAATCCCAAGAAGAGCTCCTTAAGG
>Ga0115842_100882_pt1 | contig 11785 bp, 11 predicted proteins | sample InSIn2SAF170_2_FD_83856 | JGI IMG/M metagenome (GOLD analysis project Ga0115842, IMG submission 83856)
GATTTTTCAGCATAAATCACATGATATTTCATTTTTCGACGTGTTTCAAACCAACCAGTGTGGTTCATCATCAGGACAAGTTGAAGAATCAGATCAAGCTTATCTGCCACCCTAATCCTGTCTCTATGGAACTCAAATTTACACTTTGACGATGCCTTTGTCAAAATGTCAACATCTTGCTCCTCTGTTGAAATATATTGCAGCAACATGATCCTCCTCGCTAAACAGTCTCTGAGATGATGATACCAAATGTCGATGTGCTTGGACCTATTATGAAATACTAGATTCTTAGAGAGTTTGATGCAACTCTGATTATCAAAATAGATCACAGTTGGATCCATCCTCTGATTAAACAAACCAACTAGGATTTTCTACATCCATATGGCCTCACATGTTGCCTGACTTGCAACCATGTATTATGCCTCTACCAAGATGAGTGCAACCAACCTCTGTTTCTTGCTATACTAAGAAACTGATGCTGACCCAAGGTTGAAAATCTCTCTTGATGTGCTCTTCTGATCTAATGGATTCCCTACCTAATATACATCAATGAAGCCCTATAGGTTCACTCCCTCTGTCCGTCTGTACCATAATCCATACTAAGATGTGCCTCTGAGGTATCTCAGTACATGCTTTGTCACCTTCCAAAACAACTTGGAACGCTGAACCATCGCTTGAATCAGCTGGTTCACCGCATAGCACAAATCTGGTCGTGTGTTCACCAAATACATGAGTGAACCCACAAGCTGCCTGTACACACTAGCTTCCACTACTTCTCTTGAAGTAACATCCTCCTTCCTTAAGTTACCAGCTATGGGATTCTGCATGGGCTTACACTTCTCCATGTGGAATCTCTTGAGTATCTCGTTGGCATACTTTCCCTGAGACACAAACAACTCCCCATCCTTTTGCCACACTTCCATGCCAAGGAAGTAATGAATGAGATCCATGTCTTTCATCTCGACTTGCAAGGTCCTCCTTGCAAGACATGATCAAGTGATCATCACCAGTCAACATGAGATCATTAACATAAAGTATGATGATCAAGAACTTACCTTTCACCACGATGCTGTACAGGTTTGCATCCGCTTCACTCTTTTTGAAGCCCAACCCAGTTAAGTAGTTGTCTATCCTGGTGTACCAAGCATGAGGTGTTTGCTTCAGCTCATACAACGCTCTCTTGAGTTGACACACATGCGACTCGTGATCAAAGGTCTCAAAACCTTCCGGTTGCTCTATGTACACCTCTTCCTTAATCTTGCCATTAGGGAATGTAGTCTTCACATCCATCTGATGGATCTTCCAACCCATCTGTGCTAATAGTGCCAACATAGATATGATAGATGAGTACCTTGCGACAAGAGCAAAAGTCTCATCATAGTGAATCCCCTCGACCTGTGAAAAGCCACGGGCAACAAATATTGCCTTATGCTTCTCCACACTACCATCAACATCTTGCTTTACCTTGTAAAGCCAATGGGAACTCACAACTAACTTGTTCTCCAGTTTCGGAACCAAATCCCAAACACTGTTATGAACTATGGAGTCATACTCCTCCACCATAGCATCAACCCAAAACGGTTGCTGCACTACTTCCTCAATGGAAGATGGCTCGGTCTCAACACATTCCCCAGCAAGGGCTGTTAGCTCTACTACAAAATTCAGCAGTTGGGGGATAAAATATCAGCTTGACCATGTTGTTGATGCTTAAAGAGAGCTTGCAGTAGTATTTTATTCCCTCCTCCTTCAGTGTCCTCATTTTCTCTTAGCCCTCCATATCATTGTTTTTCTCCTAAAACCTCTCATTTCCCCGCTTATTTCCTTTAACCCCATTGCCTCTACTTTATTCCTCTAAACTCTGCATAATCCATATTTATTTAGCCCCAGGAACTATGTTCAAATGGTCATATGACTGTGGTTGTGTGACCATGCGCCTTTATTATGTCCCTTTTCCCTCATTGCAAAGCCGTAAATCACGTAAATCCTTGTAAAGCCACCCCCTATCTACCACCGACGTGATTCTGCAACTGCTCCTCCACCGTTGATCACCCTGATCTAATGGTCTCCACCTTTTTCCCTTGCATGTTAAACCTCATGCATGTCCCCTTCCATCCGGTCATCCGTCGTGCGATCAGACGGTAATCGCAAGCCTTGCTCGCGTGAGCTACCCGCTATTTAACGTGCGGGGAAAGCGGTTTCCCACCCGTCATGGAGGCCATGTGTCGCAGTTATATTGGATCACACGAGTTTATACAAAAACTGCCACTGCTCTATGGGTGGTGCGGGGAATACCGCCCTCCAGCAAAACCACCCTCCCTCGCTCGTTAAACCCCACGCTCTTTCGCCTCTTGATCACCGTCGGATTTGCCCGACTACCATCTAACAGCCCACGTTCGCCCTTTCGTTACCTCCCGATACTCCTCGTCAAATGATCTCCATCGTTTATTTGTGTGATCTGACGGCTGAGATTCGTTCCTTCATTCATTTTTCCCCCACCATACTGTTTGTACTACCCTCGGTTGTTCTTTAATCCTCAACAACTGTATTTAAGGAAGAAGATGGTCGAGAAGAAAAATGACAACCTCGAGTAGATCAAAGCATTAATCAGTCATGGAGTTTTATGCATATTACACTCTACCTGCGTGAGAAGGACGGCTGAGAAGCAGAAAGATCAAATCTTGTTCATTAAAGCACACTGACTATAGCAGAGATCCATATCAAACTAAATGTGGTTGGTGGTCCATTATGACACCTCCATGCATAGAACAATAGGATATTTTTGTAAACAAACTCTATATATACCCAGAAAACAGATGTAATTAGGTTGATGGATATTTTTTTGAGGTAAAGTTCAACTTCTGGAGACTGTAACTACTGTGATACCTGCAACGTCTAGTCTTAATTTTCAGCTAATGCAAGCTTCTTTTGCTGTTAATTTCACATTTTTCACTTCTTCTTTTGTTCCAGGCTATGCATGTTATGCATTTTTCATGTGCTCTTGATGTTTAGCATTAGAGGGGCTGTCATCCCACCTCTATGTTAGAATCTAGTATGTATTATTGAAGGTGTATGCAGGTTTCTGTTTTCTTAGTGCCAAAGAGCTGTCATCCTGTCTGTGCATTAGGAAATAGATTTACAAACCTTTTACTGGTTGCAGCCAGACATCACATGGTCTTGTGCATCTGCTGGTGTGGTCAGTATTCTCCATGTTCACCTATTCGTTAAACTGTTAGTAATTGGTGGTCTAAAGCCTTGTAGTCTGGGAGTTTTCACCCATGTCTAGGGTTAAGCATAGTAGAAGTGGTTATCTGGCTTGAATATGCATCATTTCTTCCATTCATCCACCTTTATCCAACATTTTTGTTGAGTTCGTAATGTTCCCAAGCATCTCTGAGATACAAACTAGGAGAGTTTCTTGGGGTGATAACAAGGACCATGTATCCAGTGTACCTCTCAGGTGACCTCCTATGTCCGTGCTAAGAAAATGGTGCTCCCACATTCTCTCTCGCATCCTCCAACAATCTGTCAACTTCTCTTGTGTGCTTCTATCCATCTCTGGAAGACTCTGCTTGAGTGGATGTCTCAACTCCTGGAACCTCTGCATGTGGCTGCTCCACATCATTCTGAGGCTCCTCCTCCTTAGGAACCAAAAATTCCTCCATAGCATGTAGTTGGAGCTCCTTATCAAGGGAAATTCGCATGGCCTTCTGCTCATCAAACTTGAGATCTCTGCGAACCACTGTCCTCCGACTAGTAGGAAAGTTCACTCGATAGTTGTGAGGTGTATCAGTGTACTCCACAAATATCCCCAACTCTATTTTCCACTCAAGATTCTTCCATGCATCCTTTGTTACATGGTAATATACCAGTCAGCCAAAGATCTTGAAGTGACCCACATCTGGTCTCTTACCAGAGAAAACTTCCTCCAGTGTCTTCATCCCAAGTATGTAATGTGGGCTTATATTATGGAAATAGATCACTGTGTTGCATGCCTCAACTCACAAGTGAAGTGGTAGGCCTTGGTCATGCAACATTGCCTGTGCTGCCCCTACAATAGTTATGTTCTTCCTTTCGGCTACCCCATTCTGTTGTGGGTTATGAGGTGTCGTCAACTCTTGTTTTATTCCTTCTGCTACATAGAAGTCCTTGAACTCTTGAGAGACATATTCTCCACCGTTGTTGCTTCTCAAGGCCTTGATCTTCTTCCCTAACTCTTTCTCGACCAAAGCTTTGAACTCAAAAAACTTTGTGAAAGTTTGGTACTTCTTCTGCATGAAATAAATCCAACATTTACAAGAATAGTCATCAACGAAAATAAAAAAATACATTTTCTTTGTTGTGGATGTTGTCGAGAATGGTCCACACACATCAATATGAACTCACTCTAATATAGCCTCTACTCAACTAACTTGATCATGAAAGGAATTCTTGGTGTACCTTCCCAAAGTACAACCTTTGCATGTGTCAACTTGCTCAAGTTTACCTTTGGGAAGTCATGTAGGTATCTTCTACATTATCTTCAAAGCCCTATGATGCAAATGGCCCAACTGCCTATGCCACAACTTGCCAATGTCTTGGCTTTGCACCAATTCTTCTTTCATACTCAATGCTGCACAGTCACTTGCCTCTAGTTTATAGAGACTCTTCACTCGAATCCCTATCCTCTTGGTCTGACCTGTTGCTATGTGTCTTAGGAATGCCTTTGCTTTATTGAAGACAACATTGTAGCCTTTGTCCTCCAACATCATGACCGATACCAAGTTCTACTTCAGTCCAGTCACATACTTCACATCTGTCAAGGTGATAGGAGTTCCATGCTCCCTTTGAAAAGCGACATGCCCACTCTTGAAACACTATACCTTCTGTCATCACCCATATCTATGCACATCTTGAGGTCTTTCTCCTCCAAGGCACTGAATAAATTTTATCACCGGTCATGTGGAATGAGGCTCCACTATCAAGATACCAGACACAACCATCATTGAAGACACCATGCATGTGATGAGGGTAAAGTCCATTTCGAATTGAGAGGCTAATGCCTCACCTTCCGATCCTTCCAAGGATCCCTTCTTGGACTTCTTCGATGGGAAATTAGTTACATAATTTCCCATCTTGTGAAAATTAAAGCATCTTACTTTAGACATGTCACCCTTATTCCCTCCATGAGAAGAATTTGATTTGAAATGGGAAGCCTCCCCCTTCCCTTTCCTTGACTTGCTTGCTAAGGCCAGATTTTCTTCATCATCATTCTTGGATAAAGAACCATCTTGTGTTCTCCTCTTGCATAAGGTCCGACCACAGTTGTTCCCAATCCGACAGTTTCTCCCTTCCATTCACAGAGTCCTGGTAGTTATCCCAACTCGTCGGAAGGCCAAGGAGAGTGAGGCTCACAATATCATCATCGGTAGTAGTTATTCCCACACTGCCAAGCTCATCTCTACAGGTGGTGAGCTTGTTCAGATATGTGGAAATAGTACCACCCTTCTCCATCTTGATTCTTAGAAGCTTATCCTTGAGTGCCAATTTCCTTTGGTTGCTACTGTTTTGGTAGAGGTCCTTCAATGTCTTCCACATTAAACATGGAGTATCCTTCCCATGGAGACTCAAGACAATATGGTCTCAAAATCCCTCAAGGATGATCCGTAACACCTCGCCACACAGTTATTCCACTCAACCAACTCTTGTGCATTAGTTGAAGCTGGATTTGGGATTTCTTGATCAATGAATTCCTTCAAACCATTGTCTTCTAATACAACCTCCATTCTATCTTTCCATGCTATGTAATTAGAGCTACCTTCCAAGGCATACTCAAGTCTAAAGCCATAGAATGCCATTGGCCAGCCTTGAAGTATGATATGAATTCTATTTGCACCTGCAACCCTGAACTTCAAACTTCGAACTCTCTTATTAGTATATTGTTCACAACTTTTATAGCGTGTAGAAATTTCTACAGATCTCGCTCCGATACCATGTAGATAATTTCTACAAATCCAACTCTGATACCATGTATATAATTTATACAAATCTAGCTCTGATACCATGTAGAAAATATACTGTAGGTTAACCCGATAATGCAATATAAATCAAAGCAGAATACTATAACCTACTTCTACTATCAATTTGCGAAAGGTTAAAGATCGAGTTGAATAATATAACCAGAAGAAGAAGAATCAATCACACAATACACATTAAAATACTTTGGGGAAAGCCTCAGCTAAAAACCCCACTATCTGTATTATCTTACAAGGTGGAAATACATAGTAATTATACAAAGCTTTAACTCTCATAGTTAGCCAACTCTCAGTACAATCCTCACAGATGCTCACAGGTAATCTTGGCTTCTTTCCAACCTTCCTCTCTGCCCTATTAGATCCTATTTCCTTCCACTGTTCCTCTGGGATGATTCTCCTATTACCAAGAGTAACACTCTCTCACACACTATCATAACTACATAATCCTCAAGGAATGATCCCTTGATTGCATGCATGAGTTTTCTTTATAAGAAAACACATGTAACTAATAGTACACTGTCCTTGACATTTAACTCAACTGGGTATTTCTTAGAATAGACATGCATGAGTTTCTGACGAGGGAATCTTTAGTTGATCTGGATTTAAACAAGAATGCAAAAAATCACAACGATAACCATAAACACAGAGATGCGGTGGGAATAATACTTCATTTCATTAATGTAAAATATTAAAATATGCTTACAAACAACAATGGAAATAAACCATCTAAGGTGATAGTAGCTTATCTTTGAGAAGAGATGTGGTGGCTACATTCCTCTGAACTATGTTACAATGAGGCTTGAAGGCCTATTTATTATTGAGAAACAATGGAAAACCCTAAACATCCAAAAACCTAACCCTAGAAGATGAAATGCCAGATTGTGGGCCCCGTTTGCGTAAATTGGTACATCAACTTCCTAGGATCGTAACTTTGGCATATGATCTCCATTTGACACGCACAATATCTTGTTAGAAAGATATTTACGAGAACTACTACTTTAGGAAGAGAAACATTGGTCTATGGACCCATGTCGCTCCTAGTTTTCCCAAAAAACGTCGTTTAGGGCCTCAAAATGGCTCCAGAAGTTTAGGACCCAAAAACTGCTAAAAATAGTAAAACTTTGCTACAATTAAGGAAACTTAAAAGATGAAAGAAACAATGGTGTGGGTCCAAGTGGACTTGGCAAGTGGCCACCAATATCCACCTAAATCATTCCTGCCCCCTAGGAAGTAATGGTCCCCATTGCATTGAGTTCCTACATGAGATTAGGAAATTTCTGCTGAACTTGGTCCCTGGTGAGCCACTTGCCCTGGTGAAGGAGTTGGCCTACTTTGAAAACTCGATACAGTTGGATATTCTATTGGCGAGTGTGCCTGATCTGTGTGTCCATGATCTGATCAGTTGCAGCTTGTTCCATGCAATCTGGATTTAACTCTATGGGTGTGAGCTGTTTTGCAATGTTAGATGTGTTTAGTAATGGTGGAAAGTATGGCCGAAGGTGGTCCACATTGAACATTGGGTGTAGGCCAAGGAATGGGGGAATGCTGAGCTCAAATGAATTGTCTCCCATAGCCTTGGTAATGGTGTAAGGACCATATCGGAGTGGTCTGAGTTTCTGATAAGCTCCGATAAGGCGTTCCTTTTGCAAATGCAACCAAACTTTGTCACCCACCTGAAACTTGTGTGGCACGCGATGTTGATCATGTCGCTGCTTGTACTTGGCATTTGATTTCTCTAGAATGTCATGGACCTACTAGTGAATATGCAGGATGTGCTCAATGAAGCCAATTGCCTTATCTATTTTGGACTGGTCATGAGCCGAATCTACGTGAGTAGCTACAAATGGCATGGCCACATTAATAGGATATAGTACCTAGAATCCCAAGCCCACTTGAAAAGGGCTGTGGCTAGTCGAGCTGTGAAGAGCCTTGTTGTAGCTGTGCTGAACATAGGGGAGACTCTCGTCCCATGTGCGTGGATGCTTTGAGTTATACATGCACAGAATGTGTATGATCATCCTGTTGACAACCTCTGTCTAGCCATTAGTTTGAGGATGGAAGGCTGTGGACTTAGTGAGTTTGGTGTCCAACATTTACTAGAGACTAGACCAAAATGTACTAAGGAACTTTCTATCCCAATCTGAGATGATAGATTGTGGGATCCCAAAGTCTACTCACACTCATTCAAAGAAGATTTTAGCAGTGGCTTCTGCTGTGATATTCTTCTTGCAGGCTACCATAATGGCCATCTTCGAGAACCTGTTGACAACCAAAAAAACACAGTCATTTCCATGATTAGTGGAAGGAAGGTTTGACATGTAATCCATGGAGATGGATTCCCAAGGTCGACTAGGGGTAGGTACTAGGGTATTGAGGCCTTGCTTCTTGATGGTCAGTTTGGAAATGACACAGGTAGTGCATGATTTGATGTACTTCTCGACATCCAGTCGAAGATTTGGCCAATAGAATTACTTTTGCAGTACTACCACCATTTTCTCAACCCCAAAATGCGCAACGGCCCGACTCTAGTGTGCTTCCCAAATCATCTTGGCGCGCTTGCTTGAAGGAACACAAATGTGACCTCGGTGGCATAATAGGGCATCCTGGAGGTGAAAATATGGAACATGCTGACCCTCCAAGAGTGTCTGGTTGTGTGGCCAAATTGTGGGTCTTTTTTGTAGAGAAGTGGCCAATCAGAAGTCTTGTGCCCACAAGAGTTGAGCATGGTGGTTAACGCCATGATCGGTGGTCAACTGAGGCAATCTGCAAAATTATTGGTGCTACCATTCTTATACTTGATATTCAAATGGAACTGTTACAGGTATGTGGACCACTTCTGATGGCGTTCACTTTGCAATTTCCCTTGGGTCTGTATATACTGCAGGGGTCAGTGGTCTGTGTGGATGACCATTTCCTTCCCCAAAATGTAATGCTTCCATTGTCGGTGGGCCTACATAATGGAATACATATCTTTGTCATAAGTTGGATACTTCTGGACTGTGTCTGAAAGTGTCTCACTGTGATATGCCACTGGATGCCCGTCTTGAGTAAGGACTACCCAATAGCATAGTCAGAGGCATCTGTCTCGACCTCAAATGGTTGTTGCAAGTCTAGTAATGCGAGCACTGGTGCCATGCAGAGGTGATATTTCAACTCTATGAATGCCTTTTGTTGATATTCATACCAAAAGAATTTTTCTTTCACTCCACTCTTGGTGACTTGACTCAAGGGCCAAGAGATATGAGAAAATCCCAACACGAACTTGTGGTAGAAGTTGGCAAGACCTAAAAAACTACGGATATCTGTCATAGTGGTTAGAGATGGCCGATCCCAAATGAATTTGATCTTGGATGGATCCACATGCACCCCCTGTTCTTCAATAATGTATCCTAGATACTGAACCTGGGTCATGCCAAAAGTGCATTTCTCCAAATTGGCACATAAATTGTGTTGCCGTAGTGTTTGGAGAACCTATCAGATGTGGTGGAGGTGCTCTTCCCAACTCTGGCTGAAGATCAGGATGTCATCCTAGTATACCACCACAAATGAGTTTGTGTATGGGCACAAGATGTCATCCATTAGTCTCATGAAGGTTGCAGGAGAATTTTTCAATCCAAAAGGCATAACCAACCATTCAAAAAGGCCCTCCTTGGATTTGAAGGTAGTCTTCCACACACTAGAGGGTTCGATTGGTACTTGGTGATATCCTAACTTCAAATCGATCTTGCTGAAATAATTTCCCCCCTTCAATTGGTCCAGGAGGTCATCAATCCATGGGATCAGGTACCTATTACAGATAATGATCTTGTTCAACACCCAATAGTCAATACAGAGTCTCCAAATCCCATCCTTCTTCTATACCAACATGATCTAGCTCCAACAGGGAAATGAACTGGGATGGATGTGACCTTTCTACAATAGCTCCTGAATCTACCTCTTGATTTCATCATTCTCCAGAATGAAGCACCGATAGATTGGTCCATTGGGCAGTGGTGGACTTGGGGTCAGATCGATGGAGTGCTTGATCTAACAGCGAAGAGGAACCCTTGTGGGGGAGGTGAAGATGTCCTTGTATTCCTCTACGACCTTGTCCATTTGTAGTTGTCGTGCGAAGGGGCCCAATCTGAAGGTCATGGCCACCATTTTCTTCTTTCCTTAAGGGCGTATCATCAGGAAAACACATTTCCCAGTTTTGGAAATGAGCTTACTGCATTGTTTTGTAGTAACCAAAGAGATGGCGGTAGGCGGTGCTACCCCTGGTATCCTGTACAACTTATTTCCCAAAGTAACAATAACAGCATGGGGCCTTGATTCATACATAACATATTGCTTCCACAAGTATGGTTGTCCTTATAATACATCACAAACTTAAAGGGGAGCAATGTCACACAATACCTCATCCGTGAAGGGCTTGATGTTGTATGGAAGGTGACATTGCTGGTTCACGTGAAGATCCTGTCCTTGGTCAAGCCACTTGATGGTGTACGGTTGTGGATGTGCTGTGGTCGGTAAGCCCAACCGCTTCATGACCTCTACTGAAATGAGCTTCTTTTGGCTCCCACTGTCGACAATGAACTGTAGTGGGGAGTCCTTTACCCACATCCGGGAGTGGAAGAGCTCCTCCTCCTCCTCTGAATCTTCGGGTTCCTCCTTCTGTATCTTCATGGTGGCAACGGTTGTGTTGGGCTCCACATCAGTAATCTACTTCCCTTTGTCATTCCACTTTTCAAGTCCTGACTCAGAGTTGGAACATGCATCTGATTCTGAAACCTTTAGCTTGACCACTAGTGACTGCTTGGCTCGATACTCACTTGTGTTGTGTGTGGAGCTCTTATGGAACTCACACCACTTTCCTGTGTCCTTTTTTGGCTTCACGATGCTATTTTTTGCTTGCAGCTTTGGCGGGTTGTCTTGGGGTACCCTCGCCTTGGCTTTGTCCCTTTTTTTGCGGTTTGGGGGCACCTTTCCCTTACTTCGAATTCACAGATCTAAAGTATCACTTCTTCCATTTAAACATTTGCTTGACCTTGATGGCATATCGGTATGCCATGCCCAGCGAGGGGATGTTCAGGAATTTTATTTCTTCTTGGATGTACTTGTGTACGTAGCCACGATATTTGAGTACCAAATGTTGTTCTGAATCCTTGATACCCAACTTTGTGCGAAGGGTATGGAAAATATTGGTAAACTCCGGCACGTCTTGGTCCCTCCCTTGCCGCAATGTGGTCCACTTTATGTATTGATCCTCATAGCTTCTGACGGGGTAGTACTGCTCCTTGATGGCATCCCAAAATGAATCCCAAGTGGGTGCGGCTGAAAATAGTGAACCTGTACTTTTATCATTCTACTCGCAGTAGGTTTCCCACTAGTACTTGACATGGGGGGATACTTTGAGAAAAGAGAAAATAATCTTTTCGTGACTGGAAAAATCATGAAGAAAAAATAACCCTCTAGCAGATTTAACCATTTATTGATGGCATCTACATCTATCTGACCCTCGAATATGGGGATTTCAAAATTAACTTGTACCTTAAACAGTGTGGCATTTCCAAAGTAGTTGTTGGAAGCCGATGTGTCGCTACTGCGTAGCTACTAAAGGATCTGGGAAAAGCTCTCCATCATCGTGTTCCTTTGTCGCTCGAGGGCTTCTTCAAGCAAGATTTTGATAGGATCTCCTACCCCCTCGTCTTTCTTTTCATCTGCCATGGGAGGCTGTCGGGATTTGCGAGGCTGGTCTCACAAATGTTCAACCAGTTCAAGCCCTAACTCCTTAG
>Ga0115842_100637_pt3 | contig 11784 bp, 8 predicted proteins | sample InSIn2SAF170_2_FD_83856 | JGI IMG/M metagenome (GOLD analysis project Ga0115842, IMG submission 83856)
GAAGGGTTTTTGATTTGGTTTAAGAGGGATTGTGTGCTGGATAACAGGGGTGTCATAGGATTTTAAATCCTCATAACCCCATGCAAATACATCTTGGAATTCTTTGTATGGCCTTGTTATATCTAAATTTAATCTCTCCATCACAGATTTGGGCATAAGATTGTGGGATGCCCCAGAGTCAAACATAGCATTGTGTAGGATATTGTTATGGATATGCAAGCTGACATAAAAAGGTAAAATTCCATTACCTGCTATTTTCCCATCAACTTCTGGGCCAAAGAGCACTTCTGGGGTGTCATCCAACACATTAACATCATCTTTATTGTCTGTCAATTGGAGGGACTTTTTGATTTGCTGTCTGTACATATCATGTTTGGCTAATTCAGCGAAAGGTATGGATACTTTCAGTTTTCCAATTTCAGACTCAAGGTCAAAAGGCTTTTCAGTTTTCATTTTGGCATTCAGGCCACTTCCTTTTTCATTGTTATTTGACCTTTTAGGGAGTTCTTCTTGTTTCTCCATTTGATATTGGGACTTATCCTTTTTGTCTATCTTTTGAAGGTTATTGTTTGGTTTGGTATGTAAAGGCAGCTCAATAGATGGCTGTTGGTTTGGGGGACATGTTTCCGTGACATCCTCAATTGTGACTTCATTAGTGATATGATCAAGTCTGTCTTCAGATCCCGAAATGGCAGTTTTCTAAGTTTGTTGGTCATCTTTTGTCTTTTCAGCCTGTGGCACATTTATGGTTCTACTCCTTAGTTTGTACTGTTTGTGGACTTCAAAAACAGCAGTATCATATCCCTGCTTGAAGTCAAAGGACTCCCCTGATTTTGTTTGAAATTGGCTTACTTCCTCTTCTTCCTGATGTTCTTGACTTAGAAATACTCTTTGTTCATTGCTCACACCCATTAAGTTTATGTGAGTGTCATCTATTTGTTCATTGGCATTAGAGGTCTCAGCATAGTTTTCTTGGAATGGGGGTCTGACATGCTGATCCTGGTCAGTCCTTGGAGCATTAGAAATTTGATTTTTTCTAAAGTTTTGATTTCTCAAATTGCTTGTTTGTCCTTCCCATGCTGACTTCCTTTCTATGGTTTCAACCCTATCTCCAAGTCTGTCGATTCCTTTGATAATTGCATCAAGCTTTTGTTCCAAAGATGAGGGTTCTTCTTTGAAAGTAGTTCTTCTCTCAGCTCTTGCCCGATTTCTTTTTGCAATCAGATTTTCCTCTACACTCACAGCTATGTTTTGCATGTCTGATAGAGTTGCAGGATCTCTTTCTCTTAGCTGGTAGGCCATGTCAGCATCAAATGTGTCAGGAAACTTGATCAATGCTAGATCAGGTGGGGTCTTAGATTTTGAGGTATTGAGTTATATACATTGTTGAATCTTGCATAGTACTCCAAGACTGTTTCCTGAGGGCCTCTTCTTATAGTGTCATATTCAGTAAGTATGTGTCAGGGATTCTTCTTTTTCTCCCATCTGTTAGTAAAGGCTTGATAAAACTCATCAGGGGTTGTGATAGTATTTGTAGTCAGGGATCTAAACCAAGTTCTCACATCTCCTGGCAGGCTCTGAACAAATATCCTCATCCTCACACTATCATCATTGATTTCATAGTTCTCAAAACGGTCTTGCATCCTTTTGGCATGCTGAATTGCTGTAAAAGGGCCAGTGGAGTCAAAATATGAGATCTTATTTTGGTAGTCCTGAGGCAGGGCTACAGCATTAGCAGGTAACTGCAGGGGTGCATACCTATTTGCCATGTTGGTTGGGTTTGTGGGGTTGATTGGGACAAACGGAGTAACAGGGACTATGGGTACTACAGGGGTAATATGGATGGTAGAAGTTAGAGTGCTGGTCAAGGGGGTATGTGCAGTGGAGGGAGGTGTGAAAGGTGGACTTTTAGGGGTGGATGATGAACTGGGGAAGTCAGGGGTGGACCGAAATAAGACCTTGATTGGGGTTAAGACGGGGTTTGGATAAGTTGTTTCAGGAGTCAGAGCAGCAAGTGTTTACTGTCCTAACTGGTTCCTAACGATCCTAGGGATTGTGTTAGGATTCTCAAAAACAGTGGGTGGGTTGGGATCCGGATTTGACCTGGTATGCTTCTTTTCTTTTTTAGGAGCCAGTTTTCTCAGTTGCTTTTTCTATTTTTAGGATTTTTGGAATTATTTCTAGGGGCTTTCAGGCTCTGAAACCACTATCTAAGGATAGACAATAGTCACAATCTGGTTTGTCCCCAGCGGAGTCGCCATTTATGTTAACACCCAGGTTGTTCCCTTTGACTCCCAAGGGAATACGGCCGGGGTAACCACTAACCAATCTTTGCGTCACAGTTCCTGGCCAAACTGCAACCAGAGAGGGCTCTCTCTTTATGATTTATCTTTGTGTTTGAGATGATTTTAGGCTAGCTATATGTTATGGGTTTGGTTTATGCTTTGGTTGAGGGATACTTCTCTCTCTTCCTATGGTGTTAATCCTTAGAAAGTTTTAGTCCATTGGGCTATGGAGTCTGAGTATGCAGGCTGTTTGAAACAGTGAGATGGTGAGCTAAGGTTACAGGGCCATTTAGGTTTTTCATGAAGCAAAACGTGAGCAATGATGGGAATGGGTTGTGACCAGTGAAAGGCAGTTAAGAATCCTTCACAAGGTTATATTGGGGAGAAAGAGGTGCATTTCACAGGAGCAAAGTTGAATTCCTGAAACATTGGCCTCTGTGGGAGATATGGAATGAAGATGCAGCAGTTAAGAATTACACCTTATAACCATAACTGAAGAAAACATTTATACTAGCAATGATTGAGTTCAGGGTAACTTTTTAGTAAATCCTGAGACTATTCTTTTTCATTTGCTGTAAGTTCTGAATAAGAGAAACATGGAACAGTTACTGAACAATAATGGAAATAGTAAAACAAAGAGATGCAAGGGTAAACTTATTGCTTCATGAAATATGATGGAATCGTGTAACGCTAGAAAACATCAGAAACGCATGAGATAACGCTGATATCCAGAAATTCCAACAGCTTTGTATTAATCCTCTGAGTTCTTTTACACCATGAGAAGAGTTCGAATGAAATCAACAACAACCCTTTTCCCTCTCTGAGAGGGGGTACATATACAGATGTTCGTGCCAAAATATCTGCGGCCACGAGTCATCTCAAAATTGAATTAATTTACCTACTTTACAAGATGGTAGATAGATAGTCCTTACATTCATGAATACAACAATAAGTTCTCTTTATGATTGTAGGATGTACTTTGGCCTTTTGCAGGACACTGAGTCGGCTGGGGGTCCTTTTTTCCGTGCTGCGTGTTGCGTGCTAGGGCGGCCGCCGTAACTTCCTCGTTTCTGTCACCTATAGCCGTCACTTCTTGCCTTTTCTTTTGCCAAGTAATCCCGCTGAGTTGGCACAACGTATTCTTCCTCTGTCTTGATCACCTTTAATCAACATTCCCTGTGTATAATGATATGCATTTAAATAAATACAATTTGACAACAGAATTGTGGACTGTAATCTACAGAATTAGCCCAATCATCCTGGTCCAAACCTCCTGAGTGGGTAATTGATGCCTCAGAATAGCATCAAGAGTTTCATCTGCCTCTGAATATTTATAAAAATTGGGGGGTGCATCAAACATGTGTTTTATTTCATTCATGATGAAGAATAAGCTTTCCACTCTATTATACACAGTCTGCCCTGAAACTGGTCCTGTGTCCTTTGAAGTGCTGGGCCTTTCTGTGATCTGGTTGGTTGCAAATGTGCTTACCCTCTTGGCATAATTTTCATGTGATAGCAGCCTCCCTGCACTGTTCAACAAGCCAGGAAGACCTCTGTTGTGTAATACCAAGAATTTATCCATAAACCTGCTGACCTCTGTTTGCATGTCTTGGGTCCTTCTGTCCAACGTCTGAATCAGGCTCCTTAGAGTCAGGACTCTCTTGATTATCAATACGGTTTCTGTCCTGTTAGCAATTCCCATGGTGGCTAATTGAGCACTGGTTCTGTTATTAAGCACATTTATCATTCTATTTGCAATTTCAGGCATATTTCCTAGAGATTCCCTTGCTCTTTGGATCTCTCTGTGTGCCTTTGCTATGAGATCCATTTGCTCATACATGGTCTCTATGTAGTGCCACTGATCTGTAATTGATTGCCCTATGTTGAGCCATATAATCTTTTTGAGCTCAGTAGTCACTTTGTCAAGTGTGAGCTCCTTTTCCAGCTCCTTGATCCTTTCCTTTAGGGCTTTTATCTCTCTCCCTTTCTCAGCCACACTTTGCTTGGACTTGTCATATTTCTCATTGATCTTGTCCAAATTCTCCCTGGCTTTTTTCAATTCTTCCATGTTACCTTCTAAGGCTTGGATTTCCTCTTTGAGCCTTTGCATATCCAGGCTTGAAGCCTGCTCTATTGTTGGTGCAGCTGTTGAAGTAGATGGTGCTGTTTGCCTGGCCTGCTGTGTGGGAGGAGTAATACTTTGAGGAGGCTCCTCCAGGTTGACTGTTTAAGGAGGTGGCTGATATTTCTGGCCTCCTTGTTTTTGTTGTAATGCTGCCTATAATGCTGTCTGTACTGCTTCTGATTCTCCTAACTTTTCTTGGGCCTGTATCAGCTGTTTGTAAAGGGTTATCAGCATGCTTGCTGCATCCTTATCATGTCTTAGCTGGGCCACTTCTTCTGTTTGAGGGTGAATGGTGGCTGGAACCTTTACCATCTTCTTCAATGCTGCCATATCAGCATCTCTCAGCTTTAGTAGCACCTGTACCGCCTTGATATCTTTAGGATCATGCCCAAGCTCTATGATTATGTCCTCCAGGGCCTTAATTCTGTTGTCTTTTGCTTGAGATGAAGCCTTCTCCAATTCAAGCTGAGCAGATGTGTTGTTCAGGCTGTTCTCCAGCCTAATGTTCACTAATGTTTTATCTGCCAAGGAGGCATACACCATCTCCCCTGTTTGCTTGTGAAATTCTATCTGGTCCATTGGGTGTATTTCCTTGGCCAGGACCTCAAGGTTGGTCCTCAAGTAGTCTGCTGCTAATTGTGGCTGTGCTATGGCTGGTGCAAAATGGCTCATGATCATTTTTCCTTCTTGAACATCATAGGGCGACATCAATCTCTGCTAATTGGTGGGAGCCATTTTAAGCAAGTGATTGTAAAGTTGTAGCCTTATAGGCTCATTCCTCTTTTTAATCTCTATAAATTGTTGCTTGATGCCCCCTTCTCCTTCTCTTTGCATGCTGGAGGATCTGACTTCTCCTCCCATCATTCCTTCTTGGTTTTGTTGGAAGGAAGTAGCTGAAGCCTCTCTGCTTCTTGGGCCCATGGCCAATGATTGCTCAGGAGGCATTTCTTCTTCAGAGAGGGGATTTAGCCTTTGTCTCCTTTCCCCTTGACTTGTAGTTGCCACATAGGGGGTCTCCTCCTCTTTGTCCCTCTTCTTGCCTCTTTCCTCATTTTGAGGTGTTTGTAGTATTGAGGCCTCTGCTGTAGATTCCTACCTTGGAGGCACAGTTTCTTGAGCCTGCTACTTAGAAAATAATGGTGCTTCTGATTCCTGTCCTTGCTGCAGGGGTGGCCCTGCTTCTTGCTGTTGTTGCTACTTTGCTTGTGTTTCCTGTTCCTGTACCTGTTCCTGTTCCTGTTCCTGTTGTGGCTGCCCTTGCTCCATTTATTTTTCCTTTCCCTTGCTGGAGGTTTGTGTATTAATCCTGGCTGCCAGCTGCTGCCCTGTAGAAGATGAGGCGGCACTTCTTCCTTCGGTCCCGGGAAGAGGAAGTACCTGTGAAGAAAGCTCTAAATCAACAAATTTTTGGAGACTTCTTAATGCTGCTAATGTTCTTTCTTCTTGTGTAATTTCTTCCTCTAAGGTGCCCTCCTTCCATTCTGGTTGATTGGCATATTTTTCTATGTGGGGGACCCTTAGGTGATTATAGCTGGCGAGTCTATATCTGACCCTTCTCAAAGATATGAAGTGGTTGGGGTCATATGGTGTCCATAGGAAGCTGGTTTGCAAGCCAAGAGCACCAAGCATTCTATCTGCCTCTTGCCAACCTTCATCTCTCTTGTTGTAAAGGAAGTGGCCTAATTGGTTTCTGACTTTGAGCTGTGCCTTCTTCCCCTTGCCTGAAAAGTGCAGTACATCAGCATTGCCAAACTGCCTGAAATATTTCAGGGCAAACAGTTTCATTGGCACATACTTGGGCAATTTGTATGGGGGCAATTCACACCCATATATCCTGATCACTGTGTGGTGCTGGTAAAAGTACCAGTCCCCAATGCTGTAGGCCTTGGATAATTGCAAAATTCTCTGCATTTCATCAGTGAGCCTTGGAGGAGGTGAGCTTAAAAGCAGAGACATAGCTGGGTAGATGGAAAGGTCTATGAACTCACAGTATGTGTATGGAGCTTCAGGTCTGCTATGGAACACCGAGGACCAATAAACCACTGATCTTGGATTGCCTTGTGCATCCAACTCCTTCACATGAAGGGGGAACTTCTCATGTTGGTGATATAGAATGAGGTGGTAGGGGACCAATTACATTGGAATGCTGGTGAATTTTGGTTTTCCTTAAGAAATTGGCAATTTACCGAGAAAACCAGGTACAGGAGGGACTGATGGAGTAAATACCTGGTAATTGATTTCAATGGTCGCAGTTGCAGGTGAAATTGGCGTCTGCGCGGTCTTTGGCTTGATTTCAGCAGGTTGGCGGAGTCGGGGACGTGAAATGCATGCAGAGGCGACAAGAGAAATAGAGCGAAAAGGTGAGAAAACGGCGTTTTTCCGCTCATATATGGAATTTTTGGTCATTTGGCGCCTTTTTGGGATGACATCAGCATGACGTCATCAGGTGGGGTCAAGGTCGGGTGACGTCAGCATGACGTCATCAAGCGGGCCAAGGTTGGATGACGTCAGCAGGACGTCATCGGGCGACGTGGCGGCATATGAGAGGTCCACGGGGATGTCGAGGTGGCAGGTAGGTCAGCGCCTTGGCGGATGGGTTTGCTGACGGAGTGATGACGCAGCTGTGACGTTAGCAGGGCGGAGGACAGAAACCGGAGGTGGTAAGCGGTTTCATATCGCACCGCTTTTGTCGCTGGAGCGGGTTTGTCAGATGTACCTCCGACGTACTATGGGGAGGGCGCGTGGCGGAGGCCTGACATCACCCTCTGACAGATTTCGGAAGCTATCTGTCGGACGTCGGGACCCCTCCGAAATCAAAGCTAGCCGTCGGATCAAAAGGTCCCGATCCAACGGTCGACGGGACGCAAACTTGCACGGTTAAATACGGTCCGAGGGCGGGTTTAATTAATAATATTTCTCGAACACAGTGCCCAGCGGGACCCTTGGGATTTTGGTGATTTGCGAGGTTTTTCAATGTATTTCTACGGACATAATGCAGTGCCCTACTTAGGATAAAATGACAAAATGGGTTTTTTAATGCGAATGCGGGCGGGGAACTGGTTAAAGGTAAAAAGTGGGTTTTTATGCCTTTTAACCAAAGTGAAGCGGCAAAGGGGTTTTATAGGCATGACCAAGGTTTTTGGGGTTTTTTCAAAGGGTTTAGGGGAATTAGGGTGAAATGAGGGGGTTTTTGATGCAGGTTAGGAAAAGAGGGGAACAAGGGTAAGATTTAGGGTTATTAATTCGACCAGATGCCAAATCTAATTCCCAATAAGTGAACATATTGACTAAATGCTAGGGGAGGGATATTTATAGAACATTTGGGGTTTATACACCATGGTGTTATTATAGTAGGGGGAAAGGGTATTATAGGGGAGTTAAATAATAGAAGTTAGGGGTTAATATGAATGGAAGAGATGCACTGATAGTGATAATGCTAAGCTTTGCTGGGACCATCTTAGCTTAGGGAGTAGATCAAAATAAAAGAAGTTTGCATAAGAAATGTGGCTCCTAAAAGAATAGGAACCAACATAAACCTCAAATTCTTTCATGCACACAACTGATGAGGGGATGTTAGTAATGGATGAGGAAAGGGGAAAGGGAAGTTAGTCATGCTCCTTTGCTTTGCTGCCTCATGATGGAGAAGGGGACTTTCTTGATCCAGTGATGTTTCCTTTGTATCATATCAGCAGAATTCCTTCGAAAGGAATGACATTTCTGCAACCTCATCTACCTACCCATCTATTTTCCTAGCATTTTTTATTTCTTCATGTAGGGTGCACTTAAACTTGTAGACCCTTTTGTGCCTTTTCTTTTTCATTGGCTTTTATTTTGATTGCCTATCTAGCACTACCCTTATTGCTTCCAAGGCCCCAGATTAAACAGTTGGGAACCTTACTTTCTCTACCCATCTACTTGTCTGCCAAGATTAAACAGTTTGGACAGACTTCTTTCTCTATTCTATTGCAAAAATTGAAACATGGCATGATCCAGATTGGGCTGTTGGACCATCCATCAAAATTCAGTAGAGGAGAGGCCATGAATGCTCTTTGTCTTTTCTTGGGAATATGGGATCCTTGTCTCAACAAAGCAGAGCATATTTGGCATGTGAAGTAACCAATCATGAAATATGAAACCTATTGCTATAGGTAGCAAACACCCCAATCAAGAGGCAAGGAAAGTGCGCTAGCTAAAATGCCACTACTATTCATTTTTTGAAGAATTTCACAGTTAAGGGAAGGTGAAACAGCTTAATCTTGGCCTCTCTAGGTTTAAATTTCTTGTTTTAAGAGATAGAGAATAAGAATCTATCCAAACTGTTTAATCTTGGCAGATTACTTGATAGGTAGAGAAGAAAGGGTGCTCAACTTCTTAATTTGAGCCCTTGAAAGGAATAAGGATAGATTTAGATAGGAGGATAGCCAAAAGAAAAGAAGAAAATCAGGGTTTACTAGTCCAAGTGCACCTAAACAAAGAGAAGAAAAATTCTAGGCAAAGTAGGTTGGGTAGGCAGTTTTGAGGTTGCAGAATGAAGACTTGTTATAAATTTTGTGTTTCAAAGTGTTAAATTTACTTCAGATCACAAGTGCAAAGCATATTCCTTTGGAGCATCTCAAGCGAGGCATGACTAACTCCCCTTCACACTTCTCCAAAGTCATTTACTAATTTCCCCAAGGATATTGAGATCTGCTCAATACTCCTTAAGAAGTCACATTTCTTAAAACCTTTACCTTTTTCCCCTTTGCCTAAGTTATAAAACATTTATACTTAGTGCTTTATTCTCAAAATTCATATTAACTTTCAACTTTATTATATAAATCCCTCTTTATTTCCCTCCCCATATTAAAAATATGATAAAAAACCCCAATATATACATATCCCTGCCTCTGGTTGAAATATAACCACAAGTATTATTTTTGGGAATTACTAAGTTTACTTGAAACTTAGTAAGAACACTCCTCCGATCACATGAACTCTCCTGCGATCTCAAAAACCCTCCTCTGATCTGATTGGACCCCCTCCGATGCGATATCACAGTCAGAAATCGCAGTCACAAGTGTTGGCACCCCCTCTGTTTTGTTTCCCGATCCATTCCCCTTATGCGATATCGCTATCACAATCACCGCGATATCACTATCGTAAGTCATCTGTATCACAAGTCTCTCTTTATCCCATATCTTTGCTTTATCGTAAAACCTTGTTTTATTGTAAATCCATGCTTTACCGCAAATCGCATGTTTTACCATAAAACCCCGCTTTTTCCAAATTTCCACTTTATTGCAAAATTGCCGCATTACCGCAGTTTCTTGTTTTATCGCATCGCCCCTTTATCATGTCGCATTCTCACATATCACATAGGTAAAGGCTCCAATCCATTGCCCTCCACCAACGTGATATGGTGATCACCCGTCTGCCGTCCAATTGACCCCCACACATCAATGACATATATCCATTTCGCATCCCATTTCACAATCGTTTATTGCATATCATAAAGCCTTCCCCCCATTTCACCCCCGACGTGATCACCGACGCAATATCACTATCTCTCATCACTGCATCGCCTATCCAATATATTCATGACCCCTTTCCCATCGCTAATGCAATATTGCGATCTCTTCTTAGCCGTTGGATCTTCCCTCGCCTAATCCAACGACCCGCATTCATTCATTTCTATTTTACCCAATATTGATCGCTTCCACCCTGCAAAGCGTGAATCTCCCGCTTTAAGTCATTTTTGCCCATTATAGGGTAAAAGGCTTATTTTCTTATATTTTCAGTCTGTGTCCGCATGCGCTCCAAAAGCAAAAGGACCAAGTCACATTTTCAGCCATTTAGACCACCTCAGACCAGAATAGCTATGGACAACGAGCTTGCAGCCTCATCCAAAGTCACTTTTATGCAGTCTCCCTCCTCCTTTTGATATTATTCAGCATCAAAGGACTTCCTAGCTCGCAGAAAAAGAAATAAAGAGCTTAACAGATATATTTGCTACCTTGTCTAGTGGGCCATCAGAAACATGATTCGCCAAAGGAAAAGCAACAAGAAGGACATGATTACAGTCCTATTTTCCAAACAGTGATAAAGCAAGGGAAATTTAGTAGAATTAAAGAGTATCAGTGGAGAAAAAGAGTATCAGTTCAGTGGAAAAGTGTATCAGTGAAGAATTAAAAGAATGTCAGTGGAAGAGTTAAAGCCACATCAAAGGAACATTAAAGAGGATCCCAACAAAGTCAAAAAGTATCAGTATAGAAGTAAAAGCTACATTAGATCAGGATTAATGCACATTAGAGCCGACTAAGAGGAGCAGTTCAGAAATCAAGGAACACATATTGCAGACAGTCGGTGCGAAGCTACAAAGGACGCTTATAAGCCAAATTTTGAAGGATCTGCCTCTAGCACAACAGAAGCTAGATATTTTTACATTACTTGCAGTTTATGTTAGGTTATCTTAGATATTTTCTCAGATATTTTATCAGATCTTGTTTGTACATATTTTCTCTTATAAATACCTCCTTGAACGATGTATTAAAGGTTGGTTGGTTGATAAATCTCATTCTAGACCTGTAAATTTGAGAACTTTTATGAACAAAGATTGCTGGAAAGTTTTGCTTATGAACTGGCTGGTTGTGGATTTGATGGCATAAGGACATACTACAGAACTCTCGTGCTACTTCATGGATCAATAAGTCTTTCTTACCTATGTTTTTCAGTTTCTATGTTTACTATATCATCTAAGTATCATATTCTAGATTGCAGAAAAGAAAAATAGCCCAGAATTTAATTTTCTATACTCTATGCTCAATTTCTATGATTTTTCTATGTTTTCTTCAGAATAAGTCATGAATGTGAATTCTTCATTGCTCATGTTTACACTAATTCTTTTATCTATGAATGTTGTTTAGGAATTCTTGATTTCTCCTAGATAATATTCATTCACTTTTCCTCTATTAGTATAATGAAAGCTTCTTAATTTCCTTTCATTCCCTGACCTCATTTCATCCTATTTCCAACTTGAATATTATTCCATGTTTAGCTATATTGATTTTCTAAGTAGCAGGCTCAAGAAACTGTGCCTCCAAGGTAGGAATCTACAGGACTCGATTTCCCAATGGTCTGAACTTCTCACACTATGCATGCCACCTCTGTTTGAAAAAATCATCCATCCAACCAAACTCAAACAAAACATGTACATCATAAGTAGCCTAAAATCTCACTAAAACAAAGATAAATTATAAAGAGAGAGCCCTCTCTGATTGCAGGAAGGCTAGAAGCTGCAATCCAAAGATTGTTTTGTGGTTACCTCGGCCATATCCCTTAGGAGCCAAGGGACAACCTGAGTGATAACAGGACCCATTCTTCAGTTTCCAGCATTGT
>Ga0115842_100883_pt1 | contig 11783 bp, 6 predicted proteins | sample InSIn2SAF170_2_FD_83856 | JGI IMG/M metagenome (GOLD analysis project Ga0115842, IMG submission 83856)
ATATTTTAGTATTTGATGTCAATGAAATGAAGTGTTATTTTTGTTGCATCTTTGTGTTTACGGTTATATCTGTAATTTGTTGTGTTATTGTTTATATTCGGATCACAGAATGTAGAAAAATTAAATGGAAACTTGGTAAAAGTTACTCAAAAGTTATTGAAATTGATCATACATCATCAATTTCAAGTAATCTGTGAGTGATGACAGCATCATCATTTTCTTGATTTTTTATTTTTATTTTTTTTAACTAAATGACCAACACATTGAATCTCTTTTGTGGCCATATGTACATTTGAAAGCCCCACACCAAGCTCTTGGCCATATTCTTTCATCAAGGACAAATAACACATGACTATCATATGTGTTTAACTTATAATTAGTGTTACTTGAAAATGGAAACATGGTTTCTCTGGGAAAAATCTTCCATATATATTTAGGAATCAATTATGATAATGCTTAACCATCCAAAAAAACATTTTAATACATTATTCATGAACCATATTCAATAGATTCTCTATTAGTTAAATATTATCAAGAAACTTATTCAATGGATTCTCTATTTATTACCCATAAATCTTAAACACATGTTTCTTCTATTGGGACAACTTATCATTCTATTTTACTTCAATATTCCCTTTCCTCACTTCAAGAATATGCTAGTTACTTTAAAATAATGTATAACTATTAGACATTCTTGATTTTGGGCTTTACATTTTTTTTGGCAAGATTGTGAATTTTAGTTTTTAAATAATTTTAATAGCTTCATGGAGACATCAAAGATAGTTATGACAATATGTTAACATTGGCTCCTTGGCATTGTCTTTTTAGTGAGGGGATAGATAGTTATGACAATATGTTAACATTGGTTCTTTGGCATTGTCCTTTTAGTGAGGGGATTTTTGGAAGGTTGAGTCAAATAAATCATTATTTTGAGTAAGAAAAGGATTGAATTGCAAAAGGCGAAAAGCAGGAAGCTCATGGTCCTAGAGACTAAAAAACTCATGGTCCCATATACTATATTTAGTCTCATGGTCGTTAAAATTTCATTCATTCATTTCATTCAATACACATATTGATTTAATGCCATGAAAAGCTCCTAAAACACTCAAATTCTACCAATTAGATACCAAAAATTCCTATTAAATTTATTCAAAATTAACCAAAAATAATGCAAAAAAACTTCTAATTTTCTCGATGATCGCAACGTCCACAAAATATTTGCACCAAATAGATGCACCTAAAGGGATCACTGGAACCTAACCATGAGGATGCTGAGAGAATTAAACCCATAACTTCTGAGTAGCAAAAGTGCCTAACCATGAGAATGTCGAGAGAATTAAACCCATAACCTCTTAGTAGCAAAAGTGCCTAACCATGAAAATGTTGAGAGAATTAAACCCATAACCTCTGAATAGCAAAAGTGTTACAATCAACAGTGACCAATTAAACTAACCTTAGTAACTAAAACTTATAATAATTACTTTACCCTACTTAAAATTAATTTAAAATTACTCTGCAACTTACATGTAGTATCGGGTAATAATTTTTATATCGTGGACTTACATGTGGGTGTGACCGCCACCGTGTGTTTCAATAAGGACACCACATTACTTTTTCTAAAAGGCTTGAAAAATACATGTTTTTCATTTGCTTTTGAGTTTAAATTAATTTGTAATTTAAAAGGGCAAAGGATCAACTTCATGGTTTTTGGAATGGCCGCAGCTCCCTGCACGGATTTTTTTAAACACACAGCATATTCATTGGAGGCATTTGATAGATGACAACTACGTCTCTGTATATATAAACAGCTGTTGGGGAATATCAAGCATCACTTAAGGGAGGCCTTCTGAGAATTGAGAGAACAGTGCACTGCCCTGCACAAAAACCTACTTGAAAAAGCAACGGGACTTGGCAATTGGCTATATCTAAACTATGTCACACATGGCAGGGGAGACTGGATTGCCTGCACACAAGCGCGATTCTATCAAGACACCAGGTGGGTATGTTATGTTTGAAAAGATAGCTTGTTTCTTTTTAAGAATTTATATTCTTTTAAATTTCATTGGTTTTGGTTTTTTGGTCTGCGGTCTATGTAACTACAATTGTTGGAAATCTATGATTGGTTAATGTTGATGATCAGAATCTAAATTTTTTTGTGGTCACGGGTCTCTCTCTCGAGAAATTCTTATATGGGTAGGATTTTTTTCAATGTCCTTGGAGTTCCTGGGGATTTTGTGTTATGGCTATCTGTGTGTGAACTGTAAATTAGGTGAATAAAGGCATACTCCATAAAGCAGTATAAGACTAACAGATAATGTGAATATCAGGTTCTCTGTGATTTGTTTTCCATTATTGGTGTCGGCAGTCCCTTAAAATGATATTCTATCTAGCATATATTTAACAACTTTTTATTATCTGTATATTACATATTTTCCTAGAAATTTGACCGTGTTTTGATACTCAGTTGGGAATATTGCTGGACAAAGGAGGCGGCAGCAGGCACTTTCAGTCGGCAAGGAGAGAAGAGATGCAATGGTTCGGGCAAAACGTCTTTGCAGGGTTGATGATAATGATGAAAGTACAAACACAGCTGACACTGATGTCGCTATGGATGATGAAATAGGAGCCTTGGAGGAACAAACTGTTCGTACTGTCGAGGAATTGAAAATAACAGCTTCATCTCTGTATGGATTTTTCCACTCATGTCGAGAATGAAGTCTCTTCTATTTTCCGCTTTTTTGTCTATTTTTTTTTTTGTCAATAATGACTCCATTTGATTTTGAATTAAATTTGTTCTCAACTGTTAAAATATTTGGCCAACTTTGATCTCAAATGAAATACTTCCCTCTGAGTCGGTTACTAACATAAAGGAGGTTTTTTATTTAGTGATTAAAGGAAGGAGTTTCTTCACTGAATAAGCAAGGTCGTGGTAGGACAGTAAGTGACCTGAAGGGGGTTTGTTGCTTCTGGTTTAAACAAGGAGTTTCTACATTGAATAAGCAAGGTCCTTATCGAATAACTTGGCAGTTAGAGTCACACAGTCTGAGTGTCGACTTGAGTTTGGACCTTCAATAAGTAACTTATTCTGTACTCATGATGTAATAGTGTGTCTCTATCTATTGTAGTCATTTGATGAGATCTCTTCAGGTCATGTAACGGCCTATGTTGGTTTCCTCACTATGCCTGGGATAAAGATGTAAGGTACTTGGTTGTCATATTTTTTGAAGTATCCCCACTTGGTTGGGTGATCGATGTATGTATTGAGTCTTTTGATAGGAAGGTCATTTATGATGTATAGAGTCATGTTCTTCTTGTAGAACATCTTTTTGTAGACCTTGCTTACAGTCAGGGGAAGCTTGAGCATGATCAGCACTATATTGCAGAGCAGACATTTCAGCATGTTCTCAGAAAGAGCATGATCAGATTGGTGCACCATGGCATATACAAAAGGGGAGCTCGTTCAGAGACTTCAGCAGATCTGATTTTAGAGACTCTATCTCTTTCATGGTTATTCATGGTGGTGTGAAGAAAGTTTGTTCCTTTTGCAGATCCGGTTCATAGTCAGGAGGAGCATGTTCTCAGGGGGGGCATAACCCTTTGCCCTTGATGTCAAAGGGGGAGAGTGATTTGGTGTTGTTGCCATCAAGTCCAAAGGGAGAGATTGTTCGCATTATGATGCATGTGTTGTACTTGATGGCAACCCACTCATAGAAGAACATCTCACTTATATACATTCAGATGAATCTACAGAAGAGATATCAGATGTGACATAATACATGGGATGCAGGACAGCTTAAAGGAATCAAATGACAAGTCCTTAGTATGACAAGTAAGCCTTGCCATCAAGTCCAAAGGGGGGAGATTGTTGGCATTATCGCTAAAGTGTTGTCCTTGATGGCAACCCATATAGGTGATAGATCACAATACATCAGGTCAGTAGCAGAGATTGATGATCAGCTCTCAAATATTGGAGAAAATAAGGGGTACGCAGGTACACCGTACAAAAGGTGTGGACACGCAGGCACGTCATAGATAAAGTGCGTACATACACACAGGTATGCCGTGTAAAAGGTGCGGACCCTAGTTCACGCACTTTCATGCAGTGAAAAAGTACTCTCACGTGGGAATCCGATGGTGGACCATAATATTTAGCCCGACGTATTTGATCCTATGGTTTGGTCAGTGGTATTGTTTTATATTGTTTTATTATTATTGAGCCCCATGTTTTTGGGCCTCTTGTTTTGGTTATCTATGGTATTGATCCATGATTTTAGGAAGAGCTTGCCTATATAAAGCAAAGGAGATCATTTGGCTAGACACTTGAAAAATGAGAAGATCTGAAGAGAAACTAGATCTGAAATTCTAGTGATGGGTTTGTGAGAGATAGCTGAATCTAAGGAGAAACATGAGGGTTACAAGTCGGATCTACTAATGGGTTGAGATCTCTTTGGCGCATGATCAGATCTGTAGATCTGACAATCTGGGTTATCTTTGAAGTCTGAAAATTATCTATATCCACAGGACCGCAAGTACAGTGAAGGAACAGTGCGGAGGTATGCAGGCTCAGAAGCGCTGCAGGTGCGGAGGTTCGCAGGCCCAGAAGTGCAAAAGGTGCGTAGGTGCGCAGGCATTCCATTAGACACAGTGCGGAGGTGCGTAGGCAGTCCATAAGGCACAGTGCGGGAATACGCAGGCAAGCAGCAGGAGAAGGTGCGGATGTACGCAGATGTTCTATGGGTGAAGCTGCGGACTTTTCATGAAATCTATTACTTGCCCCTGTTTATTATTGCTGTGTTCTGGGTTTTGAAGTGATGTTTGGTTTCTGATATTAAGTTCTGATAACAGTATTCTGAGAAGTGATAGATTATGTTTTGATAGATGAATGGATCGGTTTCATAATGCCTTATCCTTATATGATCTGATGAACTAGATCTGATTGTTGACACACATACTATCCTTATATTGATCTGGTGATTGGGTGATTCAGAAGATTGATTGATTATGTACTTCAATGATATTTATGGGTCCAGTCTGAAAATGTATGAAACATGGTACCCGGAGGAGAGAAGATTGTAGGCCGGTGCCTACGTACTAGTATCTTAGCTAGTACAAGAGCTAAGGGGGTGGTAGCTCCCTTCTAGTAGCAGTTGTGATCTTTGGTGCATTGTAGCAGGTAGCAGCCTGCGTACTAGTACATCGGCTAGTACAAGAGCAAAGGGGGTTGTAGCCCCCTTCCAGGAGAGTCTGGAGAACGAGAGGAGGGTTATAGCCCTCTGCAGGTAGAAGCCTGCATACTGGTATAAGACTGCACCAGTACATGAATATTGTAAATGGATTTTCTTATTAAAAAGAAGATTGAGATGACTTGCAGCAGGTGGTTTTCTCCCGCATTGGGTTTCCACCTTATATCATGGTGTTCATGTGTGTGACTTATGTGTGATGATCTATTCTATGTTACTGCATCTGTTTACTGTTAATATGGTTGATAATGTTCTAATGCACTCATTGAAGATCAATTAACTAAATCATAAGAAGTTGTGGAAGTAGCATATATGAATCAGAGTATGAAAATGAGAAAAGTTTTATTGACTTTATAATACTGATTCACCCCCCCTCTCAGTATTATTTCCAACAATGGACTTTGGTGATCATTGACAAAAGACCTAAGCCAGCAGGAGCCAGACATGAGGGGAAATGACTATCATGACCTTTTCCGTCAGATTATGGCATGCCCCTAGCGGAATTCAGCTGAGTGAATGGAGCGGGACACCTAAAAATGAAATGCATAAAGAGTTTTGATATCTGACAGAGGACTGACCAGACCGACTCTAACATTGGCTCCAATGGGGGATGGTAGCTCCTAGGAGGTGCCAAGAACAACAGATCTCTAGAAGAGCTGACTGTGCCTTCGTCCATTGGGCTATGGAGTCATTATTTCGACAAACCAACACAAGACTTCGACTCATTTATTGACTGAAACTTGACTTAAACCGACTTAATTATGAAACCAACATGATTGAAAAAACCGAGAACACAGCAATAATAAACAGGGGCAGCTAAATAGATTTCATGAAAAGTCCGCAGCTTCACCAGTAGAACACTTGAAGATATGGAAGAAGAAGGAAATACAGTCAGAAAGATGTGGCACAGCACAAAGAACTCAGATACAGCACAACACAGACATAACAGACTCAAAAGAAGCTGAAACTATAAAACTTCAGTGTCCTGAATCTCATATGCAAGTTCCATAAAGGGAAGTCGCGTATATACGCGAGTGGATACTACATAGTCGCGTATATGATTGTTTGAAGAAAGGCAGTAGGGACAGGTTCAAGGATCAATTTTTCTCTAGTTAATAATGGGTGCATTTTGCTGAAGTGTTTTGGTTCTAACTAGATTTTGATGATGCCTTGATTCTTCTTATTGATATGCATAATCATATCTGACAGATGGCACAGGTTTAGGGGGAGCATATGCCTTTAATGCATTGTTGGCATTATGGGTCCTTGGTGATGATACTTATTGGATAAATGATTCATCTTGCTATGATATGGTTATGAGTTGTTCAGATGATTCTTGGGGTTACATAGTTGATATTTAGATCAGATTTGTGGTGGATTCTCTAATGATGCTTACATGATGATCTTCATAAGGATAAGGAGAAGTACTTAGCTTGAATTCACATATTCTTGATGATGAGTCACTCCTATGTTGTTGTCATCATATGCATAAAGATCATATATTACAGTTATGATTATTCTTGGCACATATGGATGAGGATTGTTGGCTGGATACATGGATGATTATTCAAAGTTGCAGACATGATGATAATGAACTCTTATATATATGATGATAGGATTGTTTCATACATATGTTGATATTCCCAATTCATGTAGATCTGGATGGCTATGGTGTTTTTCACATATATGATTTCATGATGATGTTTTAAAAGGATGAGTTGACATCTATGTTCAGACATACCTGTTACAGGATTCTTTTCAGGTTGCTGATATGGAAATGGTTGTACGCGAGTTTCATAAGGATTATCTGGATGCAGTTGCGTATATGATAATTTGAAGGAAATCAGTGGGTCAAAATCAAAATGAGAAGATTCTGATATGGGTCTATCAGAGATCATCTAGCACAGGTTCAGGGGGAGCAGATAAACTTCCAGTGATGCATTGTTGGCATTATCTTAGAAGCTTTTGGCTCTAGTTGGTTTCAGGAGGGTTAGCTGCAGAAAGGAGAACAAAAAGAAAACATGATTGCTGGCCTAGATGTTGTTGACAGATGATATGGAGCAGATCATTCAGTATCATCGCTGATGTTTATCATGATCTTATTTAAGTGTTTGGTCTCTGTTATGAATGTCATGTATATCATTTGATGTAAAGGTCAAGACTCATGATGTAATAGTGTGTCTCTATCTATTGTAGTCATTTGATGAAATCTCTTCTGGTCACATGATGTAATTTGTAACCCCTCTATGCATAAGAAGGATGATGAAATATTTCAATCATGTATTTCTTTTATCAAGGTCATGTAACGGCCTATGTTGGTTTCCCCGCTATGCCTGGGATGAAGATGTAATGTACTTGGTTGTCATATGTAAATTTCCGATGTATCCCCACTTGGTTGAGCGATGGATGTATGTATTGAGTCTTTTGGTGATAGGAAGGTCTTTTATAATGTATAAGTCTTGGTTCTTCTTGAAGAACATCTCTTGCAGATCTTGCTTACAGTCAAGGGGAGCTTGAGCATGAACAACACTATATAGTAGAGCAGACATTTCAGCATGTTCTCAGAAAGAGCATGATCATATTGGTGCATTATGGCATATACAAAGGGGGAGCTCATTCAGAGACTTCAGCAGATCTGGTTTCAGGGACTCCATCTCTTTCATGGTTATTCATGGTGGTGTGAAGAAAGTTCGTTCCTTTTTGCAGATCTGGTTCATAGTTAGGGGGAGCATGTACTCAGGGGGAGCATAACCCTTTGCCCTTGATGTCAAAGGGGGAGAGTGATTTGGTGTTGTTGCCATCAAGCCCAAAGGGGGAGATTGTTGGCATTATGATGCATGTGTTGTACTTGATGGCAACCCACTCATAGAAGAACATCTCACTTATATACATTCAGATGAATCTATAGAAGAGATATCAGATGTGACATAATACATGGGATGCAGGACAGCTCAAAGGAATCAGATGACAAGTCCTTAGTATGACAAGTAAGCCTTACCATCAAGTCCAAAGGGGGAGATTGTTGGCATTATGGCTAAAGTGTTGTCCTTGATGGCAACCCATACAGGTGATAGATCACAGTACATCAGGTCAGTAGTAGAGATTGATGATCAACTCACAAATAATGAAGAAAATAAGAGGTACGCAGGTACATCATGCAAAGGGTGCGGACCCACAAGCATGTCTTAGATAAAGTGCGTACATACCCGTAGGTATACCGTGTAAAAGGTGCGGACCCTAGTTCACGCACTTTCATGCAGTGAAAAAGTACTCTCACGTGAGAATCCGATGGTGGACCATAATATTTAGCCCGACGTATTTGATCCTATGATTTGGTCAGTGGTATTGTTTTATATTATTATCCCACTCATAGAAGAACATCTCACTTATATACATTCAGATGAATCTACAGAAGAGATATCAGATGTGACATAATACATGGGATGCAGGACAGCTCAAAGGAATCAGATGATAAGTCCTTAGTATGACAAGTAAGCCTTGCCATCAAGTCCAAAGGGGGAGATTGTTGGCATTATGGCTAAAGTGTTGTCCTTGATGGCAACCCATACAGGTGATAGATCACAGTACATCAGGTCAGTAGTAGAGATTGATGATCAGCTCACAAATAATGAAGAAAATAAGAGGTACGCAGGTACATCATGCAAAGGGTACGGACCCGCAGGCATGTCTTAAATAAAGTGCGTACATACCCGCAGGTATACCGTGTAAAAGGTGCGGACCCTAGTTCACGCACTTTCATGCAGTGAAAAAGTACTCTCACATGAGAATCCGATGGTGGACCATAATATTTAGCCCGACGTATTTGATCCTATGATTTGGTCAGTGGTATTGTTTTATATTATTATTATTATTATTGAGCCCCATGTTTTTGGGCCTCTTGTTTTGGTTATCTATGGTATTGATCCATGATTTTAGGAAGAGCTTGCCTATATAAAGCAAAGGAGATCACTTGGCATAATTGTGAATCTTGAATATCTTAAGATCTGAAATATTGGGTTATCGGTTTCAAAAGCTAGATCAAAATCAAGGAGAAATAAAAGGCGAATCTATTGAGAAGTCATGATCTCTTGAGCGCTTAATCAGATCTGTGGATCTGACTATCTGTGGCACACTAGTGGACTGCTAATTTGGCCCTAATCAGAGGTTCGCAAGTGATTAACGGTGCAAGTGCGGAGGTACGCACCTCAGAAGAAGCCGAAGTGCTTGGGTACGCATCGGGACAGAAGCCGCAGGTGTGTAGCTACGTGGCGCGATAGAAGCTGCTGGTGCGTGGGCACAGTAGAAGTACACGACGCGATTGGAGGAACAGGTGCGTGGATACGCAGAGGCACAAAGGGTGAAGTGCGGGGATACGCAGAGGCGCAGAAGGTGAAGTGCGGAGCCATTCATACCAGATAAGGGAAAACTGTGGATCTGTCTTAAGGCATTTATTGGCTTACTTCTCCCTGTTGATAAGGTGTTTTGGGTTTAGTTTACTGTTGATCTGGTTACTGCACTTCACTGGGTGATTTACATGTACTTGATGATCATTTGATGTTCATGGATCCAGTTTGAAAATTTATGAAAAGTGGTCCTTGAAAGAAAAGAAGTAGGGGGTTGCAGCTCCCTTCCAGGAGAGACTGGAAAACGAGAGAGAGTTGTAGCTCTCTGCAGGTTGCAGCTTGCGTACTGGTAAAGGACTGCGCCAGTACAAAATCATTGTAAAAGAAGTTTCTAATTGAAAGAAGATAGAGACATATTGCAGCAGGTGGTTTTCACCCACATTGGGTTTCCACCTTATATCTGGTGTTCTATGGTGTGACTATCTGTTTTTCATTGTTCTTGTTCATCATTATGCGGTTCTGATATATAATTTAATCATCAATATCTAAAGAATAAGTTAAAATTTAAATTTGGATGGTATATTGAAAAAGTTTAATAATACTGATTCACCCCCCCTCTCAGTATTATTTCCAACATTAGATAGCATCAATATCACAAAAAAACTAAAGATAAAGGGATATATATATATATATAAAGGTAGCAATGTTGAATCATTGTAGTATTACCCATAACTTCAGCAGTTATAAAGTGGTAAAGATTCTCAATTTCCATGTATTTCTATCACTAAAATTTCAAGTTAACTTTTGTAAATATAGGTACCATAAATTTTTAGGGAAGTTCAATTATGTAGGCATTACCCATAACTTCATCAGTTACAAATTCAAAAAACGTCTCAAATTCTTTGTATTTCTAGCACTTGAATTTCAAGTAATGATTCTAAATGGAGGTAACATAAATTGTTTAGGGAAATTCCATAGATTAATTTGAATACAGGGGAGAATTTATCCTAGAGTATCAAGTTTTCAGTCCAAATGGTTTGTGATAATTTTTTAGTATGGGTTTAATGCTTAAAATAATTTGGAACAATGGCCTTTAAATTTCGAGACCTTTGCATGGTATTTTTCTCAAAAGGGAAGGAAATTGAGCTTAGAGGTATCTAAGGGAAATTATCTAAAGTGATATGCTCTTATATCATAAAAAAATTACTCATAAATGGAAGCCATGGTGTAATTTCACAATTGTGTTCGTTGGGTTCTCAAACATCTATATCCCCTACTCTAGTGGATCTCTAAAATGTTATCAACAATCATTCCTAGTTATTTATAGATATGTCTAAGGGTTTTCCACCTACTCAAGATCATGACCATGTTAATTCATTTGAAGCCTAGATGTGTAGCACCTAAAATAATTCCTTACAAGTATCCATACACATAGGAATGTGATATTAAGTATTTAATTGAAGAAATGTTAGAAATTGACATCATTCAACTTAGCGAAAGTTCTTTTTCTTCACCAATATTGATGGTTACAAGAAATTATTGTTCATGCCATATGTGTCTAGACTATGGAAATATTATTAATGTAATCGATGAATTATTATATGAAATGCATGGAGTATTTTTCTTTAATAAGTTTGATTTCCATTCAATATATCATCAAGTCATAATATGGTAAGAAGAAATTCTAAAAATAACATTTAGAACACATGAAGGACAATATGAGTTTTTGGTTACATCATTTCAACTTAGTAACACAGCCTCAACATTTGAAATCTTAATGTATTCTATTTTCAAAGCCTTCCTTAAAAAAATTGTTTTAATAACTTTGATGACTTATTAATCTATGACAAATATTGGGAAGAGAATGAAAAACATGTTGATGAGGCTTTAAAGCTACTAGAAGAGCAACAACTATATGAAAATATTTTTAAGTGTTCCTTTTGGGTTCAAAAAATGGAATAATTAAGTCAAATTGTTCTCATGAAGGTGTCAAAATGGATGCCAATAAAATTAAATCTATAAGGGAATGTCCAGTCCCAAAAACTTTGAAAAAATTAGAGGATTCCTTGGATTGACATGCTATTATGAAAAGTTTGTTAAGAAGTATGTGTTGGTGTTCAGATGTGAATCATGAAATTCACCCAATTCCACAGTAATTGTCAACCCAGGGCTCTACGAGTTTTTTCACGGCTATCATACA
>Ga0115842_100884_pt1 | contig 11783 bp, 11 predicted proteins | sample InSIn2SAF170_2_FD_83856 | JGI IMG/M metagenome (GOLD analysis project Ga0115842, IMG submission 83856)
GTAGGTCTTCACTATTGCGAGAAGAAGGCACCGGCAGCATTTCAGTAGGAATAGCACATAGAGCGTTGGGTGCCCCCCCAAGAGAATCTGAACTTGCCGTAAAACTAACCTCGACAATGGTCACATTATTGCAACGAGTGGTATAATGAACAATTGAAGAGAACCACCTTTAAGGAGCGTCGATATCGATGTTGTAGACATGAATATGCCGTTCGACTCCACGCCGCCTGGACCGAGCATCGATTCTATGTGAAACGGAAGATGGTCTTGTAGTATTTAATGACCTGGGTCGCGTAGTGTAGTCAAATAGGCCGCTTTTGGCCTTTAATTTCCGCAGTTTTCGACAATTTTGCTCGTGCGGTGTGTTTCAACCCCGGAGCCCTTGAATTGGGGAATGAAATTATGAATACGGCTGGTTTCGAAAGCCATGGGACCATTAAAAGCGGCCATTTGCTATAACAACCATCCTTGATAGATATTCCTGCAAAGATTGGGGGAACTAACTCGCCTCAACATCATGCACAACCACACGTGCTAGTAACGATATCATGGCTTCCAATCGTTGCGGCGTATGCCAATATGTCTTACAGATCAGGACACAGACCATTGGACCAAGCTGAAACCGAGGATGACAGTCGACGCGTGCGCGTATCCCAAGCATGCAGTCGTTGTCGAACCAGAAAGGATCGTTGTGATGGGTTGAAGCCCACCTGCACAGCTTGCCGTAACGCTGAGTCACCATGCACATACGAAGCGATAACGAAAAAGAGAGGCCTTCCCGAAGGATATGTCCGTGGTTTAGAGAAGCTACTGGCAATAGCTACCAGCAGCATCGATGGTCTGGAAGAGGCTCTGTGCCATTGCATACAGGACGAGGTGATTAAGAGAAGCTGGAATAGTGTTACAGCCGAGGAAGTACATTCCTTGCATTGGAAAGATTCGCGTCTACGTTTGGAGTTGGAGTCCTTGCTCAACAACACCGCTGCAGGATCGAAGAGGAAAAGAGATCAGGTCGACATTCCTCAGGATATCAGCTCAATGTTGCAGGATGTGAAGGAAGCATCATATTGCGTTGTTCGAGGAGGACTTCATGCACAGTCCAACGGGTTATTCGAAGGCCATGAAGCTCGAACTACTATTGACGAGCCCTTCCCTACTAATAGCCAACGTCTTTTTGACCTATATTTCACACATGTTCATTGTTGGTTTCCTGTTCTGTCACGGCCTACCGTGCTGAAGTCATATTATGAATTTTCTAGAAGACCGCCGTCGGTGAGGATCTCAGCTACTGAAGGTGCCAGTCGTGCTTTGCTCTGGGCAATCCTTGCGTACGCTACCATGGTTGATCTTGATGAAACAGAGGCGAGACAGAGGTCCAGCCAATTTTTCCAATCAAACTCTTTACAGTGCTTGCTGTTGAAGCCCGAACAGATTGAAAACGAAGAGCAATACGTCCCGATGAGGTCTTCAAACGGGTTTGCAAGTGAGCTTGAGGGGCTAAGTGTCGTACACGCACAAGCTTTGCTTATACTAGCTCTGCTCGAACAGGGGCGTGACCACTGGCTAAAAGCTTGGATAATAGGCTCTGCCGCGAAACGGATCCTATTAGTACATGATAAACAGCAAAGCAACTCGATGATCAAGGGTGCACTCCAGGGGTCTTTCGTTGTTGAGACCTTTCTCAATCTGCATTGGCAGTTCAACACTGAGTCGCCTGTTCAACCAGAGTTGATGGACGAAGACGGGTATGAAGAATGGGAGTCATGGAGTAATGGCCCTTCTTTTGCCTTGAGTGTGTTCAACAGGTTGTCGCAGGTGCTATACGCTGCCACCGACCGCTCTGCTTCGACTCAGGAGTGCCTACAAGACGTCATTGAGCTTCAGCAGGGCAATGCAACTGCTGGCGTGCCTCCAGTAACACCAGGTGGCAGCGCTCCTCACCACGTTTATTTACAACTCGCCTTCAGTTTTGCTCAATTGACTCTGTCAAGTGATTTGACAACACGCCGAAATGCAGCGGCACGGATATTTGAACTTCTCGAAGTTTGCAGATCACCAAACATTGGCCTTGCAAGGGTGCCACCACTATACTCAGATGTGATCAGAATCGCTAACAAAGAATTGTCGCTTTACCCGGATTCCACTACAAATACCACCACGTTGTGTGCTGAACTTGCACAATCTTGGCCTGTTTTCGAGTTTGAGAAGGGCACCCAGCCAACGACGGTGGGTGCGCCGATCAATGTTCACAGTTCGCGAGAGCTAATGACCAGTGGGCTGGCTAGTTTTCACCCTCAATTACGACCTGCTCGGGAGAATGAAGCTCAAGGTTCTTCGGTCCTGATCTCTACTGCACCACCTGGCACTACGGTCCAGCAACTTGGAATTTTTCACTCTCCAACCTACTCTCATGTGCTTTCGAATGCCAGGAATGACAACTTCAACCAAATCGATTCGTGGGCCCCCTTTCAAGGTTTGGCTCGCGATGTTGGCCAGGGTACCTCAACTTCGTATCCGGCGACGTCCCCAAGCTTTCAGGCAGATGAGATCGACGCTATTTTTCACGATCTCGCCTACTTGGACACCAATGAGTGGACCAACGAGAGAGCTCTCGGTCTCAGAGAATTTGGCTTCGATGATGACTCTGCATTTATGGAATTCTGCAATGACCCTGAGAGGCTAGCGTTAACAGCGGCATCAAGCAGTCTGCCTCTTTCTAGTGACCGACAATCTTGGACTTTTGCCGCTCAACCACCATAGAACAACGCAGTCTCGCCACTTTCTTGATACCTGGGGTCCTCCACACCATACCACAATTTCAGTAAATTGTTTGCAGTAACACAGTAAGGCACAGCGATGCGTGTTGTCGTTTGAGCTACGTTCCTGGCCGTGAATAGTCCAAATGCACCGTCCTCCGCCAAATTTCCCTAACAGCCCGCTCCTGCGATTGTCTACCTGTCTCTCCTGCTCCATCGAAAGCAGGCCTGATCGCAAGATATAATCTTCCACCCAATCTTACCTCCTTAATGTTACAAGTCTCCCAATCCTCCGGCCCGTTAGCGGTTGTAACGAGGCCACCGGCTTCTTCAACGAGACATATTCCCGCGGCGACATCCCATTCCCAACAGCCACCTTCCCACCACAAATCAAACGATCCAGCAGCGACATACGCCATGTCCAATGCTGCACTTCCGAGACTTCTCATACCATGCACCATTCCACCTTTGCCGCCTCGTCCTGCCGGTTCAGCAGCCATGTTCATAAACGTGTTGACCTTGCGGTGCATGTTGCCCGCCGAATTATCTCTGCGGTCCTTACCCCACTCACAGCTAAAGATACACCTCCCCGGCGCGTTCTTTGGTAGTGGGCCGATGCTTGTGCCAAGGAGAGGGAGTCTAGTGGTCTCATTAAGCCAAGCACCACGACCACGACAGGCGGAGAAGACCTGGTTAAGCATTGGTGCGCAAATTACACCTACGACAGGCTTCTGCTTGACCACCAGCGCTATACTAACACAGAACATCGGGAAAGCATGCGTGAAGTTGACAGTCCCGTCGAGAGGATCAACGACCCAGGTTGGTGCGTCTGTGACAAGATATTCCTTAGAAGATCCTTTCGAGTAGGTCTCCTCACCAATGAAAGCATGTGTTGGATATGCCTTTGACACAGCGCTGTGAATAAATTGCTCTACCTCTAGGATGAATCAGTAACGGACCTGAATACTATACTGATATCGGCCATTGAGAGCCTCCTGAGCCAAAGGACAAAAGCATACCTATGTCGGTTTTGGTCACAATGTCCACTGCATTCATCTTCTCTGCAGATTCAGTGCTTTCAGGGTCAATTCCAGATCGTCGAGCCTCGAGGCCTTGCATAAGCATTTGTCCGGCATTCTTGGCTAATTCAATTGTAAACTTGTAAATCGCCTCCAGCTCTGAATCCGAGATCTCATCGGGTAGTTGGGTAGTCATGAATGTGGTGTTGGAGCATAGCCAGTTTCTGCTCTCATTCAAAAGTGATTCTACGCTGAATCCGAAAATCGATGGCCGGTTTATGACTGTGACTGCTACCTAGCACCCTCCTCGTGCTTCAATTTACTTACCAGTATCACGTGAGAACACTGAGAATCTTACTGACTCCACCGTGTGTATATTAATCGAATAGTTGTTCTCCTGTTGACAACCGATGAACCCGGTTGATTCATACAGCTCAAGTTGACGGTTTGAGTCCTTGTTCCGGTAGTTGACCGGGCCTTGCCGTCGATAACCCTGACGGGTAAAGTCATTGCCGACGCTGGGTTGATGTACCTAATCACTTGTTAGTGAGCAGGATATACAATGTGATCTGGCATATTCCGATTGGTCTTAGCGGTGAAGAATTGGTTCTCTAAACCGGAAGGCTTAGATCTGTTGTTGGTTGTAAGTTCGTGAGGAGATAGACCTTGGTCAACACCACGATTGTCCATGACCGGCGGATGCTTCACTATCTTAATTTATGATTATGTATGCTTCAACCTTTACGCTTTGAGATTTTACAGTACAGACCCAACTGCTTCGCGAACCAGTAATTCTCGATCGTCCACGGCTTTTCAGTCGACAGCTTCAATTCGTATCTTCGTAGCATCTGAGGGACGAGTTTGTTCATTTCCATCAACGATACGTTCTTGCCCAGACATGTGCGGGAGCCGGTCCCGAATGCCAAAAAATTGCGTTCCATGAGTTTCAATTTTCTCCTCCCTTCTTCTCCCTGGGCGTCCTCCAGCTCCGCCTGCTTCCAAGCGTCCAGCCAGCGCTCAGGTCGGAAGTCATCAGCATCTGGCCCGTAAACCACACGATCTCTAGACACGACCCACGGATTCACGCCAACAATTGTGCCTGCTGGTATATATCGTCCTTCGATAGTCACTCCTCCCTCGGGCACAACTCTCTCCAGTAACATCCCAACAGCTGGATGCATTCTCATCGCCTCCTTTAGACAGGCTTGTAGATAAGGCATTTGGTTGCTCTCTGCGAAGCTGACGATATCGCTTAGTTTGCCTTGCCTGTCCATCTCATCGATCTCGTTGACCAACTTCTGCATGCATGTCGGATTGTTCATTAGATAGTACAACGTCGCTCGCAGTGAAATAGCCGTCGTATCACTGCCCGCAAACACATTACCACTCGCAGCACTCAGCAAGTCCGTATCAGTCATAAGCACCTGTCCATCGTCTTTCGTCTTCTTGAACCTGTCAAGCATATCCGCATACTCCTTCCCTTGTCCCTCCTTATCATTCCCATACCTCTTCATCTGCTCGGCCGTAAACGCCACAATCCTCGCACTCGTATTCATCCTCGCCACAGTCGGAGACCAATTCAACACCCTACTGACCGTATCGTTCCCAAACAACCACCCATGTAACCACGGCATCTGTCCCACTGTAGCAGCATACCTCAACCGCCCCTCAATAGCCTTGATAATCCCACCTACATCCCTCTCCTCCTCCATAAACCCCAACCTCTTCGAAAAAGTAACACTCATAATCACATCGAAAGCATACCAATGCAACCACTCCCCCAGATCCATCTCCCACACTCCTCCTCCTCCGTTATTTCCCGCCACCGCGGCAATCTTGCCATCAACTTTCCGCATCAAAACATCAATACACTCATCCGTCAACCCCTCCACCTCCAATAAACTCCCCATACTATAAGCGCCCGCAATAGGCCTTTTAATGTCCCTATGCGCCCTCTCACTCCGTACCGAAAACACACTCGGCACTAACCCGCCCGGCGTCCGCGGATCAAACGGGTAATAAAAGCCTGATTTCTCAAATTTCGTCGCCGCGCTGTAAATGATTGGGATGGCGGATCCAGCGGAGATGGAGACGACATTTGGTGCTACGCGGACGAGGGGGCCGTATTTTTTGTGCAGGGATATGTCGGTTTGTTGGCGGGAGCCGCGGGCGACGGAGAGGAGGCGCGGGAGAGGGGAGATGGAGGCTGTGAAGGGCCCGGGGATCTTGGAGAGGTGCGGGCGGCGGCGGGTGTGGATGAAGTACCATGCTAGCAGGATTATGAGGAGGCGGATTGCGACTCTGTATTCGATGAGGGTGTCGGTGATGGACATTGTGGGATGAGTGCTTGGTGGTGGTGATGATGTTGGGGTTGTATCTTTAGTCAGATGTTGAGAGCGTGGCGTTTTGTTTGAGGTGGCCAGATGGGTGGTATATATGATTTGAGGCAGTTGGCTATATGAGGTGCTCTTTTGATGAAGTACAGTACATCTGGGCCTTTGCCCGACAGAGACGGAGAGGACTCCAAAGACGAGGAAGCAGGTCAGTCGATTGAGGAACTTGTCTCTTGTTCTGTTATCACTGAATCGAAACTAAAGTACAATATGCCGCTTTCGGCAGCTGTAGATCTTGATTCTTGAACATGTGAGGAGAAGAATTTGGGGGCGATGATCATGCACTTCGCATATTGTTGTACAACCACTTTCGAGTGGCGGAATACATCAAGGTTGTTCGTTCATAGATATTACGAATGAATTGTAAACACAATCGACGTTGTTCACGCAGGATTACAAATGTATCTCATTAGAGAGTCATCGAAGCCATTATGCATGAATATGCAAGACAACTTGAAAACAAATACAGAGACAGATTGTAACAAATTGTTCATTTTGGCATAATATTGACAACAGGGACCATAGAAGAGAGGGGTCGATGAAGCTTCGAAGTGCCGTAAAAGTGAAAACATTGGACAGCGAGAAAGGTCTTGGAAGAGTCGTAAATTTATTCTTATTAGGTGAGCTATTCGATGCTCGACAACTTCCATTCCACAACCACTGGCAACTCCCAGTAATGAGCAGATGAGCGTTGTCGGTGATAATACTGAAGGTGAAAGCAAAGGAAAAATATGTCAGCCGTAAGCGAACCGATTCAACCACGACCTCCGACCTCTAAGATCAAAGAGTCAAGTTGACCGGATTAGATAGGCAATCCCTCTGAGGTTCTGGGAATGTGTAAAAACAACTGAAGATCTACTGTTGTGAGCAGCAAAATCGTTGCATCTAACAAGGGTTTGTTCTATTAGAACCTCGAATTATGTGAGAAGAAAAGAAAGAGAGCAAAGGATCGGCAGCGACGAAAATGAAGGAAATACAAACAAAGACTCGTGACAAATTTTCTTGGCAGCATTAATGCCTTATGGCCTGAATTTTCGCGGAGCTCAAGCCCCATGGTCTCGGCATGTTTGTATGATTTGCCGACAAGTGAAAGTAAATTTTTGGATCATGAACCAGGCGTAGTCGTTCCGCGACAACGCAAAGAGCACAGACATTATGGCGTACGACAAGAGAAAGTCGAACTCGGAAGCTGGTCAAATCACCAAGAGAATCAAGACTGACCACAACGGAGCGAGTGAGCAGAAATCTCAGCACTTTCAGAAAAGTCCGCAGAACGGCGTCAAGACAGAGGATGGCAAGCAGAGTATTCTGAATGGTAAGTCGGTCTTGTTTCATAGTCGAATATGACATTTACTGGGAACAGGAACTTCATCCAGAGAAGCACATCAGAAGCAGAAATCGCTCAGGCAAGAACGAATTGCTTTGAAACCCAACGCTGACTCCATTGCCCGATCGAAAAAGTTGTGGGAGAAGTTGCGCATAAAGTCGAGTGTGCCGAAAGAGGAACGGAAACAGCTTGTGGATGAATTGTTCCAGATCATTACAGGCCGCGTCAAAGATTTCGTCTTCAAGCATGACTCAGTTCGTGTTGTACAATGCGCCCTGAAGTATGCAACGCCTACTCAGAAGGCGCAGATCGCGGAGGAACTACGAGGCAGCTACCGCGAGCTTGCTGAGAGCAGATACGCCAAGTTCCTGATTGCGAAGTTGATTGTGCTTGACCACAAAGTACGAGATCTGGTTGTGCCTGAGTTTTATGGTCATGTCAAGAGGTTGATACGCCATCCGGAGGCTAGTTGGATAGTGGATGATATCTACCGTACCATGGCAACACAAGAACAGAAGGCACGAATGCTAAGGGAGTGGTATGGTGCTGAGTTTGTGGTCTTTGCCAAACAGGATAAGGACGAAGAAGCTACTGCTGATTTGGCAAAGATATTGGAGCAGAATCCTGGGAAGAGAGGTCCTATCATGCAACACCTAAAGGAGATGACGAACCAGCTGGTACAGAAAAAGACGACCGGATTCACCATGCTACACGATGCTCTGCTGCAATACTTCATCAACTGTACCCCTGGAAGTCCTGAGCACACGGAATTTCTTGAGATGCTTCGGGATGACGAGGAAGGCGATCTTTTCAAGAACCTCGCGTTCACAAAGTCAGGAGCACGAGTTGTATGTCTGGCTCTGGCTTATGGCTCCTCCAAGGACAGGCGGACAATTCTGAAGCACTTCAAGACGCATATCAAGCTCATGGCGGCAGATTCACATGCCCACATGGTGCTCGTGACTGCCTACGAAGTCATCGACGACACAGTCATGACATCAAAAGCCATAATACCGGAGCTGGTCGGCAAGGATCTCGACGATGAGACCAAGGATAACGAGTTATTGGCTCTTATCACTAACATCAATGGTCGTATCCCAATTCTGTACCTCTTAGCTGAAGAACCGCCGAAGTGGTTACTCGACGCTGCTGATCACGAAACCATCAAAGAGGCACGCAACATCAGGACCACCACATCCAAGAAGGACCCTGAAGCTCGGCGACAGGAGCTAGCGAAGACGATCTCGCAACCGCTGTTGGATTTCGTGACTAGACAGGCCGCAACACTCGTTCAAACCAGTTTCGGGTGTCAGTTCATCGGTGAAGTGTTGATCGGTGCCGTTGGCGAGAAAGACGCAGCTATCTCAGCAATCGCCGAATTGGTGAGATCTGATGATAACGCCGCATCACTGTCGACGCCGCATGCCGGACGACTATTCAAGACGCTTGTGCAAGGGGGACGATTTGATGCAAAGGAGAAGAAAGTTATTTCAGTCGAACCTCCTTTGGCATTCGCTGAGACGCTCTACAATGTTCTGAAAGAGACGGACAAAACTGTGGACTGGGCAGGGAGTGAGAATTCTTGGTCAATGGTTGCTATGCTAGAGTCTGACGGTTTTGATCACAAGCCTGAGTTGGTCAAGGTGCTACAGCAAAATCAAGACGCTATTCAGGCAGCATCGGCAGACAACAAGGCTGCTAGTGCGGGGACGAAAGTGTTGATTGAAAAGATCGCTTCCTCAAGCTTGGATGTCGAGAAAGGAGGTGCGAAATCTCAGAAGGAGGAGAAGAAGGGCAAGTCAGATAAGAAAGGTAAAAGCAAAAAGGATTCGAAGTAGGTAGTCGTGCGTACAACTGAGTGTGCTATGCAGTGATGGGCTTACATTGCTTACTTAGATCTGCATCGAACTTGTTACCAAGAATTAAAGGATATTCACATTAAAAACTACAAAAGACTATTTCTTCTCTTCCTTCTTCTTCTTCTTCTCCTCCTCAACTCTGGCTCTAAGGGCCGCCAGTTCCCTTTCCACACTGTATTAGAACCATATATCAGCATATAGAACGAGGCCAAAAAGAAAGAAAGCAAAAATCATCCACATGGCTTAGGAAAACCGCTTACATTTCAATTCGCTCCTCAAGTGGTTTCTTGTTTTTGTTCTTGTGTTTTCTCTTCTTTTCAACTTTGCCACTATTCATCGCCAAAGCTTTCGCCAGCTGCACACTAAAGCAATCTCTTTCGACATGCCCGTACTCATTACATTTGAAACATCTTTTGTTGGAATTTTTGTTCTTGTTATTCGCCATGATAGTGCTAATACCGATGTTAGCACCATGTTCAACGAGTCAACAGAACCGTTGAGCCATGTGGATGACTATTTTGTAGCAATTTGAGGACAATTCTGGGGAATGAATAAATGTAGTAATGCTCGGCCCGAACTTCAAAGTGAAGGCCGGCAACGATCATGACTTGAAAGGGAGGTTGTGTACACCAGGCTGCCGACATAGTTTCAAGTTGTGTGTTGGGTATGGTTGACGTCGAGGAGGGTGCCAGTGTACTTACTCTTCGGTCGTTTGGACTCGCTGGAGAGGAAAAAAGAAAGAAAGAAGAAAAGAATTCAACGAAAGTCTTTGTAGAGATTTTGGGCACATACCTTCCTGTGTGAGGGACGGCCGGTGCGCTCCTTCCTCTTCTGCCTTGACCGGGCCCAAGTTTGTGGCTCGCGAGTCCTTCCTCTTGGTCATAATGGTGAGATAGTAATTTGGTCAAAGGAAGGACCTTAGAGTCTTGCTCTTATATGTCCAGGCTTACTTGTCGTTAGCGTGTGATTAACCCAGTGCCACATCACCCCAGCTGGTAAAGTCGTTGTCAAAGACATCTTTCACGATGTGTGCCAGCCCTTCCCTAGCCAGCATCTCATTCCGCCTCCCAATCCGCAACACGTCCTAACACACGTAATAGGATCCTAGGTACTTTACCTTATACTCTTCGTCGAGACTTACGTAGCACGAGTGCTCCTTTCACACCGACACCAGAATCGTGCGCAAGGTTCTGGTATTGCATATGCATGGAGTTCATGACAGACTCTGCCAGTACATCCCATTCAACAATGTGCCGCTACTCCACAACTTGCCGTCATGGACGTATCGTTTGTCCTCCCACTTGACGTCTGGCGCCATCTGCTTGAGTTGGGGCAGCAGGCCTCGTGGTCCTGTTGCGTGGTAACCGTTCAAGACCCCTGCCTGGAGGGGTGCCATCATACCACCGCAAATGGTGAGGAAGGAGTGGCACGACTCGTAGGTCTTGCGGATAAAGGCCAATTCTTTCTCGTTGGGCTGGTAGGATGCCTTATGTGCACCTATCAGAGAAATGTCTAGTGGTGGGCAGGTCTCGAAGGTGTCCTAGACAATGCATGTCAGTGCTTGGATCCTCTTGTGCGCTACCGGCTTTTCGGCACAAACTTACGGTAGGCTGCAAATTGATACCGCCTGTTAACTTGGCCGTTTCTCCGGTCTCATTAACCCAGTGAAACTGGAAGTCCTGGGTCTGCTGCTTGTAATGCGGTTGCAAATACTCATCGGGCAGATCGCCGATAAATTCGCTTGTGAGGCCATGGAGATAATCGATTGGTGCAACATCGAGGATCTCAGTCATGCCCTTCATGAGGATCACACCGACATGAACGGTACGCCCAGGGTTGCGAAGGTCTGTGGTTGGAGAGTCGGTGTTGGAGCCCATTGCGAATGGATGTAGTATGTAGGGAAGTGTTCTGTATAAGGGTATGAAGTTCTTGATGAGTAGTCGAGATACTTGGCAGATTGTATTGATGCTTCGAGGACTTGAGGTTATGTCTGTAGGAATGCGGGGTGCTCCAACAGCTTATGTACCTTCATTCGACATGACTTGTCATTGTCAAAGCACATCGTTGTTCCAAGGTGCTGGTGACGAGCTAGGGTCGGCATATACCCCGATTAGGAATATGGTCGGGATCGTGCAGCTAGCCCCAAGATGGTACGAGATGTGGCTGCAAGGCAGCAACGTTTCTCACCAATTATCTGATCAGAAACATGCTCAAGTCATTTCAATGATTGCATCGGCATTTCGAGGGATTCATGCTGACAGCTTTGCAAGGCCTTCAAACGGTAGTCAGGTGTGGGGCGGTTGGTAATCCGGTCAACTTGACTCTTTGATCTTAGAGGTCGGAGGTCGTGGTTGAATCGGTTCGCTTACGGCTGACATATTTTTCCTTTGCTTTCACCTTCAGTATTATCACCGACAACGCTCATCTGC
>Ga0115842_100887_pt1 | contig 11769 bp, 7 predicted proteins | sample InSIn2SAF170_2_FD_83856 | JGI IMG/M metagenome (GOLD analysis project Ga0115842, IMG submission 83856)
TCACCCCATTTCCGTGTGAAAGAGTTTTCAAGTTCCTCCGAGGTAGTGATGGAAGCATTAGGTAGGGACTTGAACCATTTTCTGGCTTCTCCATCGAGGGATTGCACAAAAAGTCTCATGACCACATCTAGCTGTTCCATATTCAGATTCTCAACAAAGGCATTGAAGGTTTCAATGCGTCTCTGTGCCGTGTTATCATCTTCCCCATTGAACCTAGGTAGAATCTTTAGGTAGTCCTAGGGAATTTCACTTAGGGGCTGAGGTAAATTAAGAGGGGAATATTTACTTAGCAAAAAACCTAGAAGAGCCATTTGGATTAATGGAGGGGGATTGAGATTCGCCTGAGGAAAAAGATCCTCTCCAAACAGAATGCTCAAGTCAACAACTGGGGTTACTACCCATAGTATAGAAGGCCTCCATTGCAAATACTTTACCAGATCCCTCATCCTCCATATTTAGAAGATTATCCCAATGAAAAATCGTCGGATACACATGGGATGCAGGGAAACTTGTATTATGCTTTCTTTAAATAAGAACGTGAGAATATGGCTCACCAAGAGGCCAGTCATGATAGAGAAGCAGCAGCATATGAGGAAGATATAGATTATTATTGCAAATAGTTTGCATATTTCATGCAAGCACAGCCACAATGTAAGTATGATCTAAGATATTCAAAGAAGAGGTCAAGAGAACCAGAACAATAAGAGGGAACTGCTCCCCAAGTTATTCCTCCAGTACTAGAGAAAGGGAAAGGTAAGATGAATCATGACCCTTCCAAGATAAAACTCCCCTCTAATAAGGAAAGCAATAGTTCCGAGGGACACACAGAAAAGGAGCCACCTGTTCTGTTGAAAGCAACCAGTGGTAAGGAAGAACGAACAAAGCCAGGATGCATAGAAAAATTCCAACCTGCATTCAATCTTCAGAAGGAGCTTGAAAAGGTAAAAATTCATGTTCCTCTAACTGAGCTTCTAAAGCAGCCTACCTATAAAGCTCAAGTCTCTTAGTTCATGCATCCATCCTCCTCAGCACCAACCTATGACAGTTTAAACCCCAAGAGGAGAGGCCAATGGTTGTTTTTGGGCCGCATGTGGAAGAACTTGATCCTTATATTGCACCCTTTTACGTTAGCCTGGTAATCCACGATCTCTTACTGCATAATTGCATGTTGGATTCTGGAGCCTCACACAACCTCATGCCATTAGCAGTGATGGAACAACTTGGCTTGGAGATCACCAGACCATACAAGGACCTATACTCCTTTGACTCTAAGAGGGTCAAATGTTTGGGAATGATAAAGGATCAGATGATAAACTTGGCTCAAATCCCTGTGAAGAGTGTGGTAATGGACATAGTGGTGGCAAACATTCCCCCTCGATTCCGCATGCTCCTATCCAGATCTTGGGGTTCCAAGGTCGGGGGTTATATCAAGTTAGATATAACTTATGCCACTATTCCCACTTTTGGAGGTGAGCAAAGGAGGTTGTACAGAGAATAGAAGTTTGTAAAAACTGTGACCCCAACTAAAGGCTCAGAAAATTCCCTAGTGCATGGGAAAGAAAGTGACCTCTCCTGCCTATTCCTAGAAGAAGATGGGATCTTCTTAGAGGAAACATTTGTACATCTAACAAGGAAGTCAGAACACCAGCACGCAAATGAAAACAAAATATGGAAACTATACTTTGACGAAGCAAAACCAAAAGAGGGAAATGGAACTAGAATATTGCTGGTATCCCTAGAGGGAAACCTGGTACCCCTCTCATTCAAGCTGGATTTTGAGGCAACCAACAACATTGTGGAGTATGAAGCATTTCTCCTTGCATTACAAACAGACAAAAAAATAATAATAATAAATAAATAAATAATAATAATAATAATAATAAAATAATGAATATTGAATGCCTAATGATCTATGGAGACTCTAAGGTGGTCGTAAGGCAGATCAGAAATCAATGTCGGACCAAACATCCGAGACTGAAGACTTACTAGAATGAAGTGTGGGATCTAACTAATAATTTCTTCCTGGCCTTTAATATCCAATTTCTGCCTAGGGAAGAAAACAAAATGGCTAACTCACTTGTTGTAGCTGCAAGCAGTTTCAAGCCCCCTCAAAATCTGCTCCTCAAGTATGAGGTAGAAGTCAGATGCAGACCCTCAATAGAAGTTTTTGGGGAGTTCACCCACTCCACCATCAATCAAGAAGAAGAAGAAGTAGATCAAGAAGCCACTTTGTGGAAAGACATAGTGGTTGGGAGCAAAATTTTGCAATTGAAATGGAATATTATCCCTCGCAAACTAGTCCCACTAGAAAGGCTTTTTAATAAGGATGACATAGTCTCCAAACCAATGGCTCTGAAAATAGACAATCAAATAGAAGACTACAACATCGGCTCAGAGGAGGGACCCCAGATGATCAGGCTATCAAAAGGAATCCCCTTGCAATACAGGCTAAGGTATTTAAATCTATTCAAAATCTACAAAGATGTTTTTTCTTGGTCTTATGAGGATTTGAAAGCATTTGATACTAACATCATTCAGCATAAGATTCCTTTGAAGAGTGGGATAAATCCATGCAAGCAAAAACTTAGGCAGATAAATCTACTCTTACTCCCCTCCATTGAAAAGGAGATAAGAAATTTGTTACAAACAAAGATCATAGTTCCTTTAAGGTACTTTGAGTGGGAAGCCAACCTAGTCCCTTTCCAGAAAAAGAGAGGAGAAATAAGGCTATGTGTAGATTTTCGGAATCTAAAAAAGGCATCGCTGAAAGAAAACTAAACACTGCTTAAGATGGATTATATATTGCAGAAGGTGGTTGGCTCATCCAGAATGTCCATGATGGATGGGTTCTTTGGTTACAACCAGGTGGCAGTCCACCCTAATGATCACAAGAAAACTGCTTTCACCACCCCATGGAGAAAATTCATGTATGCTCCCATGCCCTTCAGTCTTATTAATGCAAGGGCCACAATTAAGAGAGCCATGGACATAGATTTCATAGGGGAGAAAGACAAATTCGTGGTGGTTTATTTAGATGATATCACAGTCTTTTCTAATATTGATGAAGAGCACATTCTCCACTGAAAACTCACCTTTGAGAAATGCAGGGGGTATGGTCTTTCTATGAACCCTAAGAAATATCAGTTCCCCCCAGTGAAGGGAAACTACTAGGACATATAGTAGCACAAGAAGGTGTGAAGATCGATCCCAAATGAGTTAAAGCCATCAGCCATAATCCTTTGCCTAGGAATAAGAAAGAAGTCCAAGACTTTTTGAGGAGAATAAATTTCTTAAGGAGGTTCATACCTAACTATGCAGAAATAGTCAAGGGTATTATGGACATGCTCAAGAAGGAAAATGAAGTCAGGTGGAGCCCTGCCCCGTGAGATTCATTCATTAGAATGAATGAGGCTTTGGACGAAGCCCTAGTACTAGTTAGCCCCGACTATTCAGTGTCTTTCTACATCTTTTATTTCTCCTCTCCACATACTATTTTCGCAGTGCCACTACAGAAAAATAAATATGCTTATGAATAGCCCATCGCCTTCTTCAGCCAAGTCCTGGTGGATATTGAGCTTAAATATAACATCTTGTAGAAACAATCCTATGCACTAGTCAAGGATTTGAAGGCATTTTGTATGTATGTGCTACAATCAAAAATGATAGTGTTTGTCCCAAAGACAACAATCAAGGACATCCTAGTGCAATGAGACAACAAAGGGAAAAGGGGTAGGTGGATAGCTAAGATACAAGAATATGAGCTAGAAATAAAGCCTACCAAGCTCATAAAATGCCAGGGGTTGGCCATGGTTTTATCCGAATCAAATTTCCAAGCTTTAGGGATAACTCTGATCATAGAGGAAGGCAGACTAGAGGATCATTAGAGCGGGATTAAAATATCTAAGCAGAAAATCTATGCCAAATATGACGGATCACCCCGGTATAAGAACATTGTTCATTATATCTTATTCTTGAGGTTCCCATTGTGACTAGATAAATCCAAATACCAAAGTCTGAGATCGCAAGCGCAAAAATATATCATATCCAATGGTCTACTCTACTAGAAGGACCCGGTGGGAGTATCACTGCTATGTTTAGTAGAGGGTGAAACGCATAAGGTGATTAAGGATTTTCATGGAGGAGTTTGTGGAGGACACTACAGCTGGAATACCGCAGCACATAACAGCCTCAAAAGTAGGATTCTACTAGCCTACATTGTTTGGGAATGTTCATTCCCAGGTCAGGTCGTGTCAGAAGTGCCAAGTGTTTGCTGAGAGACAAAAGCTTTCTCCTCTTCCCCTGATTCTAGTACATGTGGAAGAACCTTTCAGACAGTGGGAACTAGATTTCATAGGATAAATAAACACGTCGTCCAATGGCCAACACAAGGGGATATTGAAGGCCACATATTATTTCACCAAGTGAGTAGAGGCCATCCTAGCCAGAAATTCTATAGACTCAGTGGTAATCACATTTATGGAGGAGAACATATTATCTCATTTTTGTTGTCCCTTCAAAATCATCACATATAATGCTCAGGTCTTCAAATTTTCCAAGTTCACTAGCTTCTACCATAAATTCAATATCATCATCGGGCACTCCACTACCTACTATCCTCAAGGTAATGGCTTGGTTGAGTCCTCAAACAAAACTGTGGTGAGGGTAATGAAGAAGACCATTGCCAAGAATCAGAGGAATTGGAACTCCCAACTGAAGTTTTCCTTATGGGCCAGTCAAGTAACCCCTAAACAATCCATGGGTAAATTGCCCTTTGAGCTATTGTATGGTAAGGTTGTGGTCTTCCTAATCCAATTAGCGATGTTAGTGGCAAGGTTACCACAAGAAGAAGAGGAAGAGATAAGTGCCTTAACACAAAGGATAAATCGTCTGGTCGAGCTCCATGAGAACAGAGAATAGGTGGGGGCCAAATTTTCAAATTACCAACAAAAGATGAAATCCCTTTTTGACAAGAAGGCCAAAGGTCGACCTCTTCAACTAGGATATTTAGTGCTCTGTTGGGACGTTCGATGGGAAGACAAAGGCAAACACAGAAAATTTCATCTGCTATGGTTCTGCCCTTTCAAGATTGCAAAAGAAAGAGGAAATAACACATACATGCTTGAAAATCTGGATGGTGTATCTCTAGAACTACCGGTAAATGGTCAGTTCCTCAAATTTTATTTCCAAAACTAGAGGTACCTGTCCTACACTCATTGTAAATACCGTTGTGTGTATTGTAAATGTTATATGAAATTTCTAGTTTATGTTGAAAAGTCCACTTTCATAGAATTATTGTTTAATATTTAGAAATGACTCCATGCCAAATGGAAGGAGGGCTATCGTTCTACAGGTTCTCAGCACCTTGTCAGCAAGGGAATGTCACCAGTTAGAGCCAAATGTTGTCACGCACTACATTATGAGTCTTTAACAGGTCAAAGTTTCCAAAGAGCAGTGAAGTTTGAATCCATCTTTCCATCCACAAAAACACTCAAAGCCAAATCGGACCCTCTCCATTTCACAATTCTCGAAACGCGCTTTCCAATGGTATATGGAAGTCCGAAAATGGACTTATGGGTCAAAAGATATGGCATGTTAAAGTTCATAGGTTCTTTTGCCTTTAAAGGGGAAGGATAAAAGCATATCGAAGGTCCGGGAGCTCATCGCAATCACAAATCAACGTTTTTTTGAAGTGGCAGCAGGGGAGGACATAGCGAAATCTGCAATTAGCCAATCGTTGATATCACAAATCGGCTATCGACGGGTCCAAGGCAGGACAGTCCCACATATTGGCGATCAGTAGGCCCACAAATCGACGATCGGTGATGTGTAGTCTCGCATCCCGCAGTCCCGTGATATATTAGACCCCACAATACCAGAAAATCGACAATTAGCAGTGGGCAGTCCTGCATTCCACAGTCCCACATCCCGCAAACTCGTATCTCGCAGTCCCGTGATATATTAGACCCCGCAATACTAGAAAATCAACGATCGGCAGGCCCGATGGGCCATCCTTAAGGAATTGTGGGGGAAAAATAGGTCGATATCATAAAATCACTGAGAATTTGAGCTTTAGTTTTCAATCATTGGGAGGGGCCGATTTTATTTCACAAAGGAATTCATGGAAAAACCAAGGGCGGAAATAACCTTTTCTCTCTCCTCCAAGGGGCCAAGTGGCAGAATCCTATTGGTCCTAAGCATCCACGGGGCAGCTAACATCAACATGACGTTGTAGTATGGAGATGACGTGGCAGTACGGCAATGACGCGGCAGTACAGAGGACATATGGCACGCAGATTTGGCATTTTCAGGGGTCATATGGGGACATTTCCAGGTGACACATGTAACCACTCAGGAACTGCCACACGGAACTAATGATGTCATCCAACCCACAATCAACAATCGTACAAAGCAAAGTTTCCTCCTCCACTAAAGTCCCTCTCAGCTTGCGATTGCGATATGCAAGAATTTGCCGTACGCGATATTTTATACAATGGAGTTTAAAATCTTACAGGTCCATCCCTTTCAAAGGCCGCATGCTCATTCAACAACCCCCCATCTCTAGACAGCCTAGATTGACTCTGCCTAGATCAGCGGATCGCAGGCCATCCCCCCCCGGGCATGTTTCCCTTTATCAACGAGGGGGGTCTGAAAGGCGGTTTACCGGCCAAACCCCTCCGCTACGTGTCCCTCTCATATCATTTCGTAACCCCCCCTCACTTACCACTTACCGCTCATGCCCCCCTCCGAAAACCACTCGTCCTCAACTCTCTCTCTTGTATGGTGATTGTGATACCTTTGGTGGGCCCAACCCTGCAGATCGGCTATCGCAAGGGGTCCAGAGGAAATATCAATGGAAAACACCGGAAATTGTCGAAGTGCGGGATTTCATGTATTGAAGGAAAAAGGCACCTGGGCAGGCTTTTAAAGGCTCTAGAGCCTTTGGGCTAAGCACCTGGTCCAAGACCCCGTCATATGAATAATATTACATAAAGGCATTGAAGTAAAGGGGCCTAAAGGGGATCGGGACTCACATGTTTTGCAATGTTTTACCGATAGGGGCTAGCACCGAAAAGTCCTCCATATTACACCATAAGCGCATCACCATGCATATCAGGGCACCGATAGTGCAGTGCATGACTTTAAAGGCGTGATAGGTCAGCAGTTGTGACTTTTAAGAAAATAGGTGGTGAATTCAAACCGAGCATGGGCTAATCCAGAAAGGCCCATTGTGACACAGAACCAAGGTTGACGTTGACAGAAGTAAACAAGGACTTGCTAGCTTGGGAAGATTTTATTACTCAGCATGGTGTCCCCATACAAATGGAATGCGAAGTACCACCCAAGGGCCCTCTGATCCAGTACTACAGTGTGAAACTGATAGCACCCACTCCTAGATTTAAAAGATGAATGGTTCAAGCAATAAAGGCGGAAGTGATGAGAGTCAATTGAGCAGCACAAGAGACCATATCATGAGAAAATTACAGCCTGAAGTGGAAGTGAGCACAGCATGGGCACGGAGATATTTTTTTGACATTCTTATGTGATTTATTGATTTTTATCCTATAAGGTGCCTCCCTTTGATGAGGCGATTAATGTTTTGTAATGATTTTGGGCCACAGAGCCATTCTTGGCTGAGACAGCTAGTCAACCTGATAGTTGAGACTCGGCCGAATATTTTTGATGTAATGAATGTTCAACGCTCCTCCTCTCCAGATAAATTGGGGGAAGCAACACTTAACAATGGTTCAGAAATTCTAAAGAAAAACACTACATGTTATTTTCATACTCTATGGCTTTGTAATACAGATCTTTTAGAATATCAAAGAAATGGTGGTGATTCGTCATATTTGGCATAGATTTTCTGCTTAGATATTTTAATCCCGCTCTAATGATCCTCTAGTCTGCCTTCCTCTATGATCAGAGTTATCCCTAAAGCTTGGAAATTTGATTCGGATAAAACCATGGCCAACCCCTGGCATTTTATGAGCTTGGTAGGCTTTATTTCTAGCTCATATTCTTGTATCTTAGCTATCCACCTACCCCTTTTCCCTTTGTTGTCTCATTGCACTAGGATGTCCTTGATTGTTGTCTTTGGGACAAACACTATCATTTTTGATTGTAGCACATACATACAAAATGCCTTCAAATCCTTGACTAGTGCATAGGATTGTTTCTACAAGATGTTATATTTAAGCTCAATATCCACCAGGACTTGGCTGAAGAAGGCGATGGGCTATTCATAAGCATATTTATTTTTCTGTAGTGGCACTGCGAAAATAGTATGTGGAGAGGAGAAATAAAAGATGTAGAAAGACACTGAATAGTCGGGGCTAACTAGTACTAGGGCTTCGTCCAAAGCCTCATTCATTCTAATGAATGAATCTCACGGGGCAGGGCTCCACCTGACTTCATTTTCCTTCTTGAGCATGTCCATAATACCCTTGACTATTTCTGCATAGTTAGGTATGAACCTCCTTAAGAAATTTATTCTCCTCAAAAAGTCTTGGACTTCTTTCTTATTCCTAGGCAAAGGATTATGGCTGATGGCTTTAACTCATTTGGGATCGATCTTCACACCTTCTTGTGCTACTATATGTCCTAGTAGTTTCCCTTCACTGGGGGGAACTGATATTTCTTAGGGTTCATAGAAAGACCATACCCCCTGCATTTCTCAAAGGTGAGTTTTCAGTGGAGAATGTGCTCTTCATCAATATTAGAAAAGACTGTGATATCATCTAAATAAACCACCACGAATTTGTCTTTCTCCCCTATGAAATCTATGTCCATGGCTCTCTTAATTGTGGCCCTTGCATTAATAAGACTGAAGGGCATGGGAGCATACATGAATTTTCTCCATGGGGTGGTGAAAGCAGTTTTCTTGTGATCATTAGGGTGGACTGCCACCTGGTTGTAACCAAAGAACCCATCCATCATGGACATTCTGGATGAGCCAACCACCTTCTGCAATATATAATCCATCTTAAGCAGTGTTTAGTTTTCTTTCAGCGATGCCTTTTTTAGATTCCGAAAATCTACACATAGCCTTATTTCTCCTCTCTTTTTCTGGAAAGGGACTAGGTTGGCTTCCCACTCAAAGTACCTTAAAGGAACTATGATCTTTGTTTGTAACAAATTTCTTATCTCCTTTTCAATGGAGGGGAGTAAGAGTAGATTTATCTGCCTAAGTTTTTGCTTGCATGGATTTATCCCACTCTTCAAAGGAATCTTATGCTGAATGATGTTAGTATCAAATGCTTTCAAATCCTCATAAGACCAAGAAAAAACATCTTTGTAGATTTTGAATAGATTTAAATACCTTAGCCTGTATTGCAAGGGGATTCCTTTTGATAGCCTGATCATCTGGGGTCCCTCCTCTGAGCCGATGTTGTAGTCTTCTATTTGATTGTCTATTTTCAGAGCCATTGGTTTGGAGACTATGTCATCCTTATTAAAAAGCCTTTCTAGTGGGACTAGTTTGCGAGGGATAATATTCCATTTCAATTGCAAAATTTTGCTCCCAACCACTATGTCTTTCCACAAAGTGGCTTCTTGATCTACTTCTTCTTCTTCTTGATTGATGGTGGAGTGGGTGAACTCCCCAAAAACTTCTATTGAGGGTCTGCATCTGACTTCTACCTCATACTTGAGGAGCAGATTTTGAGGGGGCTTGAAACTGCTTGCAGCTACAACAAGTGAGTTAGCCATTTTGTTTTCTTCCCTAGGCAGAAATTGGATATTAAAGGCCAGGAAGAAATTATTAGTTAGATCCCACACTTCATTCTAGTAAGTCTTCAGTCTCGGATGTTTGGTCCGACATTGATTTCTGATCTGCCTTACGACCACCTTAGAGTCTCCATAGATCATTAGGCATTCAATATTCATTATTTTATTATTATTATTATTATTATTTATTTATTTATTATTATTATTTTTTTGTCTGTTTGTAATGCAAGGAGAAATGCTTCATACTCCACAATGTTGTTGGTTGCCTCAAAATCCAGCTTGAATGAGAGGGGTACCAGGTTTCCCTCTAGGGATACCAGCAATATTCTAGTTCCATTTCCCTCTTTTGGTTTTGCTTCGTCAAAGTATAGTTTCCATATTTTGTTTTCATTTGCGTGCTGGTGTTCTGACTTCCTTGTTAGATGTACAAATGTTTCCTCTAAGAAGATCCCATCTTCTTCTAGGAATAGGCAGGAGAGGTCACTTTCTTTCCCATGCACTAGGGAATTTTCTGAGCCTTTAGTTGGGGTCACAGTTTTTACAAACTTCTATTCTCTGTACAACCTCCTTTGCTCACCTCCAAAAGTGGGAATAGTGGCATAAGTTATATCTAACTTGATATAACCCCCGACCTTGGAACCCCAAGATCTGGATAGGAGCATGCGGAATCGAGGGGGAATGTTTGCCACCACTATGTCCATTACCACACTCTTCACAGGGATTTGAGCCAAGTTTATCATCTGATCCTTTATCATTCCCAAACATTTGACCCTCTTAGAGTCAAAGGAGTATAGGTCCTTGTATGGTCTGGTGATCTCCAAGCCAAGTTGTTCCATCACTGCTAATGGCATGAGGTTGTGTGAGGCTCCAGAATCCAACATGCAATTATGCAGTAAGAGATCGTGGATTACCAGGCTAACGTAAAAGGGTGCAATATAAGGATCAAGTTCTTCCACATGCGGCCCAAAAACAACCATTGGCCTCTCCTCTTGGGGTTTAAACTGTCATAGGTTGGTGCTGAGGAGGATGGATGCATGAACTAAGAGACTTGAGCTTTATAGGTAGGCTGCTTTAGAAGCTCAGTTAGAGGAACATGAATTTTTACCTTTTCAAGCTCCTTCTGAAGATTGAATGCAGGTTGGAATTTTTCTATGCATCCTGGCTTTGTTCGTTCTTCCTTACCACTGGTTGCTTTCAACAGAACAGGTGGCTCCTTTTCTGTGTGTCCCTCGGAACTATTGCTTTCCTTATTAGAGGGGAGTTTTATCTTGGAAGGGTCATGATTCATCTTACCTTTCCCTTTCTCTAGTACTGGAGGAATAACTTGGGGAGCAGTTCCCTCTTATTGTTCTGGTTCTCTTGACCTCTTCTTTGAATATCTTAGATCATACTTACATTGTGGCTGTGCTTGCATGAAATATGCAAACTATTTGCAATAATAATCTATATCTTCCTCATATGCTGCTGCTTCTCTATCATGACTGGCCTCTTGGTGAGCCATATTCTCACGTTCTTATTTAAAGAAAGCATAATACAAGTTTCCCTGCATCCCATGTGTATCCGACGATTTTTCATTGGGATAATCTTCTAAATATGGAGGATGAGGGATCTGGTAAAGTATTTGCAATGGAGGCCTTCTATACTATGGGTAGTAACCCCAGTTGTTGACTTGAGCATTCTGTTTGGAGAGGATCTTTTTCCTCAGGCGAATCTCAATCCCCCTCCATTAATCCAAATGGCTCTTCTAGGTTTTTTGCTAAGTAAATATTCCCCTCTTAATTTACCTCAGCCCCTAAGTGAAATTCCCTAGGACTACCTAAAGATTCTACCTAGGTTCAATGGGGAAGATGATAACACGGCACAGAGACGCATTGAAACCTTCAATGCCTTTGTTGAGAATCTGAATATGGAACAGCTAGATGTGGTCATGAGACTTTTTGTGCAATCCCTCGATGGAGAAGCCAGAAAATGGTTCAAGTCCCTACCTAATGCTTCCATCACTACCTCGGAGGAACTTGAAAACTCTTTCACACGGAAATGGGGTGA
>Ga0115842_100888_pt1 | contig 11758 bp, 10 predicted proteins | sample InSIn2SAF170_2_FD_83856 | JGI IMG/M metagenome (GOLD analysis project Ga0115842, IMG submission 83856)
TTAGCTTATAGTCATCCTTTGTAGCTTTGTGCCGACTGTCTGCAACAACTGTTCCTTGATTTCTGAATCGCTATCATTCAAGCCTTCACCCATTACCATCCCTATCTGATCCTCCGATGTGATATCGCAATCACATCATCGCTTAATCAATATCGCATATATGTAAAGTCCCCTAACCCCTTACCCATCGTCGATGCGATATTGCGACTTCTCCTCAACCGTCCGATCCACCCTTATATGATCCAACAGCCCTCATCCATCCATTTCTATTTCATCCAAGAGTATCGCTCCCGTCCTTCAAATCATCAATCTCCTGCTTAAAGTCATTTTGCCCATTAAAGGGGTAAAGGAGTTATTTTGTTGTATTTTCACATTTGCCTATTAAAAAGGTAAAGAATTCATTTTCTTATATTTTCATTCTACGCTCGTGCGCGCTCCATGTGTAAAGGGCCAACATCACCTCTTCAGCCATTTTGACTGCCTCATACTAGAAAAGCTCCGGACAACGAGCTCGCAGCCTCAACCGAAGTCGCCATTATACAGTCTGCCTCCTCCTTTTGATACTGTTCAAGCCAAGCGCCGAAGGACTTCCTAGCCCACAGAAAAGGAAACAAACAGGACACGATTGCAGTCCTATTTTGCCATACAGTGGTAAGCAAGGGCGGTTTTTAGTCAAAGAGTATTAGTGGAGAATTAAAAGCTATTAAAAGCTAAATCAGATCAGAATTAATGAAAATCAGAGCCGACTAAGAAGAGCGATTCAGAAATCAAGGAACAGTTGTTGCAGACAGTCGGCACAAAGCTACAAAGGATGCCTATAAGCTAAATTTTGAAGGACCTGCCTCCAGCGCAGCATAAGCTAGATATTTTTACTTTGCTTGTAGATTACGTTAGGTTAATCTTAGATATTTTCTTAGATCTTTTATGAGATCTTGTTTGTACATATTCTGTCTTATAAATACCTCCCCAAGCGATGTATTAAGGGTTGTTGGTTGGTATATCATTTCTGAGACTGCGCTGTAACTCTGAAATTATTCTGAATAAAAGGCTGTTGGAATGCGTTGTTGCTGAACTCTGGATCTGGAATTGATGACAGAGGACTATGTTACAGAATTCTTGAATCATTCTGTGGATCAATAAGTCTTTCTCTTACTTGTGTTTTCAATTTCTGTCTTTCTATATCATACATGTTTCATGATCTTAATAACAGGGGAAAAGAATAGCTCAGAATTTACTTAATTGTACTCTGTGTTCAATCTCTGTTATTTTCTATGTTTTCTTCATAATTAGCATAAACAGTGAATTCTTAATTGCTCCTGTTTCCTTGGTTATTACATCTTGATTACATGCAAAGAAATTCTTAATTGCTTCTTGGACATAATCATTCACTTTCCCTCTGTCAGCATGATGAACGATTCTTAGTTGCCCTTCACCCCCTGACCCCATTCCATCCGACTTCAACTTACAGATTGTTCCATGGTGATTATCATACTCTGTAGTACCTCCTTCTGTCAAAGAAACCATATCTAGCAGTTCATCCTCATAGACTCCATTAGCCCAATGGACTGAACTTCTTAGATTTGCACCCTGTTCCATTGAATGACACCATCCATCCAACCAAACTTAAAACAAAACTCTGCATTTCATAACTAGCCTAAAATCTCACCAAAACAAAGCTAAATCATAAAGAGAGAGCCCTCTCTGGATGCAGGTAGGCTAGGACCTGCATCTAAAAGATTGATTAGTGGTTACCTCAGCCGTATTCCCTTAGGAGTCAAGGGAACAACTTGAGTGATAACACTTAAGATTCCCTAACTCCTTTAATAACATGGTTGGGGTTTTGTCATTAGCAAACTTTTCAAGAAACAACTTTTTAAACCCCCCTCCAATTCTGAATTGAATTTGTTGGAATATTGTGATACCAAGCAATCGATCTACCATCTATGGTAAAAGGAAAGAGTCTATATGCAACCTCATCATAATGTACCTCAATCTTCTGCAGGTGTAGGTAGAAGTTATCTAAATTGTCTTCCTCTTTAATCACCTTATTAGGTTCATATTTTATTAACATATTTTTCAAGTCTCTTGCCATCTTATTTCAATACCTGGAAGGGAAAGTGGGCCCTGAGTCATCCAATCCATACCTTGGTCTGCCTGTCCTCACCTCTATACTCCTCCTCTTTTTCAAAATCTGAGGATTTTTCTTCCTGCTATCGAACACATGGAAAGTGTTGTCTTAGAGCACAACATTGTCCCCATCACCCCCGTTGAAAGATGGAGGTTGCTCTAGTTTCTCTATGTTGTTTGCAGGTTTTGCTAACTATTCAAGGGTAACGAAAACCAAATCTTCCACTATGGAAACCACTATCTCAGTCAGAGTTGTTTCTTTCTTCTTCATAAAATAAGGAAGTGTTGTAATGGCTACAACCACCCTCCAAAATTTTGGCGCACATGCAAATTTCAGAGCCTACTTTGGATCTTACGATCAATCATCCTTGGTCCCCTGTTCATAAGTTGATGATTTTAAGCTCCCCTCCTTGATCCTAAGATTTGTCCACGTTCTATCTTTTTGCAACATGTGTCATTTTCAGGCATAGAGGTTATTGTTTGTCATGCAAAGGGAATGTTTTTTTGCTTCAAGGGAAAGCATGTGCACATGAGTGGTTGTCATCACATAGACATGTTTCACACCCACCTCACACTCATTTCAAGAAGTTTTTTGCATCACGAAAAGTCTTTCTTATGCATTCTAGATGGATTAGGTTGTGTCACTAAGTGTTTGTGTGTAATCACAGTCAAGTCCTATCATGTTTACATATGTTTCATTGACCTCACACTTAGCCATTTTTCTGAGCAACCTAACCTCATCCAGCTTCCTGAAACTGTGCACTTTGCTTATGCAACCATTAAGCTTCCCCCCTTGCCTGTTGAAACCCCGCAGTGTGTAGAGACACCAATCTCCCTTGCCTGCTGAAACCCTACAACCCACAAAGACCCTAGTGAGCACTGCACTCTAAAAATGCATAAAGCAGTCAAGCAGCCAACACTACTCTCCAAAAAATGCGCAGAGCATTCTAGTTGCACTACACTCAGAAATTGCGCAGAGGTGTCTTCCCAAGACCCCTGTCCCACAGTAGTGCCCTGAGCCTAAAAACTGTGTAGTGTTGCCAAGTTTTCTTATATGTCTTACATGCAGAAACTACACAAACGGGCCTCCTAGGGCCTCATTCTGGCAGCCGTCACTATCCGCTAGAATTGCGCAGATACACATCTTAGTGACTACAGGGAAAGGTGACATGTTGAAATCGCTTCCAAGGAGTTGAGGAGAAGGACCAAGGAACCAAGTAATGGAAAAGATCAGGACCGCATGTAAACTTCGTCAAATGCATGATCATCTTGAGGGTAAGTATGGTAAGTAAAGAACATCTTTCGAAGTAACCTCTTAGTTGAGTTTGTAGTATTGCTTGTCATTGTCATAGCAGCTCTGCTCAGTAACATGCATGTGTGCAAATGCAAAAACTCATATTATGCATTTCTTCTACATGTCTTGCTTCCTTTTCACTTGTTCAACCAACTTTCATCTCCGGCATGTTGATTGCTATGTCATGCTTGCGACCTCGTTCTAGTGATGATGAAGGTTTTGTTTGAGTTGTGTTCTCTATGTAACATCTATCACACTCACACATGATGTTGTATGCACTATCATGCAAGCGTCGTCGCAGTCGTTCAACAATCTATCACAAGTGTCATGCTTGTCTCTCACATATTCAGTGTTGTCTTGATGGTTTGAGGTGTTTTGTTGTCAAGTCATGTTGAGTGTGTGTTCGCAAGGTCATGTATGAACAAGTTCACTCGCTCACACACTTAGTCATTTTGCTGAAATTTTGACAACCATATCCCCCTCCAACAGTCGGACCTTTGCTGAGCTGCATTGCATAGTTTCAGCCCTCAGCGATCATGTACTGCTGCCTAGAATTCTGCAAAGCTTGAGGTTGTCTCCCAAGAAGCTTGCACTACACAATCCTGGAATCGATTGGACTGACTGTCACCCAGAATAGCACAGAAGTTGCTCAGCATGCCATTTCAATCTTCGTTCCCTGCAAGCACATCAACCAAGCCTCCAACTAATCAACCGAAGATTTTGATTGGGCAGTGACCCTGGGACTCACACCCCAAAAAAATTGCGCAAAAGTTGCAAAGCTTGCCTACTCTGCTGACTGAAGAAACTGCGCAGACATGTTAGACAAACATCATGCATCCGTCATTATCTCCCTCAAAAAATTGTGCAATTTTTCTAATCAGCCATCCTGCTACTCACCTGGAAAACTGACACAGGGGATGGGGTCCCCTGGGTCATTTTTGGGGTTAAAATAACCCAAGTTTTGATAAATTTTTGTAACTAATGTAAATTATCCGCGATTTTTGGATGCGAAGCATGTAGATGATTAGGAGTTAAAGGGGTTTTAGCCCTTTTTTTATGTAAAGTATGATTCGGTTTTGAGATCCACCCATAGTCCGCAGACCATGGAATTGTATGAAAAAGGCTATAAATAGGTGTGTCTTAGGGAGTCTAAGGTCGATCATGTTAGTAATGGGTCAATAAAAGAGAAGTGATAGCGCAAAGAAGTGGGTTAGATATGAGAAGAAAGGCTCTGCAACTGAGTGCGCAGAGGCTTAGGTAGAGTCTGCAGTTGAGTGTACGAGCCCCTACAGTTGAGTGCGCAGGGTAGTTTGAGTCTGTAAATATGAATTGAAGATCAATAAAGAAAGTTACTGAAGAATTCTTGTGTAAATCTATTTATCTATGTTTACTTCTGTTCATGTTATATGTTGTTGATGAATAATGTGTTTATGGAATATTGATCTAATGATGCATGATTCTCTTAGATAAGCCATAATAAATGTACACAATGCATGTTAAGTAATTTCGCAAAGACTCTGGTGAATTCTATTATGTTTACTAAATAAATTAAGTAGATTTGCATGAACACTAATTAAGGGTTGTTCTCTAATGTGTGTAAGTGGATATATCGATTGTTAAGGGTCCGCAAAGGTTGATCATAGACCTTTGCGAAGGTTTGGAGACTGTCTTAATAGAGTTATAGTACCGAGCCCTAAGGGGTTATCTATCTACGTGAAGGTAGATCTGAGGCGCTAAAAGACATCACACTCATCTTTGGATGAAGAAACTTGATTCTTGCATCCCCCCATACTGCTTTGGGTGAGGCTGTAGCTTGAGCTACGTGGGTTGTTGCCAAAAGGGACAGTAGTGTAGGGATTTTTTGGTTGGTGCAACTAACTTTAAACCTGGGTCAGGATCCCCTAAGCCAATAAATGGTTTTGTTTCCAAGAACGAGATCTACTTGGAAGGGATGTGTGATGTTGCATCACCGGAATTTGACCAAGAAATAAATTGAAAATTGGTTGGACCGGAAGATTCACAAGTTCGCGATGTAAGAAAATAGGAATCCACGCCTGTCGAAGGAAGATTGGTTGAACAGGTATCTGTATATAGAGATACACGAAATATTATTCTTCACTTTTCCCTTTAAACTGTACAAGTGGTTAGGTAAATTAACATCCAGCCAAGGAAGGTGGAAGCTTGATAATCCTATAGTCTGGACTCCTAAATTAGTGGGACGATTAGAAGCCTAAGAAAATCAGATCGCGTGGGTTATTTATCATTGGCTTAATCGAATTCTGGGAGGATTTGTTACATAATTCGTAGTTGATACCTCAATCAACTATAGTGAAGCAAAGCAGTGATTTTTCAAGGGACTGTGAGGTAAGTATTTAAGATCTTTGAATACCTAGATTAAAATGTTTTTATGTGAAAAACTGGTAATGCCATTTCCTTGATGTTCGGAGCTACGCGAAGTGGAAAACTCTGCAAAGATAAAGAGAGATCAAGTCCTGAATATAGCCTATTGATCGGACCTCCTTCAAGTGATGACGAGGGAGCGGTACAGGCCTCACCAAAGAGTGTTGTCTAGATGATAACACAGGTTTTCTGTGGACGCAGCATCCATCCACTCCACCTCCACCGCATACACCTTCGCCCACACCTCCACCACAACCACCATCATTCAACATGTCAAACACAATGAAGTTGCCGATTTTCAAGGGCATAGGGAGTGAAGATACAGAGCCATTCTAGTTTGTTGTGAATTATGTGTGGACAGTTCGACGTATTACTATTGACAATATAAAGAAGGCACAATTGGTTACTGCTCTACATGATCATGCGTTGACTTAGTATATTAAGTATTGTTCTGATAATCATCTAGCATCGCTAGCAGAAACTAAGGTTGTTTTAAACAAGGAATTTAGTAAGCCTAAGTCTAACTCGTAGTCAGTACTTGGACTTAAGGAAATCATGATGAGGGTTGATGAGATGCCTTGGGAATTAGATCAAAGGTTGAAATGTCATATTTGAGAAGCTAACATGCATCTCACAGATAGTTAGCATCGTGAATGTTTTATAGCTTCGCTTCTACTCCACCTGAGGATTGCTATGTTGCAACAGAAGATAGAAACACAGGAAAAAGCTCTGGAAATCACCATGAGGTTTCATGCAATGCCTATTTTGGACCTGCCAAAATTCAAGGGGGTCTCCCTAATATGTTGTCCCAATTAGACCTCACATCGTTTGGTATAGGAGCCCCATCCAAAATATGTTCTAGTTACCATTTTCTTAAAGGTTTGCCTTGACTTTAGTTGTCAACAAGAGAGAGAATTGCATATATGCCTTTGAAAAGTAAGTAGGTGTGCTTGGTGAATGTTTGGTTGTAGGTATGTCAGGGTTCTTCTATTGTGTAGGGAAAAGGAAGTGAGCCTCTAAGAGGGAGGTAATAGTACCACCCTAGTAGAGACACATACAAACAAGAAATATTCGCCTAACATCCAACAGAATAGTCCACAAGGATGTGACAATCATTACAACCATTACAACACATTCTCAATATGATAAGCACTAAATAACTGAAATAGTTCGACTACTTTAGTACAGGTGGAAATAAACATGAATCATAAAAATTTACATAACATTCTTACAAATATTCATAATCCATGCATGAGGAACATGTTTTCCATCAGGCTTCAAATATTAAGTAAAAGTCCCAATACACATGTATGCAATGAACACCACTAGCTCCAATAGTGGAGTGTTAGAACCACTACTTGCTCCTCAAAAGAACTAACTTGTCTCTCTGATGCTTTATGGGAGAATCCAAGGTGAAAATTCCTTTGCTTGTACAATGAGGGTGTATATATAACAAATGGGGTGATCCTTCACCTCCCTTGTGACTCTTGGACTACCCTCATGATTGTTTGACTTCCCTATGAATTTTCAACTTTTACATGACTCTTTACATTCTATGCATGACCTTTGGACTTCCACTTTACAATACATTTCAAATAAAATTTTACATAATCCACAAAACAATGTGGCACATGATGACTCATGACATGAGATGACATTGCTGACATGCACTGCATGAAAACATGGCAATGTTAAGCCATTCTTTGTTGTTGATTTCTTTGTGTCTTATATAAGATATAACACAATCTCTTCTTCCACCTACATATGACTAAAGATGAGGAGTCTTCAGTGTTATTAGATCTTAAGTTATTGTCGCAAGCTAATGTCCCTTTGCTTCCTCCCGATTGATCAACTTGTATTTGTAGCTTTAGAGGTGTCTTCCAGCATGGTCTCCTTCTTTATATCCTTCTTCATCATCTCATCATAGGATGATAGATTACCTGCATATGAAATTCACTTATGTCAAGACAAAATCAATTCGATAAACCCCTATCCTAAGATGTTGCATGATGATCCACTCACTAAGCTGGAACACAATGGCAGGTTGAGGGAGAGGCTTAGGGACTGTGCAGTTATGCGGCACAAGTAGTTAAGGGTTGGGACTGAGCCTTGATACTGCGCAATGCACAGTTCAGGCCGGACTAAGCTGGAATATTTCATAGTTGGGGGATTCAAGGAGCCAGATTGACCGCTTGAGCACTGAGTTTTCCCACTGCGTAGTGCTGGAAGGACGGGGAGACCAAGTGACTACACAATTGCACAGTTCAGGAGCTCAAGGTTGAGGCTTGAGGACTGATATTGCACAATATGCAATTCATGGATGACTAGAGGGGAGGATTACGTAGTTTTGGAGCTCAGGGGCTGGGCTTGAGCACTGGAATTGCACAGTTTGTAGTTCTGGGAGGTAGAAATTGCACATTGTGCAGTGCCAAGAGGCAAGGCTGCTACTTGGTAGCTAAGAATGGACAGTGTGCAGTTCAGGCTAGCTGAAAGAGGTTGAGTGGCCCAATCGGGGAGTTCTCCTAATTTGACTAAGTGTCAGATCAGTGAAAGGAAGGTAGGCAAAAGAATGACTCTGAACATGATCACACACATAGATCATTTGAAGACACAACATATAACACCCAAAACACATGAACAACATCCTTTCCTCAATACGACAACTTTGTGATGACCTACACCAAGTGTGACACCAAAGATACACTTTGTGATGACCCTAACAACACTTGTGCAACAGTGCTTGAAACTTTGGAAATGTGTGTGATACATGTTTACATGGTAAGAAAAACTCATTTACACAAAGGTTACCCCTTGAAACCATCAAAACTACATTTTGTGCATTGTGCAACACTCCACATTCTAAAAGACGACAGTTTGATTTTCTTGCAAATGCGACAAGGAGACTTAGAGAAAACACATGCAATAACTCTTAATGTTTGTGACGACAGCATGGAAAGTAAAATTAGGCTCTGAAATTTGGATGTAGGCCAAATTTTTGGAGGGTGTTGTAGCAGCGACAACACTTTCCAAATGCAATTGGAAAATCCATAATATACATATTTTGTCTCTACTTCCACTGATCTTACAACACTTTTAATAGATGAGATCTCAAATAGATGTGATGTAAAAAAATTACCAACAAATTGAGGAAAGAATTCAAAAGTTGAAAGGTGACATGACAACTCAGCTATCAACACAAGAATCAACCTTGGTTTATCAAGCCAAGTTGATTTTTTCTATGGATATGGAAAGAAATCAATTAAATTTTTCACTCTTGCATCCTTCTACTCAGTCCCTTCCTACAATACCATATTTTAAAATGATGAACTTATCTATAAATGTAAGTGATATTCCACTCCCTGACAAGATAAATCCACATAAACATGTTGGGGAAATTCTATTGTAGCTCTGATACTACTTGTATAGATTTGATACCAATTGCTATAGATTTAACCCGGAATATTATAGATCTGATATGAAAATATATGACAATTCAAATAAACCGAGAAATCATATGATAGAAATAGATAGAAATGCTTCTTTATTATCAAACCTTTATGGTATGGCAACACCATACATTCACTCCTTAAGGAAGGAGAACACTCCACAAGCCATATGCTTGTTCATACAATAATCCTTCACTATCTCCCATGTGGAGTCTCTAGCCTCTATATAGGCCTCATACATACAATACCATGGATCATTAAGATGGTTCCCTCATACCATCAAACTAATAACATGGGCCCATTACATTATTATTAACTACTTGTGGTCCCTTACATGACATGGGTTAACCACCTTATTCATTACTATGGCCCATCCCATTATTACATTATTACCTTGGGTACCTCCCTTGGTACCCCATATTATCCCCCCTAGGTATATAACATTCCACCCCCCTAAGCATGTTTCGTCCCCGAAACATGGGAAGAACATAAATAATAGGATCTACTCAAAAGAGTAGTCCACTGGTACCATGCACGTGCATCTAACCATCCAAGAGAAAGGTGAACCCTCGATCTCGCTGGTGCCTCGCTCGCTTGAGATGGAAGTTGACTGTGGTAGCTCTTCTGTGTGGATGTGTAGTAGGTGGATCTTCGCTCCTCTCGATCTGTCATGCAAGGGTTGTTGTCCATGTGGCTAATTGGTTGCCATCTTGATGGTTGTCTTGCGGGGTGATGTGGGTGATGATATGTTGAAGTTTTAACCCACGATGGCTTTTTCTTTACTTCACCCTGCTTTGGTTCCTGTTGTGGTGTCTTCTTTTTCAATATGACTTCAACCATTGAGACCTCCTCTGATGTATCATCACCTGTAACTTTTTCTTCTTCAGCCACTGTTTGTGTTTGATTGTTGATCATCAAAGGCTCATCATCTGATATGTCAGTCTTTGGAAAATCTTCTGCTTCAGCCTCCATGTGCTCTACCTGTTTATGGATGGAAATATCCTATAATGTAATTTTCTTCTTTTTATACCATAGCTTCAGGAATTTCTTCTGCACATTAATATTGATAGTACCCACTAATTCCATCCAAGGGTATCCCAAAACAACATCCATGTTATCCATATCTGAGGCATAAAAATCACCATGAAACACATACTTATCCATAGAAAGCTTCAAATCCTTATAAATTTGAACATCCTTATCATCAACCTGTGTATTTTCAATTTGTTTGGCTGGGACTTGCAATTTTTTTGCCAAGTTGACATTTATGAGATTTTGCTTGCAACTCGGATTTATAGACACAATGATTTTCTCCTTCTGAATCAATCCATGAACCTGTAGTAAGGAGACACCCGTAGCAATTAACCCCTTATGTGTCTCATTCTCCTTTTTTTTTGCCCGAGACCATTTGTCCAAAAAGATTTTTTCAAATTCTGCATCTGAAAGTGTGAGAAACTGCTTGTAGTTAAGTGATGCATGCCATTTTTGAGCCTCATCTCTCATATTAAGTATCATTGGAATCTTCCACTGTGTCCCATGTGTGGACTTGTATCTCTGTATGAATTCTTCAATAGTAGGACCATCATCTTTCCCTGTAAAATATAGCTTCTCCATGAGAAAAATTCACTTACTTGGCGAAAATTTGTAATTGTCACAGTTTCGTCAATATTGCTCAGAATCCTTATTATGACCTATTTTCAGAAATGGAACAATCATTCTGCATCTTCCCATGCGTTAGAAATCCTGATCTAGGCACTAGAATTCCAGATCTGCGCTGCAACTCTTCCGCCGTCACCAAAATTTCTACAAAAAGAGCTGATTTTAAATCAGCGATATCTCCCTCATCCGGACTCCGATTCAACTGATTTTTTTTTTTTGAAATTGAGTATTTTTTCCCAAAGAATCCAGATCTGCAATTAGATTTTGCAAATCTTTTGCTAGGACATCCAGATCTGCACCGCAAATTCGCTGCCCCAAAAAATTGTCTGCAACCTCACTGATTTTAGATCAACAATATCTCCTTCATCCGGACTCCGATTCAACCGATTTTTTTTTTTTTTTTGAAATTCACTATTTTTTCACAAAGAATGGGGATAATATGGGGTACCAAGGGAGGTACCCAAGGTAATAATGTAATAATGGGATGGACCATAGTAATAAATAAGGTGGTTAACCCATGTCATGTAAGGGACCACAAGTAGTTAATAATAATGTAGTGGGCCCATGGTATTAGTTTGATAGTATGAGGGAACCATGGTAATGATCCATGGTATTGTGTGTATGAGGCCTATATAGAGGCTAGAAATTCCACATGGGAGATAGAGAATGATTATTGTATGAACAGGCATATGGCTTGTGGAGTGTTCTCCTTCCTTAAGGAGTGAATGTATGGTGTTTTGGGATACCCTTGGATGGAATTAGTGGGTACTATCAATATTAATGTGCAGAAGAAATTCCTGAAGCTATGGTATAAAAAGAAGAAAATTACATT
>Ga0115842_100893_pt1 | contig 11719 bp, 6 predicted proteins | sample InSIn2SAF170_2_FD_83856 | JGI IMG/M metagenome (GOLD analysis project Ga0115842, IMG submission 83856)
AAGATAGAGGAACCATGAGCGGGCATGAATTTCGAGACAGAGGAGGCAGAATCTTGGCATGCAGTTTAAGGCAGAATTTTCCAGGAGGGGTGAAATTTCATTTTGTTAGATTTTGACAAATTTTATATGGTTCCAACACTTTTCGATGCCATGAACGCAATGAAATTGTCCATGTCTCCATCCGAGTTCTGAATCTTTTGGTCATTTTTCAGTATGCAGGTGCAACCATGATTGCTGCAAAAAGAGGGTGCATAACTATGATCCTTACAATTTTCGTGAGGAGGTAATTTCTTTCCATGTCAAAATATAGTCAATTTTATAGTCATTTTACATGGTTTTCCATAGTGATCACAATGGTGAGGTCAGATTCACCTTTGGAGTTGCAGATTTCCAATCCACCCATGGATTAGAATCTTTGAGGAATTTAGGGGGAATCTAAAAGATTCCTTGAGCCCCAGATTTTCAATTTCTCAGAATTCAGAAATTGGATAGTTGATTTTTCACTATCTAACACCGCAAATCTGATGTTGTGTTCAAATTTCTCATTCTCTCATTCCATTCTTCAACCACTCTTCTAAGTGGGATCCAAGTGTTAGCATTCATGTGTGAGCAGCCATTTCCATGTGATTCAATGTCGTGAGATCGATGGCATGAATAGCTTTAGCAGTTTGACATCTGCTTCTTCAGATGGCCCTTTGTTGTGAGGTATATGTTGTGTTCATGTACTTCTTCTTTATGGATTGTACTGCATAGTTCTTTGCTTGATGTTTGCTATGGGATCCTATTTCTTACTTGTGTTCGTGATTCATGCTTGATGTGCTGTAGAATCATCTATGTACTTGTTGTCATGATTCACCATGTTATGTTTTGAGATCCCTTTGTTTTATGTTGATGGGATACTCATGTTGTCGTCATGCATGTTTGCGTTGAGATCCCTTTTATGCCATATTGGTAGGATGCTCATCATGCATGAGTTTGTGTCATAGTGATAGGAGGATTTTGATTGAGAGTTCCTGTAGTGGAACATATCTTGGAGCCACTCCTGTGTGAGGGAATTTTCCTTATATGACAACAACATCACCTTTATGTACATCATCACTATTGATGGTACTTAATGCAGTGATCTGCACCATCTTGAGACCGAGGCCCGGAGACGTATTCCCTCTTGGATGAAGTCTATTATCAACATCTTATGTTTCTATGTTGCTGAAAATTGTCATGTTACTCTTCTTTATAGCATGCACATGTATTCATTAATGCTGTTTTAAAAATGCAATTTAACACATCACAAAAGTAAAAGGTCTTGGAAGGGTCCTTCATCACACCCAGACCTGGATCAAGTGGTATCAGAGCAGCGTTTGCGTGTATGTGAATCGTGCCATGAAAAATGGAATGTGAAGTGACAGAGGATGAAAAAGCGATGTACGATACCATGCTCAAAATTTCCAAAAGGGTGGAAATAATGTACGGAATTCTACAAAAGGAGATAGAGGAAAAGGAGCAATTGCAGCTTCAGATGCAAGCCACAAAAGAGGCCACTGAAGAACTAAAGAAAAAAAATATATTCTTCAAATAGAGAATGCTAAATTGAAGATGCCTTTACATGAAGAGAAAGAGGAAAAGTAGAGTCTACTACGATAGCTGCAAGTAAAGGATGAAGCCTTGGAAAAGTTGCAGTGTGACCCATGTGATGTAAGAATTAGTCTCCATCTTCATGTATATTTCCTGATGATGATTTCACTATTTTTGAAAATCATACCACAGGAATTGGCTCCAAACTGTTGAAGAGAATGGGGTATGAAGGAAAGCGATTGGGTGTCAATATCCAAGGCATTCTCAACCCCATCAAAGCGGAAGAATTACCCAATTAGGCAAGACTTGGGTATGTCAAAAATGAAGTTGGGGAATGCATTGAGATAGCTAGCAAAGCACCAACAATAGATGATGAGAAGCCATCATTATTTCTTTCCAAATCGACAAAGCAGGTAAAAGATGTTGATTTCCTTTTGTTTCATCTTCAAATAGTATGATTTTTGTTGGAGATTTGGAGATCCCAATTACAGGGACAAACATGAGGCTCCTTACCAGGACAAGGCACGAGGAGGAAAAAAAGCATGGTGTTAATAACCAAGGCATAAATCAACTATTGAAGGTTGTGTAGAGACCTCAATTTCCAAGCTCGAGATACACTAAAGGAGAATGCTTGAAGGTGTAATATTCTTCCGAGGCATCATAAAAATGGTCGAGGGAAGAGAATGATGGGAAAACCTCCCCATCATCCCATGGTAGTTTCCATTGCAAGGAAAGATTTGAGGCAAGCTCTCACGCAATAATGGCATCAGAGATGAAAAGGGAAGGTATAACCAATTTCGATCTTCGAATGCTCATTTCGATTATAATCATGTTGTTAGAGATGAACATAAATCATGGAATCGAAAAACATGTACCTTTTGTGGATTACATAATCATACATTTTCTAAGTGTTGGAAAAGAATGGTAGCACACAAAAGGATAAGGCGTGAAAGATGCTCTCAATAGTATGTAAAGAAATAGGTTAAGCAAATCTGGAGGAAGAAAATGTACTACAGTCATTGTGATAGAAGTGGCCATCAAAGAGCCACTTGTTGCAGGCTCCATCCAAAGCAGCACCTTAAAGACAAAGCGTCTATGCATGAACCAGGTGAAGCATTTGTTTGACAAGAAAATCAACCATAAGGAGGTGACCCATTCACATTAATAAGTGAAAAATGGTTTCTAGACATGTTATCATTTCATGGGAATTTTTTTTAAATCATTTGCTGCATTTTAAAATGTAAAAGTGATGATGTGTTTTCCATCACTTGTTCAGTAACAATGATGTCTGGTCTTATTTTGAGTTGCATTTTACACTCTGAAAGTGATGTTATGTTTCCATCACTTGTCAAAACATTAATTTTTGGCCTTATCTTTGTAAATAATATGTTGCAGTGATGATGTGTTTTCCATCACTTGTTGAAGAAACAATGATATGTTGGCCTTGTTTTTGTAGCTAGGGTCTTGCATCCCTCTTATTATAACCTTGACCACTGAGTATGTGTTATAAAATCGTGGAAAGTGTGGGATGCTTGGGTCATTAGTTGGTGATGAAATTCAAGCATGTAATTTTCAAAAAAATGTACTATAGGCTGCAAAGGTAGTTGGTGTTGGCTCATCACTTAAGGCTCCGAAGAACAAAGGTGAAGGAGATGGAAGTGAGAGATTTTTAGGATGCTTGTGATGCAGACAAGGTATAAAGAAGTTGCATATTATTTTTCATGCTTTTGGAGGACCAAAACCTCCTCAGTGGGGAGGAATGATCCAGGTGGCTCCAAAGACACACAAGACAAAGAGGCCCTATGAATGCTCAAAAATCAAAGTGTTCAGATGACTTCGACCCAGGACTAGAGTGTAGATCTCATCATCCTGATCGTGGAGATGTAAATGTTTCATCAATATGAGCTCGTGTAAGGGAGAACGAGCAAGTCAAACCTTTGGTCAAAGTTGGGTTGTGGGCCAAGTTTAAGTGTCCTACAATTTGACCGACCCCGAGGCATGGAACCTAGCTTTCGAAATCGGTCGAAATTGTGGCCTTGTTAAAATTTCCAATATCCCTTATTTTGAATTTTTTTTAAAATGATTAGTTGTTTTTTTAAAATCATATATATATATAGATATATAGATATATCGGTGGTGGGTCATGACCCCCACCACCTCCATCGGAACCCAACCTTATCATACAAAAGAATATATATCAACAAAATGGCTGACAGGCCATGAACCCCACCGACCCCAACTCCACCGCACACTTGTTACAATTACTAATGGGGTGGGTGGGCCACCTCCGGTGGACCTAACCCACACCCGAATATACATGCCAAACATATTGATGGGCCAACACGAATCAAACCCACCCGGTCACATGATCGATCCACACCATGGGTGACCCAATCAATAAAACAAACAAACGCACCAAAGTTAATGCACCCAACAAAACTTCATTAATGCACCATAACAAAATTAATGCATGCCTAATTCGAGAGGGTCGAGATTTGATCCCTCAACCTCTCTCCAAGCAAACAATAAACCTACCAATGCGCCAACTGCCCTTTTTTTGACAAATCTACCCAAAAATTTACATAAACTCAGTTTTCTTTAGTGCGCCCAGGCAAAGATATAGGAACCATGAGTAGGCATGAATTTTGAGATAGAGGAGGCGAAATCTTGGCACACAATTCGAGGCAGCATTTAATAGGAAGGGTGAAATTTCATTTTGTCAAATTTTAACAAATTTTATATGTGATGAAACCAGCTCAAGAAAAGATAGAAAAGATAGATCAACGCCTTAGAATTCAGCCTCTTCAAGGGGGCTACCTCCTTTACATTACATAAATGAACAATTCTTGGATGATACAAATGAAAAGACCTCCTTTCTATATATAGGAGTCTAAGGGGTCATCACATAATCAGAGCCGACATAACAATAATAATGTAAGGGCACAATAATAATAATAGTGGGCTTCTATGGGGCACAATAGTAACAATATGGGCACTACATGGGTACATCAATATAATAAGTAGGTTCTACTAATAAAAATAAGGGGTTATACTAATAGTATAGGGGTCTAACATGCCCCTCTCGTTCAGAAAGCGTTGTCCTCAACGCTTGAGTAGTTCTTGATGCTTCTGTATAAAATTCTTGTCCTCCCATGTGGAATCTTCAGCAGGCAAGTTCTTCCACTTGATGAGATACTCTGAAATTGATTGATTTCATAGCTGTTGGGTTCTTATTTCTGTGACTGCTCCAGGTTCCAATATGATTTTTCCTTCCTCTTCAATTTCTGGCAATATTGTTTGAATTGGGAACTTTTGCAACTTTTGAATAAGTGGCCATACTTCTTCATTCTTCTTCCATTCATCCTTGGCTTCTTTTATCCAATCTGGTTGGATAATAGAAATAGCACAAAACAATGCTTCCATATCCTCATCCTTGAAGAGTCTTCCCATTCGGTAAGGTTGCCATTTTTTAAGTGCATGTAGTATTGCCAACATTTCCTTCTCATAAATAGCTTGCTTGAGATGTAACAGTAAAAATACCCAATCAAAACATTTTTTTCACTACAATGTTGATCTACCTGTTGTTTCATTTGATTTTGCACTGAAGTGTCGTTATCCTTTAAAATTTGGAGAACTTGTTGTTGATGCTTGATGTGATCTTTCACTGCTTGAATCTTTTTCTTCTTGACATGTCCTTCTATCTCTAGAGTTTGAGGAGTGGTAATTTCTTCCAATCCTTTACAAGATATGGTCGGATTCATTTCTTGATGCTCGATGTGATCTTTCACTTCTTGAACGTTTTTCTTTTTGATATGTCCTTCTATCTTGATAGTTTGAGGAGTAATAATTTCGACCAATGAATTATAAGATATGGTTGGATTCATTTCTTCTTTCTCGGTGTGATATTTCACTTCTTGCACCTTTTTCTTCTTGATATGTCCTTCTATCTTGAGAGTTTGAGGAGTGGTAATTCTTGCCAATGCTTCACAAGATATGGTCTGATTCATTGCTTCTTTCTCTACGGTGGGGTCTTGGTGCATATCTTCTTCTTTTGTTGTTTCTTGATCCTTTTCTTTCTCCTCTTCATATTCTATGTAAAATAATTTATTCTCAGCACACTTATGACCTTTAGTGCATTTGCCATCACAATTGTAACAAAGCCCTTTTTCTCTTTTTTCTTCCAATTGTTGTGGCGTAACCCTTGTAGGTTGTGGAAGGCTAGGAGAAACAACACTTCCATATTTATAGTTGTGAGGGGTAGACTTCGTTGTTGCCATAATTTTACTTTCCAATATGTCACAAAGCCCTTTTACTCTTTCCAATTGTTGTGGTGTTGCTCTAAAGAAGGTGTTGCTCTTTGTATCCTCATAATGTGCTATCATTTCCTCTGTGAGAATTGACCACGTAACAATTTTTTTATGAGAACAAATCCCTTTATACCATAAAAAAATGTTCTGGTTCTAAATATGAAGATGCAATACATACCTTTTGTAATAGTTGTACACCATGTAGATCAAAATATTGCTCCATCTGAAGTATCCAATTTACCGGATCCTTGCCATCAAACTTCCTCATATCGATTTTTGGAATATGGTGAGTCTTCGATCCAACATTAGCATCTATGGAATCATGATTAACATTTCTTTTGTTCTCATCATGAGTTTCCTTTACTACCTTTTCACCATTAGTAAGTATTTCTTGTAGAAAATTTGTCAAATCTGTCTTCAAGTCTGCCATGCGTGTCTTCAAATTTGTGTTCAAATCAATCTTCAAATTGTCCATCTTAGCTTCCATGCCATTCATCTTAGCTTCCACGCCATTTATCTTAGCTTCCACGCCATTTATCTTAGCGTCTGTTAGCTTTTGTGAGCGTGACATTTGTTTCACTTGTTCTTGTAATTTTGATATATCATGTACCATTTCTTCCTCTTCTTCATGAGTCATGCTGGAACTTTCAGGTTCCTTACTAGGTGTTTGCATTTTCTTTTCTCAGGGCATCAGTTACCGATAATAATGCTTTACTATGCCCTTTTAATTCCTTTAAACCAAGCTTACACAAAAATTTAAAAAAAAAAAACTCCACACCTTTTTTCACTTTATAGAAGCCTAATATTGAATCTGATGTATCTCTACAATTTCGGATCATCTAGTGCTAAAATTGAGATCTGTAGTAGCCTTCTGCATCCTCTTTCCAATGCCACAGGTCTGACCCAAATTGGATTCCCCAAGGAAGAGTTATACAAAATCTCCCACAATGACTTGATTATAGACTAGTTCAGTAGAGCGAAATTGTACGACATGCCACGAGTCACTGTTTCAACCTCTGGATCTAAAACATTCATACAAAAAACTACAGTCTGTCCTCTTTCTGTACCTTCTTATGAAATTTCAATCCGATCCCTAGAGAGAAAGTTATGACGATTTTCCCCAGGTCACCTATTTGGAATGTAATTCAGGAGTCTGCAAAAATACCAACTTCCTCAGATCATAACTCTGCAAAACTAGCGCGAAAAGCTCTGAAATTTGGACCCAAGGTTCAGCGCGATGTCTTCTCAAATGGGTTTTTTTGTGACTTCTAAAACATCACAAAAAAAAGGTTATAGCGAAAATTCCACGATGACCTGTTTGGAGCAGCAGATCCCTAGAATCCAAAGCTCTGAAACCAAATGTTATGGAACCAGATCAAGAAAAGATAGAAAAGATAGATCAACGCCTTAGAATTCAGCCTCTTCGAGGGGGCAACCTCCTTTGCATTACATAAATGAACAATTCTTGGATGATACGAATGAAAATACCTCCTTTCTATAAATAGGAGTCTAAGGGGTCATCACATAATCAGAGCCGACATAACAATAATAATGTAAGGGCACAATAATAATAATAGTGGGCTTCTATGGGGCACAATAGTAACAATATGGGCACTATATGGGTACATCAATATAATAAGTGGGTTCTACTAATAAAAATAAGGGGTTATACTAATAGTATAGGGGTCTAACATTATATTGTTTCAACACTTCTCGATGCCACGAACGTAATGGTGTTGTCCATGTATCCATCTGAGTTCTGCATTTTTTGATCATTTTTCAGTATGCAGGTGGAACCATGACTACTGCAAAAACAAGAAGTGGAACCATGATCCTTGCAATTTTCCCATGGATGTAATTTTTCTCCATGTCAGAATATAGTCAAGTTTACAGTCGTTTTTCATGGTTTTCAATAGGGATCACAATGGAGAGGCTAGATTCACCTTTGGAGTTGTAGATTTCTAGTCCACCGATGGAGCATAATATTTGAGGAATCTAGGGGGAATGTAAAAGATTCCTTGACCCCAGATTCTCAATTTCTTAGAATTCATAAATTGGACAATCGATTTTTCACTATTCGATGCAGGTGTCAGCATTCATGTGCGAGCAACCATTTCCATGCGATTTGATGCTATGAGATCGATCGTACGAACAACTTCAGTAGTTTGACATCCACTTCTTCAGATGGCCCTTGGTTGTGAGGTATATGTTGTGTTCATGTACTTCTTCTTTATGCATTGTGCTGCATAGGTCCTTGCTTGATGTTTGATGTGGGATCCTGTTTCTTACTTATTTTCATGATTCCTCCTTGATATGACATGGAATCGTCTATGTGATGTACTTGTCGTCATGATTCATCATGCTATGATTTGAGATCCCGTTGTTCTATGTTGATGGGATTCTAATGTTGTCATCATGAATTTTTTCATTGAGGTCGCTATTATGCCATGTTGGCAGGATGCTCATCATGCTTGAGTTCGTGCCATATAATAAGAGGATTTTGACTGAGAGTTCCTATAGTGGAACATCTCTTGGAGCCACTCCTACGTGATCATGTTTTCCTTGTATGATAGCGACATTCTATGTGCATCATAACTATTGACAACACTTAAAGCAGCAGACTACACCATCTTGACACTGGGGCCCAGAGATGTAGTCCCTCCTAGACGAACTCCATTATCAACATCTTATGTTTTTATGTTGCTGATTATTGTCACGTCCATCTTCTTTACAACATGGACATGAATTCATTAATGTTATTTTAAAAATGAAATTTAATACATCACAAAAGTAAAAGGTCTTGGCAGGGTCCTTCATCACACCCGGACCTGGATTAGTCATCTACTATTTCCATAACTTCAAAATCTAGGAGCATGCTGGTTCCTTCAATATCTACAACTACTACATGTAGGCAACCCATTGGAATTATATTTTGTTGGTTTTCCATGGGTAACTAGATTAGGGATCACTATTGCTTAGGATTTCCCATATGTTCCCAAGTTTGTTATGGCAATACATTATCATCATATCCCAAATATCGAATTATTTGGTCCATAGCAAAATCACCAATTTGTGTTGTGAACCACATTTCCGTACTAGTCCTCTTCTTGCTTTGGTTCACCTTATTTACTGTGTGTTATTCTAGGAGTAGCTTGTCCTTACTGGTGTAATTATCTATCAATTCTTCGAGTTCTTCAACTAACTTCTAGTCCCTCAAGAGATTCATGCATATATGTAGAAACAATTTCATCATTGTGGGATCACATTTCTCCATCACAATACTTTGTTCAGACTTATCTCTTCACGGGACTATTGGTTTATGAGTTTTAGACGTAGAAGCACCTGGATCCATAAATTTCTCCTTTTCATTATGTAATTCAAATCCAACATTCTTTTCAGTAGCCCCACGAACCCATATATCTGATTAACCTTCTACATTTTCTTCACTAGTGGATATACCACTTCATGTTACTATATTGACACTAGGATTGTCTTTGCATAGTTTGGATTGCATCATCTGAATGTTCTGCTTTGGCTGTTGGTTCTTATTTTCCTAAATCTTTTCTATTAATATAGAACACACTTCTTTAACATGATTGAATTGCTTAGAGTATTAATAATAAGGATGAGTTGGATTCTGACAATCGTGCACAAAATGTCCTGGTTCTCCACAATTGTAGTAGATGATTTGGCCCCAACCTATTCCAGCACCTCATCCTCATCCTCTTCCACATCCTTAGAATCCTCTGCAAGTCGCAGGTGAGCCTTGATCATTTTTTTGCGCAGGTTTCAGCCTACATCTTATACATCAGGATTTTGTCTATCATCAAATCATAATTTTGGAAATTTTATTCATCATGGCCAACTGATTTAAAAAATTTCTAGAAAAGATGCTTTAGTGACTACAAAAACTTTTGTAATAGATAAAAATTATTTTTCCTATGCATTCTTTGTAGTTGGTAGATACTGCACCAGATTCTTGAACTAGTGCTTGGTCCAATAGGAGACTTTGGTTTTAGCGGGCTAGGACCTCCAACAACTATATAATCCTAGTACATAGGGCATTGATCCTTATATTGTCCTACAACCTTGCACCTGATGCTCCAAACTTCAAGGAATAGTCTTGACTACACCTCCTTCCTCTTCGTCAAGTCCTGCAACTCCATATGCAGACCTTCTAACTATGACTAGATCTGTTAAACTCCTATATTAGTATCATAGATCAGTGAAGCCTCCAACTTCATCACAATCTGTAATGGTTCTGCCTGAGATTTAGTCTTCTGTTGAGACAAATGGAGTCTTAAATGTTGTAATAGTGAAGCTATGCACCATTCCTTATGTTGTTTGTCTGAAATATGAATATTCACTTATGTCAATAAGAACTTCAACCTCTAATGCATATCACACATAGACTCATTAGTTGTCTTCTTGATCTCCTTTATCTTACTAACGCACTGAGCCTTTGATTTCGACTTTCTAAATTATGTATTCAATTCAATATTTATCTCATCCAACGTAGAATTTGGATTGTTTGTGCTATATTTGACATACCATGAAAGTGCTCTATCTTGTAGCGTTGTAATCAGTTATGCTTTCTTCATCTAATTATCATTGATTTTTTGCATTTTCCACATAGCTTTAGCTACGAACCATAACGGATTAGGATCGTCTGATCCCCGACCCTTGAATACATGCATTTTTATTGTCTTTTCCATACTGAAGAATGAAGGTGGAGGTGGAGGTGGTGGTCAAGGCATAGGTGTAGGAGGTGGTGATGAAGGTGGAGATAGGGTGGATGGATGCCAAATCCCAGAAGTTCCCTGACATTCTGCCTATGGCATACCTCCAGGTGTGTTGGGACTGGTCCCTTTTTCTTCGCTCCCCTATTCACCCAATAATGGACTGTATGTGCCTTCAGTGTATTTGTCCCAATTGGATCTGAATCTCTTTCTTCTTTGTGTACATCTGGTCTGACCTATTTTAAACAACAATTCAAAGGCATAACACCATTTTCACACAACAACAGTTTAATCCAATTTTATAGCAATCTCGGTAATTACCTCTCGAACCCTTGAAGAATCGACATTAAACTTCACTTTAATAAACATACATGTCAATTGAAATTTCAGTTATGAAACCACACAAAATACTATCATTCCAATAATCAACATCGCTTACGACCTTATAATCAGACTCTTCAAGGTGCTTGAGCAGTTCAGGAGTCCACACAATAGAACCATCTTGTTTCCAAGTAGGTTCATTGTTCGCTAGCTTGAACAAGCAATCAGGTAATTCGTAGGGGAATGATGAAAAAAGAGCATGCTCTTCTATGTAGAGATATCTCTATAAACACCTTTCTCTAGACCATAATGAATTTTGGTTTTGTTAAGCTAAAAACTCGTGAAAATTCTAATCTATCCACTTCTTGATTTCTTTCCTAGTTGGTATCCACAAACACCACATCATACAACCCTCAGATAGATCCCGATCCTAGCAACAAAACCATTTGTTGGCTGGAGGGGGCTTCAACCCACATTCAAATTTAGTTGTGTTAACGAACAAAACCCTATAGTATCGACCCTTTCAGCAACAATCCACTTAGCGCAAACTGTAGTCTCACCCGATGCATTACTGGAGGATTCTAGAACTAGGATTTTGTATCTAGAAGGCTATGTGATGTAGCAGTGAGGATTTTCCTTAAATTAAGGCCCTATCTGGCCTTCATGAACCCTGATCTTCTGAATCACAGACTTAAAGCAATCTCTAATTAATTAGATCTACGAGCTTCGCTTAAGTTTTCTAACATGAATAAATTACTAAACCAAAGTAGATCTGAACCT
>Ga0115842_100895_pt1 | contig 11718 bp, 8 predicted proteins | sample InSIn2SAF170_2_FD_83856 | JGI IMG/M metagenome (GOLD analysis project Ga0115842, IMG submission 83856)
TATGAATAGTGAGTGACTCCGTCCCTTATGGTCGAGCGAGAAATCGATGGCGGCCTTAACAGTCGAGCCCCTACCGGTCCTTATGGTCGAGCACCTAAAGGTCCTTATCAGTCGAGCACCTAAAGGTCCTTATGGTCGAGCACCTAAAGGTGATGGCGGCCTTATCAGTCGAGCCTGCTTACGCATCCTTATCAGTCGAGCCCCCTAAAGGGTCCTTAGCAGTCGAGCCCCTGCCGGTCCTTATTCATCGATCTGAGAAGGGAAGATTGGGGAGCTAGCTAGACAGACAGTAAGTGGCTTGATGAGGATAACTGAGCTGACACGCCGGGGTTGGCTGCTGGCACAACAGGGTGGTGCCTTACCGCAGGCGGACGCCGCCGCGGTAGCGTTCGTGGTGGTGCATCAGGATTCCAATGTACTGCGTCCAGGCAGGATCAGAACGAGCTTGCCGGCGGACCACTGCCGTCCCATTATTTAGTGAGCTGGAGCGCAGCCATCTCATCCACTGAACGGAGAGTCGAAACACTAAAGGATATCCCAGAATTTTCATTTGTGTGTGTAGGCAACTACAATATATAGTGCACAAATTCTGCAAAAGGACCGGAAAAGAAACGCGGCGGCATAGTAACCACGGGACCGGATAAATACGATGTACGGGATCCTCGTAGTAGGCTGGACCAACATCCAGCCGAGAGAGGACAGCCTTTAGAAGAAAGAAGCAACAGGTTGGGTGGGAAAGATAACGCGGAGCGTTTCGGGAATCACCAGATCATTTGTGGAGGAAAGATGATTCTATAGTGAATTACGGCAACTACGATCGACCTATAGTGACAGAATTACGGCACTATAGATAGATCGTAGTTGCCCTTCGGATAACCTTAATTTGTATAGGTTATAACTTACCGGGTGAAAATTAGGTTCGGGAAGATATGACTGACCCTTTCTTTCTTCCCCTAAAAGAGCATAGCTCACTAAGGACCTTAACTGGACCAACCTCGGGAAGGGGTAGGTGAAATAAATAGGGAACGGCTTTCCCTTCACCCTCCCTCTCGTGGACAGCGGCCAAGAAGACAAATAGCTTTGCGAGCCAGCCAATTGAGTGTGAGTGAGCTCCTTCATTCGCGCGTTGAACCGTTCCCTTCCTTCCGCATCACGCAGGGTAAATAGTGACTTCGCTTTGGAAATAGATTGAGGGTAAACAACACGTAGCTCTGTCGCTTTTATTTCTTACTTGTTCTGCTCAGGTTCTCCCCTCAGGTTCTCCCGTCGAACCCCTGCCTCCCCTATAATGCCTAGGTATGAATAGTTCCAAAAACTTTGATGGTTGGCCCAAAAAGAAAAGAAACAAAATGACAATCTTAAGTAGAACAGAGATCTTGGATCACTCCAGTACGGCTTCTTTCCAAAAGCATTTTCGCGATTTCGCAAAGCGACGATTCTTAGATATCTCATATTGCCTGCCACTACAGACCTTTCCTTTTACTGCTTGAACCCCATATGCAAATAAGACATATATAAGCCTAGTCCGCTCGGCGTAAAACGCAATGTCGAGTGTAAATGTGCTCAAAGACCTTTGGCTTAACCACCCAACCTACGGCCTTCCCACCCTTTCTCGCCAAAGAAATATACGCGGCTTCTCAATTTACTTATTGGGTGCCCCTCTCAAATAAGTAACTAATGGATGAGCGAGAAATCGATGGCGGCCTTTTAGTCGAGCGTGCTAACGCACCCTCCACAATTGAGCTATTTCTTTCTTTATTATTGCTTTATTCGTTCTCCTCCTTAACGTGATGTGCCTCACCACCCTTAGGTTCCCTCGAGCACCATCACGCCCCTCTACTTAGCCCACCCACCCGAGCGGTCCATTTATTGGAGTTGGAGTGGAACCGCCGCGTAGTAATTGTATGGAACCCAATGTACGTGATGAACCGTCAACATGCCCCTTCCCCCTGCCCCTTCCTCCTTTACAATCAATCACTGGGGAGACCTTTTCCCTTTTGGGTATCAATCGATCGCTCACTCGCGCAGAGACGGAAGACAAGAGGAGAGGGACACTGATCGAAAGCTTGAAGCACTTCGCAGTGGAGTTGATCTCCTAGCAGACAACGGATCCCACAGATTAAGGGGCATCAACTACCACACAGGAGTGGGTGAGATAGGAACCGAAACCACTTCTCCCAATATATTACCAACACTGAGAAATAAAGGCAGCCTAGTATGCGCACGCATATTAGAAACGAACAAACAACAAATCGGATTAGGGTTCGTGTACGATCCGTAGAAAGTCAAGGGGTAGCTGTTGCTTTTTGCAGCCTTTTCACTTTCGGCTAGCCACAGCTCGAGGCACCACCCCCATAAGCCAGTTGTTGGGAGTTGCACTGGTAGCACGAACAAATCATGTGCGCAACTTCGGCACTTTCGGTTCTACCTTAAGACCACCAACCCCGTGGAACCACTAACGCATTTATTGGCCATAGCTAAGGGTGAACCTGCTCCTCCAACAGCTCAAAAGTCAAATGCTCCGTATCGTAGCCCACTAACTAGGATAACGCCCTCACACTTGCTCCTCCACACAAGAGACTAAGCCACCCTTAAGCCTAACCCCAATACAGATGCTCCGCCACACAAGCCTGATGCAAAGATCTCTCCAGATAGATCACAAGGCAACCAACCCCACACCTGATCCCAATGCAAATGGTACCCAAAACAATCCTGATGCAAAGGTCCCCACGCCCCTTAGGCATCCAATACAAATGGTTTCCCATACTAGAATCCTGATGCAAAGATTCCCACGACAGCAAAGGTATCTAATGCAAATGGGCTCCCGAACGATCCTAAGGCTTTTTCGTCTCCAGATGCAGACGTTCCACCTACAAACGATTCAAATGATAAGCCTTATCCTTTAACATAAGACAACCCTTGACTAAACGTGCGACATGCCCCTGCCACCGATGTGCGGTGTGACCTATTCGTGCACTCTGTGTGCGCTCTGCCTGCTACATATGTGCTGTGTGAGTTATGAGCGCGCTCTTAGAAGGACAAAAGCACCAATACCAGTTAGAACCCACTTAAGCGCATTGATCCGGCACGGAATAAGTATCAATTCGAATCAGTTGGACCACAGAAGGAGTGTCAGTCCTTACAGAAGATGTATATATAGATACATATATATATATATATATATGTGTATATATGTGAAGGGCATTGATCCTCATGACATCAACCCGGATATGAGGTCTTTACCTGGAATGCGGCATGTGGTACGAGGCCACCTTGGATTATAATGGTCTGGTTACACCTTCACTTTGGATGGATGCTTCGATGGTTATACTCTGGCCGGGGAATTCGCCTTGGTAACCCCTCCCCTCGAGAATAGGGAAGCTAGACATGGATAGACATGTACACTCCCTACTAGTGATGATCGTCAACGTTTTGATTACGTAAATGTCTTACTGCACAACCGGTTCCATACTGTGATGCGATTGATCCACTCCTCAGAAGCGCTACCGTGGGGCACAATTAGAGGTAGACTACGTTTAGACTCTTACGTCTGGGAAAACTTATACCTTCACTGGTTGGTTGCCTTACTTATAGGGTGTTACTTAGATACCATTACCTGCACTTTGCTATTGAATATACTCGTCTATTAGACTAGGCTATGTCTTGAATCATATACTCGTCCTACCACCCCAAAAATCGCATCTTACTAGAGCAGAATGGCCATGTAGCCCGCCGCGTGCAACTGAACTACTCGTCGATCCAACCACACACCCATCATCTTTACATCGGGCGATACCAACGAGGCCCATCTGAGCTTGGGGCGATCTCGCTTCGAAACCTCGCAGTGCTTACACTTAACGCCTATCCTTAGACCGGAGCCTAAAGCAGGCAGGATGGAGGCATCTGGATAAGGGTGTTGCTAATATATATTACCGAGCTCACATCAATCTCACCTAGGTGTGTTATGCGATTGATCAGTCATGACATTCCTAAATAGGTGTAGGTAACAAGTAGCCCGCCGTTCCTAGCTGGGATTGCTAACTCTGTAAATGGTTGGCTTCCGTCCCATCGTAAATGGGGGGTGGCTTAGATGAGGCGTACTTCCTCTCCTCTCCTTATCAGTCGAGCACCTAAAGGTCCTTATCAGTCGAGCCCCCTGTCGGGTCCTTGCTTTCCTAACGTCAAGCAAGCACTACGTTCCTTGCACTCGGAAGCGCAAGACCCTCCGGACCTTCCTAGCGATGCTGTTTTCATTTCTCAATAGTATCCGGGGGTTCATCCCGGCCCGAACATTAGCAATAGTACAACCGTAACGCTGGTTAATGCTGTATCCCTGTGCAGCTCTATGTGAAGCCCTTCTATCAATCCATCCATTCAATGCAGTAAGATTGGTGCATCAGTAAGTTGGGAAGTCAGTCAATATGGGTTGGAAAATATAGGGGGGGGTTTAGTGATAACACTTCAAAATAGAAGGAAGGTAGTAGGGTAAAGGGTTAATAGCAAGAGTGCCATATCTACAAAGCATTCCTGGCTTCATCAGGGGATATATAGATGCTGCTTCAGACAGTAATCTTAGTGGGTAGACACTATCACTATAAACCTTTAACCTACTCTGAAGAGTCTTCAGCTTTTTTAAGACATTATTAGGGCATCCCACTTGTATGAAAGCGAATCTCCTTAGAGATGTAGGTCGTTATAACGCCGCCTACAACCTCACTCTCTTCCCGCCGATGACAAACTTCTGCTGGTCATCCTTTGGATTGTCATACCCTTACAATGCCGCAGCAAGGTTTCAGGCTTACAGACCCCTTGGTGACTACTGAACCTTACCCCTTCTGGAACGAAGGGATCTTCTTTATACCTTCACCGGTTGGTTTATCTCGGGCGGTTATATATGTTATTTCCCCATTCATACCACCCTTGAATTTTCTATGTTATATTGGGTGCTGCGTGGTTCGCCCTCCTCTCCCGGCTCGGTTGGTTGGTAATCTCCGTGCGTGGGTTCCCCGTCTTCGAGCTCCTCCACTCCAGGAATAAAAGAAAGATAGAACAGGGATAACAACTATTATTCTGCCTTCTCATTAATCAGATCTTTTAGTGCTTTCAAATCAAGAACCAGTAGCGATTGAAACCTCCCCTCCCCCTTCAACAGATCAGTTTTCGAGAGTTGAAACATTTGAATGAGATCTATTATCTGCTTGCTGCCTATTATGCGCTTCTGGGTCAACTGCTGTTTATACTGACCTGCTTGCTTTCGTGTGAGTAAGAACCTCCTGTAGAAGTAAGAGCAGCTAGCTTAAGGATCAAGAGCAGCTGAAGTGAAGTATCATCAGCACAGCGTGTGATTAACCAGTTGATCCAGGGCCAGCAGCTCGATACCAGCCTTTGATCCCATCCTCCATCCTATCCAGCCATAGCACGCCTCGAGATCGGGGAAATTCCATAATGAAAGGTGGCATGGCTCTACCGCTCCACCCAAGGAACGAAGTATACGCTGAACCAGACCAGGTTTTCTAATAAGGGTATGTGATTAAGTTGTTAGAAGATGGGAAGCACTGAACCTTCTCTTCTTCGTTGTCCGAAGACGCTAATGCCAATAATAAGGTTCATAAAGAAGATCCCGATATGACGTATATAACGAAGAAAAAAGGCTCCGCTCCTCAGCCCGGCCCAACAAGAGGCTATGAAATAGTGTTTGTTTTGTATGAAGTCATACTAGTGTTATTTTAGAGTTATTGGCTTCGGTCCGGGTTTTTCTTTAAGAACTACCTAAAGACCTGCCCTTCGGCAAATTGCCTGCCGTGAGTGTTGTCGAGTAGTGTTTACTGCTGGTGCGAGGCAGTCTGTAGCGTCTTGCAGTTGGAGGTGTAGGGTCCGTCCTTTGGGCCTTTGTTCCATTCTCCTTTGACACCTTTAGAATGGAGGGAGTATTCTCAAGCACCTTTCACTATCTCGCTCGGTCAGTCTTTATGGTTCTACCCTTTCCTTCCCCAGCAACTAACTCTCATGGTTTTCATATGATTATCGGGATAATTAGACGTGGTATTCGCCAAGAAAATATCGGGGTCATTCATTTGACCAAGGAGCATTACGTCGGCTTTGAAGCAGCTGCATGACTCATTTCGTAGACGTGGTTTGGTTCTTCCCACCCATTTGTGGGTCTGTTCAGGAAGTTTTTTTAGGTATAAATAAAGAGGCAGGCGAAGCGGCAGGACGCCAACCAACCCACCCACCCAATCGAACTCTTCTCGGAAACCCACCCTGTTTTCCAACTCGCTCGTTCGGAGCTACCTTCCTACAACGTCAGGAAGGGGATGGCACTACCTGGTCCTCTTATGAGGCTGATGGAGTGGAGCCTCTGGGGTCATGGGCGACTGGGGGTAGGAAGGTATCCCTACTGCTTTTGCGGGAAGAGAGGAGAGGCAAAGGCATAGGTTTAAGCTATAGATCCAAGCCCCAATTAATGGATGAGTATACATAGTACTATGAGTAATATTACTTCACCATCCAAGGTAAAGCTGCCTTGCTTTCCATTTCCCCACGCACATATATAGGGATATGTTCTTAACTCCCTCCCAAATGTGTAATTTGAAGTGGCTTCGCGCCTTGTAAACAGGAAGTAAGGTTGGGTAGAAGGGGGTTGGTATTCACGATAGGAAGTCGACCGGTGGTTCTGCGGAGAATACGGCAGAAGCAAAAACAAAGGCATCATATATAGGTGGTAGAGACCGCTGGAGAAGAAGCATAAGGAATCAAAAAAGAATTTACCAAATGGAGAAGAAAGAGAATAAAGCCATAACCCCAACCGATTTGACAAGGTCGATGAGGGTCGTAGATAACTTGCTCGAGATAGATAGGGCCGGTTTCCTTGCCTCTTGAAAGGCTTTTTAATCAATAGCAGTGGCTCCTAAGCGATTCATTAAAGTGGTATAGAGAGGTGGCTAGGTCTTATAGTGGGTTAGTTTGTAACCAAGGGAAGGGGTTTGAATAGATAAAGAACCTCCTATTCCTGGCAGAAGGGAAGTGGTTGTTGGGCAGCACTCCAAGAACTAGGGTGAAGGCCGTAATCAAGTCAAGGGTAATAAGGTGATCCGGTCCTGAGAAGATAAGGTCTAAGCAGTCTCTCCTAAGCAATTAATAAAGCAAGTGGTTGTTTTGTCCTTCCTTCAAATGCTCTAAAGTTATGGTCTGTGAACCTACCTATGCAGGGGTGGTCAATATAAAGGTTGCTCAAGAAGAAAAACCGAAAGATAGGGTCCCCATAAAGAATTGTCCCAACAACCAGGGTTGGTTCTAAATCATATCCCGCCCAAAATTACGTCTATAAAAATACATAGGAAGTACGGTGCTAATTGGCCTACTTCCTTCCTAGATGATCCAACCTGTCCAACCGCAGGATGGGGAAATTCTAATCCGTGCTATCAAGCAATCGATCATGGGATCATGGATAGCGGAATCAAAGAGTAACCAGGCTGAACAGCCAGCATATCGTAGGTGTCCGGGAGAAGAAAAAGATTAAGAATTTTGTAACGAAAACTTCATTTTCTATATGGTAGGGGGGTGGCGTTTCAATTTCATAAAGGATATCTGATTTGGGTTTATGATTCTAGCTAGGGATGAAGCTTCTGATTGAGATCGTGTGGTGTGAGGAGTGTCCCTAATAATAGCTTACTGGTACTAATAGGATAATTTTCTTAAACAATGAATTTTCATTCCACAAAAGTCAAAGTAAAGTCAAGATCAAAAGTCAAAGTAAAGGGCAGAGCAACTCGGTTGACCACCGGGAGGCCGAGGGCAGAGTGGAGATTTTATTTACACCGATGCTACAGGTACTGAAACTGTTCAAGCTGGTGGTTAATATGGTTAATGAACTGGATCAACTGGCTCTACATTTATATGGAATGGACAAGGTCCGGAGGGTCTTGCGCTTCCGAGTGCAAGGATGTTCTCGCTCGGTAAAGCCTGCCCGTGCCTCTATCTATGATGCTTTCTTTGTTGCTAGGTATGCTGCAGTAACTAGGTAAGCTTCTGGATCAAGGGCTGGATCTTGAACTGGACGAAGAGAAGCTGGTTAAGGAGAAAATGAATCAAGGAGCGAAGCCGCTTGTCCGCATCGGGCAAGGCCCGCCCAATATGAAAAGTTGAAGTGCGGAGCAAGACTGCGTACCTGGCATATTCAGGCATAAGGTTGGGGGCTGGCAACAAGGTTAGTTGATCCATCCGGTGGTGATAAGAGAAGGTCTAAGCATTGGCTCCTAAGGGATTCATTCAGGAAGTGTTCTCACTGGTGAATGCTGTATCCGAAGCCCATGTTCTTCTATTTTATGTGAACGCCTGTGAAAGCTGTATAGTAAGCTAATCTAAGGCATGTAAGAAGAGGTTTCATGAGTCGGCGATCCGGTGGTAGTGAAAGTGTGGTGGGCAGTTAAGAAAGTCAGGGTAAGGGTTGGATAATCCCGTCCTGTCCTGATAAGAGAAGGGTAATTAGATGGGTTGGTTAATAGCAGTACCGACTAAGCGATTCATTAATCAAGTAGTATAGAAGGCTAACAGGTGTGGTAATTAAGGTGGGTAAATAGGTTGTGTGGAACCAAGGTAGGGGGCTGGCTGTTTTCATAGTGGCTACCCTTCAAAGTGTTCCTGGCTGGAATCATCAATGGGTTGGGCATCAATCCATCTCCTAGGGTGAAAGCAGTAAGAAAGTCAAGGGTAAGGAACGAAGTAGCTTGTCCGCATCTTGAAAGGTATTGTCTGTTCATATCAAACTTTAAGGAAAGCCTATTTCAGGTATCGTGGCATAGGTATAAAGCATGTTCGGAAGACTAGCTCAGTTATTTAATATAATCCAATCGCTAGGTAAATAATATCATCCGATCACCAAGCTAGGTACAGAATTTCAGCCAGTCGCTACCGTAGAATGTCCATCCAAGCGAAGGTAGAACGCCTCACCGTCTCAGAGAAATGTTATCCCACTTACTCAGGGAAAGCCTATCTATAGATCTGTCTAACCTATCAATGTGATGGTTTAACTCAAGTGCTGTAGGGCCTATCTGTTCAGTAGGTATTACCAAAATTTCCTTGCCTAAAGACCAGAAGCAGAGCAACAAGCTAATGTGTTATGGTCACACAAACTCAACCTCTGGTCAAATCAGTAGGAAGAACAAACAAGAAAATAATACTCTATATATTGTTAGGAAGATCTAGCTGAGCATTACGGAGATTGTTAGGAAGATGCTGAATGCATTAGTTATTAACCACCAGAGTCGGGATAAGGACAGAACTCTTACTTACCCGGATCATGCCAGACCTATATGCCTTTTAGGTTGAAGTCCAGACCATGTCTCGGATAACCACTTTCCAGCCAGACATCCTTTTAGGAATAAGGATTTGACTAGAGGCTTTGAGGATAAGGACATTACTTATATGCCTTTTAGGTTGAAGTCCAGACATGCTTCGAGGGTGGGATAAGGACTGAGCTTTTTGAGTGGAATAAGGAATGCTACTATTACTTACGCGATTATGCCTCACTTTGAGGGATAAGAAAGAGCATTAGATTCTTTCTTATATCATTAATGCCCATATGATTGCTTCACTCAAACTCAGAGGTGCGAATAGCTCTTGTACTGGTGCCATGGAAACCCCGCATGCCTAAGTGGGAGAGAGAACCCTGCCAACACATGCCTTCTTATTAGATCTTACTCATCTCCTATCCCACTCTGCGGGGGAGCCACCCAGATTGACCTCAATAAGCTTTTCATTATACAGGCTAGGCTAGGCTACTGCAACGTATCGGACTCTTTTTAGTCTCTATACGCCCAGTCTCCCTATTACTTTAGGGCATCTCATCTTCCACTCTCTATAGCCTTGAACACCCCAGTACCTTTTCTTACCTCGGCCAACCACCACCGTCACGCTATAGATTGCTTCTTGCCCGGGCTTACGCCCGGATACTTCCACTTCCTCTTGCCCGGGATAAGAACCTAACCCTTACCCTCCAGCGTTAGACCCCAACCTCCCCCAGCGAAGGAAGCAAGGAAGGAATACCAGTCAAGTCAGAACCTACTTAGGGTTAGACTTCCATTAGCTTCTTTACTTACGATTACCCCATACGAACTCTATTTACTTATTTACACCTATTACACTTGCCCGGGCGTAGCCCGGATACCTCTTACTTACTCAGAGATCTTGACTTACCGGGATACGCCCGGATAAGACTCTTTTTTATTGAGATGTCACTTTGGTTATATTCATATTCTATTCCCAACAGATAGCTCTTGGGCAGAGCACGGGGCAGGCTACAGTTAGGAGGTAGTTTCGGGGCAGAGAATTAGACCCGGGATTCTTTGGCCAACCACCTTATGTAACGCGCCAAACAAACTTATCGTCAACCGGAAAAAGTACGATTCGCCAACATAAAAAAGTACGATTCGCCGAAACCTAATACTAAATCATTTACCCTGTTACTTCCTTGCTATGTGGGGTGGGAAATTCAATATGCAAAGGTGGCGTTACAAGATGATATAGAGTGATCACGTAGCCTATGCAGTATGGTCAATTTAGTAAATGCAGGTGCCTTACTATCCGAATCAGGAACATGAGTCCAGTCTATCCAGATGGGAAATTGGAAAGAAAAGGCTTGACAAGTCACCCACAATAAAGTAAGTGTTCGAAAACTCTGGACAAAGACTTTCTTTAAAGAAAGTGAGCTGTTGGTGCGTGCTAGGATGGGTGGTACAGCTTAATCTTACTCTCCGAAGAGCTATTACTCTCCATAGAGATCTTACTCTCCGAAGCTTCAACAGACTGGTTAGTTCACTTCTATGCATCATTAGTGAAAGCTGTTATAGACCCCATGTGAATAAGTGCATTTCCCATTATTTTGAAGGTCCGGAGGGTCTTGCGCTTCCGAGTGCAAGGAAATAGAGCATTCCCCGATGATCGATTTAGGAAGATAAATAGCTTCTTTTTTGCTCAAAACCAGACCTCATTGATTGCATTCCCCAATAGAGTTATATGGGTTCTGACCCCACCTAATCTGAAGGTGGGCGAATCCATCTGCATTACCCATAGAACTCTTAAGTTTAGCGTTGGACCTCCCAGCAGCCACCCGCATTTCTCTGACCCCACCTAATCTGAAGGTGGGCGAATCCATCTGCATTACCCATATAACTCTTAAGTTTAGCGTTGGACCTCCCAGCAGCCACCCGCATTTCTCTGACCCCACCTAATCTGAAGGTGGGCGAATCTGTCAATTCATAAACATATTTACTGCATTACCCATATAACTCTGATGGTTGCCCCTCTCACTCTGATGCTTGGCCATACCACTCTGATCTGATGACTGAGATCCCAATTATATATGTCATTTCAGATCATGAAAGAGAAAGCTTCCGATGCGCATCTCTATTCCCGTCCGAAAGGCCCTTTGTGTGCGCTTGACCCTTTTCAAAACCGTTTGAAAGGCCACTTGCGTGCGTTTTAAGGCTACTTCAAAAGGCCCAAGCTGGGGAACGCTGGGGAACAGACCTAGCTGGAGGGGGGATAAATCAAAATGGCCGCCATTTTCACTCCAGGCTTGCTTTCTCTGAACCGACTGGATCCACTCCCAAGGTTTCAAGCTCCGTAGCCAAGTAGTAACTGATAAGAATGCGTAAGCAGGCTCGACCATATTCTTTTGATCAGCTCCCTTGGCGGAGGTTTTGGACATTCTCCCTACTA
>Ga0115842_100896_pt1 | contig 11716 bp, 11 predicted proteins | sample InSIn2SAF170_2_FD_83856 | JGI IMG/M metagenome (GOLD analysis project Ga0115842, IMG submission 83856)
AACAAAGATTATCCTCTGAAGAGCAACAAAAGTGGGTCACAAAGATGTTGGGTTATGACTTTGAAATCATCTACAAAAAAGGGAAACAAAATGTGGTGGCAGATGCACTTTCAAGAAAGGATGAGGACTTCAAGGTAAAAACGGATCATGATAGCCTTAAATACCTTTTAGAACAAAGATTATCCTCTGAAGAGCAACAAAAGTGGGTCACAAAGATGTTGGGTTATGACTTTGAAATCATCTACAAAAAAGGGAAACAAAATGTGGTGGCAGATGCACTTTCAAGAAAGGATGAGGACTTCAAGGTAAAAACGGATCATGATAGCCTTAAATACCTTTTAGAACAAAGATTATCCTCTGAAGAGCAACAAAAGTGGGTCACAAAGATGTTGGGTTATGACTTTGAAATCATCTACAAAAAAGGGAAACAAAATGTGGTGGCAGATGCACTTTCAAGAAAGGATGAGGATGTGGAAGCATCGTTGTGTGCCATTTCTATTATCCAACCACATTGGATAAACGAAGTAAGGGAGGAATGGAAGAATGATGAAGAAGTGTGGGCACTTATTTGAAAGTTACAACAAAATTTCAGTAAGTTTGATACATTTAGCTGGCAAAATGATTTGTTATGGCACAAAGATCACTTATACCTCTGTAGGAATTCCCTGCTAAAACAAAAGATTCTTATGGAATTGCACACTTCTCCCTTGGGAGGGCACTCAAGATTTTTAAAAACTTACCACAGTGTTAAGAAGGAATTTTTTTGGGATGACCTTAAATCAGATATTCAAAAGTTTTTGGCGGGATGTTTGGCTTGCCAACAAAATAAAGTTGAAACAATTAAGACACCGGGTCTATTACAACCTTTATCCATTCCAAGCTAACTTTGGGAGGAGGTTTCAATGGATTTTATCACAAGTTTACCCAAGTCTGAGGGAAAGAGTTTCATCATGGTGGTAGTTGACAGACTTACCAAGTATGCACACTTTTGTGCATTATCACATCCATTTAAAGCCAATATAGTTTCTACTGCATTTATGGAAACAATTCAAAAGTTACATGGAAACTAAAAGATTATTGAAAGTGACAGAGATCCCATTTTGACTGGAAATTTTTGGATAGAATTAGTTTCTTGTCTTGGTACTCAGTTAGCTCATAGCTCATCTTATCATCCTCAATCTGATGGGAAAACTGAGATAGTAAACAAATGTTTGGAAGGATATCTTCGTTGCTTTGTATCTGATAAACAAACACAATGGGTCAAATGGTTGCCTCTGGCTGAATGGTGGTATAACGCTTCCTTCCATACAACAACAAAAATGACCCCATTTATGGCACTTTATGGGTATCAGCCACCATACATCACAACATATTTAAGATAAAATTCTAAGGTTCAAGCAATGGAACATCACATTGAACATCAACAACAAGTCCTCCAACTCTTAAAGGATAACCTCGTGTTGGCACAGAATAGAATGAAACAACAAGTAGATCAACATCGTAGAGAAAGAAGTTTTGATGTAGGTGATTGGGTATTCCTATAGCTACAACCATATAAGCAAATTTCCCTTAAGCAAGCTAAGAAGGATAATAAATTATCACCAAAGTATTATGGTCCATACAAGGTGTTGCAAAAGATTGATACTATGGCATACAAATTGGAGCGTCCTGTAGCTTCTCAATTGCACCCAATTTTCCATGTTTCATGTTTAAAGAAGGTTATAGGCGACAAGCTCCCAGTTCAAACAATATTGCCAGAACTTGACGTCAAAGGAAAAATTATATTAAAATCGGAAGCAGTCACAGAAACAAGAACTCAACAGCTATGAAATTGATCAATTTCAGAGTATCTTATCAAGTGGAAGAACTTATCCACTGAAGATTCCACACGGGAGGATGACAATTTTATACAGAAGCATCGAGAACTTCTCGAGCGTTGAGAACAACACTTTTTGAAGGAGAGGGGCATGTTGGGTCCCTATAATACTAGTGATTACCCCATTACTATTGTAGTTGTACCCCTTATTAATATTGTTATGCCCATATTATCCCCATATTGTTATTACTGTGCCTTATACAATCCCTCTATTATTATTTTTGTGGCTTTATATTATTATTGTTAGGTCGACTGGGTTATATTGTGACTCCTTAGACTCCTATATATAGAAAGGAGGTTTTGTCATTTGAATCATCGAAGAATTGTTCATTTATGTAATGTAAAGGAGGTTGCCCCCTCGAAGAGGCTGAATTCTAAGGCGTTGATCTATCTTTTCTATCTTTTTCTTGCTCTGGTTTCATAACATAATTTTTCTTCAGGGGCTAGGCCAAGGCCTAGGTTGATATTCTGTGGTTTGGCATCAGTTCCTAGATTTACTAATTCATAATTCAAAGTTGAGCTTTGGAGTTTTGAATTGGTAGATCTTTTGAATCGATCCTTCAAATCATAAAGGTCTTCTAACTTGACTACTAATTTAGGTATAGCATTGTTAGTACTATCCTAGTGCAATTGTTGGTCATGTTGGTCTTCGTCAATTATTTGATTGGTGTGGGATCCTTCAGATGTGAGGAAAGTTACAATATCAGGATCGTCGCTGAAAATCCTCCAATTGGTAATGTTATCAGGAATAGATGGTCTAAAAATTAACTCAATTGAAAATCGGTCAGGGCTAAAATATTCTGAAGGAATGAGCTTGGAAGCTACATTGGCTAAGAGGTCTATGCTAGCATTCTAGAGTTTAGGAATTGATGAAATATTAAATGCTATAAAGTGTTCAGTCAGATCTTGAACGAAAGATTGGTAATGTTTTAAATGACCTGATATATAGTGTATAGTATTACATACTTGTCTAATTACAATTTCAGAATCTCCGAAAAAAATGAAGGTATTTGACGTCTAATCCAATTGCTTTGTACAACCCCTCGACTAAAGCCTCGTATTCTGCTGTATTTTTGGTGCAATCAAATTCGAGTCTACAAGTTAGCATAGTTTTGTCTCCCTCTAGACTTATTAACACACATCCTGCTCCTGCTCCTTCGTTAAACTTAGAACCATCAAAAAATAATTTCCAAAATAAAGATTTATTTACAGGACTATCTATAAAATTAATACATTTAGAACTATCTGTTTGAGAGAAATTTTCTACCTGGGATAAAACAAAATGTTCTAAGTAAGGTGAAGTATGAGCATTAAAATTTCCTAGGAAAGAATCTACTGAATAGTTGCCAATGATGTTAGAATTATATGCTACTAGTTCATTTTCTCCCTCTAGCTCTGTTACTATGTAGTTCTGATGTCTTTCCTGCTCAACTTTTATATAATTTGGTTTACCATTGTAAGGGAGCCACATGTGTGACCAGTCAGTTGCAAAGTATCCATGAAGTTTTTCTGACCAATCTGTGCTAAGAATTAAGCCATAATATTCTGGAATATCAGCAACTAAAATGTCAATAACTTGACATACCTTTGGGTTGGATGACAGCCTTATGGTAACCTGATTTAATTCGCCAATCACTTCAACTTGCGATTGATCTAGCTGAACTATGTACACAACATATTTCTGTGGTTGAACGTTCAATTTTGCACATATTTATCTTGGTAAAATATTCGATGAAGCCCCAGAATCCACTAAGCAATTATGCACGTTTTTATGAAAAATTTCATAAGGAGAAATGGGGGAGTATGAAATCTCGATCTTCCTCCAATTAAGGTGATATCGTTTGGATCAATTTTATTAATCGCATTAGCTGGAAGTCTTCCCATGTCATGTGAAGCTTGAGAGATTACAGCGGCTGGTAAAGGTGCAACAGGTACAACATGTAATTCTTTCAAAAGTACCTTTTGCTAGTGTTTTAACTTGCTCAATTAAAAAAAAGTAATATTGGCCCTAGTATTTTTCATGTCTTCTATGATATTATACTCCATTTCATCTAGAACGATTAGCGTTTTAGATGGAGTTGATGTGTCTGTTTGGACTGGGCTAGTTTGAGTCGCTTTAGGTGATGTTTTTTTGGATGCGACTTTATCTTTAGTCATCGAGCTTGCGCTCTTTGGCTTAGGTGTAGGTTGAGGAGGATCAAGTTGATTTCTGCTATGAGTACTAACCAGGAATGCATCTTGATCCTCTTCATCTGGGAGGATGAAATCCCACATACCTTGTAACTCTAAAACTTATTCTTCATTGGTATGTTCTTCAGTAGCGATTTCCTCTTCTTCTTCTAATTCAGCATTTGTAATAGCGTTAGGGGGTTTGGAATCAGTTGAAGGATTTCTTTTAAAAGGCCTGTATGGCTTTTTAGAAGAAGTTTCTGCCACTTGTTTCTTAATGTCGACCATCTCGTTAGACATGGTCTTCAAATCTTTTTGTAATCCTTCTAAATCGAATGGGTATTTTGATTGTTTTTTCTTGGGATCTTCTTTGAAAGAAACCTTCTTAGAGTTTTGTTCTTCTATCATGTTTTTCTTTTCTAGGGCCATAATATGTTTCTCCACTGCTATTGCTTCTTTCATATTTTCAACTAAGGTTGTTTTGTTAGCCCTATCAACAAAGATTGCTATGTTTGATGGTAAAGCAGTGATGTACCGTTTACTTCTCACTTCTTCGCTAGGCTGGGAAGCAGTAGGAATTTTGTTTAAGATTTTATTGAAATGTAAATTGAAATCTTTAATAGGTTCTATTGACTCGGCCTTAAGGTTAGACAAGTCGTTGATCAGTGTCGCCGTAGACTTGTCATCACCGAACTTGGTCAGGAATTGTTCTTGGAAGATGTCCCAACTAGTAATAGATCCATATGGTAATGAGAAATACCATGATTCAGTTGTTCCTTGCAGGGTATAAGGAAAAAGTCAAACAACAACGTCTTCATTGGTAACTCCATTGAGATTTATGGATATCATAAAGTTATTTATATGTTCTTCCTCTAGCATGCCTACCTCAGGATTAAACTTAGGCAACCATTTTTTAGGATGGGCTGGTAGTTGACTCAAGGGTGCAGGCATTAAGACTGCCCCTGGGTTATTCCATGGAGATTGGGCCATCGCTGAACTACTTATGGAGGAAAGTGCAGAAGATGATCCCTACGGTTGAGAAGATGAGGATATTATGACTCCAGATGGTTGAGAAGGAGTTGTGGAAGTTCCAATGGACTGATGGACAATGATTTGAAGTGGAGGAGCGGATGGTTGACTTCGCAGTGAAGAGGTTGAGATGGATGATGATGATGAAAGAGTCTCGCTATCAGACCCTTTAGGAGACTTCCTTGCTCTTTTCCTTGTAGGTAGAGGTAACTCGATTGGCTGAACACCAAACTTTTCGCTCTTTAATCTGGTAAGAGGATGAGCAGGTTTATATTGCGAAGTCATGATGCCTTGAGATTTATTAGATTTCTGAGGAGATATCGAAAATCGTTGAAGTCTGTGAATCAAAGATTCAACTTTAGGAGGTTCGATAATAGATTTTTCTGAAATGTCAGGGTTTGTAGCAGAAGTTGTTGCTCCATGACTTCTGACTCTGGATTTAAAGATTCTAAATGCAATGGAGAAGTCGGGGGAGATGGTGAGGGCGATTTACTCTCAAAATGGTATTTAGATTTAGATTTTCTTGCCATTCATAATTTAGGCCCTCCTACTAGTGCCAAATATGTTGAAGCCCCGAAAATTGGGTCTACAACAAGGGGGATACCCACCCGGTCTGGACCTTGGTTAGCAGCTCCTTTTTTGTTTGGTATAGTGGGTCCAACTGGGGATATGGGACCAGTTTCCCAATTTATGTGTGTGTGTGTGAAGGATTGATATTTCTCTTTCTAACAGTTTCTAAATGGAATACTTTTATTCTAACTCTAATCTAATAATAAGGAAATTGTATTCTAATAAGCAGAAATATCTAAGTCTACACTAACCAAGGGTGTAATCTTTCCGTTATGCGATCTAAAATGATTTCAAATAACAACTGGTAATAAAGATCATTCAACTATTATGAGAAAAGAATTCAATAAGGATGAACCACTTCATATAAAAAGTTAGACGAAACAGTTATGGAAAACATATCGCATAATAAGCTACTCATACATCAAGCATAAATAAATAGCTATCACCGTACAAAAGTGCCAAATGATAACTCAGGCATTCATGCATCAATATATAAACAACTGAACATGAATATCACTTTAACACAAAGGCAGAAATAGTTAAGAGAAAGAAGTACCATTTATAACTAGTCCTACTCATGAGCTTCAAGCAATAATAATTTATATCTTCTTGATCTAACATCCACTAAGAGTACAAAAGTGAAACATCAGTAGCAGATATTAAATGCAAATATCAATAAATCCAGTTCCATTCATTCATCAAAACCTCCTCAAAGGGTATAGAAGTGCATGTTCTAGGGATAAGTTTTTGAAAAATTTCAGGACCCTTCTCTAAATGCATGAGAAGGGTTTAAATACCATTAACTAAATCTCGAAATAACTTATTACAAAAATGTAGGATGCGATTTAATTGATTGTCCTCATTTCAGGCAAAATAAAACAAAATTAAATCTAAAATTAAAACTACTTCTGTATTTGCTCCTTGAAATCGCACGCATTCAACATCTGTTTGAGAAAAGTCGGCTGACCGACTTCCGATTTTAGCTGAGCTGAGAAAACAGAATCAGTGAGAGTTGGCACCATCTTCTCGGTAGAATTGATGATACACTTGAGAGTCATCCACTGGCTATGTGGCTTTACCAAGTATGCCCAGTAATAATCCTAGTTCAACTTGGTTAACCCTTGGATTGCTTCTGCCTTTTCTCGAGCCTTCTATTTCCAGTCTGTCTCTATCATTGCTTTCTTGCAATTTTTGGGGCTTGCAGGTGACTGAGCAATTAGAAGCTTTCCTTTTTCTCAACGATGCGCGATTAGTGAATCGCACATTGGAAAATGCCTTCGTTTCTTGATTCGAGCTTCCTTGATGCGTTTTTCGCCTTTTGCACTTTTTTATTTTAGCAGATATAAAGTTCACATTTTGTGAAAATAATGATTCCGTAAGCTCTTGACCCTGAGTCTTAAACTGTCTATTTATAACATCAACACTGTCTAGTATCCATTTAACCATGTCCATGTATGGGAGAATTTTTGGCCTTGCTGCTATCCGGTGTAAGAATGAACAAGCTAGCTCTGTGATGGTTGCCTCAGAAGAACTATGTGAACCCGTAGTAGCAGTAACTTCCATTACCCTGGGATTCTCCTCCTCAAGTAGATTATACATGCTTTCCCACGTAGCAATACCAACATCTCTATTACAAGTGGTGTTTGTATACAAGGGTGCCATCTCTTTCTCTTCAGAGCTCGATGCTTTGCTTTTCTTTCCCATAATATCCTGCGTATTTCTTTGTACCATTCTCTGTTCTCCGTTCCTGCAATTCACAAATGAAGTGAAAATAATGATAAGGGAGGTGATGGGAAAGTTTTAAAGGTCGAAGACATATGAAATATACCACCTTACATGAAATGATTTTTTGATAAGCACGAAACGATATTCCATTAATAACTGGCAACTAACTTATTAATTAGCATTAAAGCACATAACCAGGTGTCGGTTGATGGGAAAATACTTTTTTGAACCATGAGCCCGAAAGATCTGCAATGAATCAATTTTGTGATTTGCTTCGCAATATCGCAAATCACAACATTGCAAATTTGATAGCTCGCTATATCGCATTGCCGCTTTATCGCGAAATCACAAGATCGCATTATCGCAATATCGCAATAATGTCATATATGACAATCTTCATTAATTTGTTTTTTATGATATGTATCATCGCATATCAGCAATTTTAAGATGTTTCAATGTAAGTTGTATTTGATGTATGCGATGCGATGTTTTATTATCGCGTATCGCAATCTCGCAATGATAGAATTCAGCTTGTAAGGAGGTATCCTGTTATCCGTCTACGATGCGATATTTCCTAAGGAAAGATTTTTTATCTTAACTTATCATAAAACTTAGATTTTTAGATTCTTCAAGGGGTTTTTCCTAAGTTTATAATGGTAATTTTTATTAGGAAAGGAAATTTAAGCACTAATTGATTTTTTTAATTTTTAACTAAGGGTCCCCACTTATTTAGTATTAGGAATAACACTAAATAAGTAGAGGGGTTGTTGCTAGCCACAACAGGTCCCTAATTCTTCTATCATAGATTTTATCGAACAAATTTATTGAGTAGCTGGTGAAACCAATTTTGTTTGTATTTATCTACATGCATATACATCACTTTTCTTTCTAAATCTTCCAATTGATTTTAGAGCACTAATTTTTTTAATCACATCATTCTTCACCTTTTTATCTTTTGTTGATATTTGAATGCCCAATAGTGTTGTAGCTTTTTTTAATTTCATCGATGTTAAGAGACCTCTCAAAATTTGAGCTTGAATTTTCACATCTTCATCTTTGAATAACTTATCAATAATTAGCTTAACACGATATCTTATAACATTGTCAAATATTTTATCTCCATATGTACCAGTGTCAACATTTTCTAAAATCTCATCATCAATATTTATTTCACTTGTACATATGAAAATTTAATGTAAATGAGTATAAATATACGTTAAACAATTAAATTAAAGAATGGAGAATGAAATTGAAACTAGTAAATATGTATAATTTCAATAATACATGACATATGTATACATACCTATGGGTGGTTCAACTCCTTCTTCACTTGAATCTCTTTCAACTTCTACAACAACTTCATCAACGATCAATTCATTTTCTTCTTCACTTTCTCTCTCCACATTTTCAATCCCTTCATCAATGTTATTAGGCAAATATCTCTTTGTTTACATTACAAACTATTTTCCAAATTAGTTCATCAAATAAAAATTAAATTGAACAATACATAATTAAATTTTAAATACCATTTACAATATGTACATTTACATACCTGGTGGAACTTCTTCTTGTTGATATTGATTTTCATTTTTAATATTTAAACATTCTTCCTTTTTTCTTCTATAATATTTTTGTTGAAAAATCCACCAAGAAACTCTTAATTTGATTTTTCCTTAGTCAAATTGAGAAAATTTGAAATTCCACATAACAGACAGCTTGAATGAGTTAATTGAGGTGACATGGTTGTTGTCACTCAATCATCTTAGCTAATTCAAGTTAGGGGCATGAACATCAGTTGTGTGTAGTGATTCCCAAATTTTAGGAGCCTTGGTTGAGTTAATTTTAGTTGTATCAACTTAATTAAGTTAAATTGAGTTATGGTTAATTAAACTAGTTGTAACATTTGGAGGAACTAGTGGAAGGTAAAGTTGTGCAACCTGACTTCAGTCACGGTTAGTTATCATTTATTTAACTGATCAATCAACCTAAATTAGTTCATGCATGTAGAGAATTTGAGTCAGCCAATTGAGATGGAGATTCAAGGGAAGTGTACTATAAGTTGTAAATTATTCCAAGTTTTACAAGTGGTGCATGTAGAGAGAGGATGAGCCTAAAGGATTTTGGAATCCCAATTGAGGAATTTCCTAATTAATAGGGGCCTAATTCCTCAAGGAACAATGCAAGAAAATAGGAGTTTTGAGGGATCAAAAATTGGCTAAGTGTTGGCCACAATGAGTTAGTCAAGCAGCGAGATAGACTATGCACTTGAAAGTTGTGCTCAGGATTAAGAAAGAATTGTATTTAATCTCTATTCTTTTACTAATGAAATACAAATAGGAAGGGGTTTTGATCACTTCCTTTCCCCTAGATAAATCTTTGTGTATGTGTGATAAATATTCGTGCTTGTTCATGATTTGTGTTCTTGATCATGAGTTAACTTCTGCAAATGAGTAGATTAGACTTGAGTATTGTGTTTTAGTAAATTACATGAGTATTTTAAGATCTACATAATAATTTCTACATGGTATCAGAGTAGGATTCTCAGTAGAGAAGACATTTTGATGTTGTTATTATAGGAGGATCGAATTTGTAGGATGAATTTTTCAAAGCTAACATGATGGCTTTCTATGGACTAAGACTCGAGTATGCCCTTGAGGGAAGCTCGAACTATGTTGCTTGGAAGGAATGGATGGAGGCAGTTCTAGAAGATAATGGGTTGAACAAATTTATTGATAATGATGTCCAAAAACTAGTAATAGATAATACTCAGAATCTAGCGGAATGGAAGAAATGTGCATCGAAGGTGAGGAGAATCATATTGGAGGGAGTACAAGCCCTTATTGCCTCAAATATCCATGGGAAAGAGACTTCATATGCAATGTGGAAAGCATTGACATATTCATTCCAAAAAAGTAGTGACCATAGGAAGCCAAAACTCAAGGACAAGCTTTGAAATATCAAGATGCAGAAGAACGACACCATCCCATTGTACTTGAGCAGGTTCACACAATCACATGATGAACATGGTAGTGTCGGGGTTATGGTTGTAGAATATGATCTGGTAAGCCAAGATCTTCTAGGCCTTCCAAAGAGTTGGTTCATCTACAAAGATTCAATTAATGGGAGGGAGAAACTACCAAATTGGGAACGCTTATGGTATGATTTGGTGCAGGAGAAAATCAAGAGGAATACTAGATATGGGACCTCATCCAAAGAAGAGGAAGAGGAATTTGTGTTAGTCAGTTGAGGAATGAAGGAAAAATGAAATAAGTCCCAAGGTGAAGCTAATTTTTGCCAAGAGGGAAAGAAGAAAAACTTGTCCAAAATCAAGTGCTTTCACTATCATGAATTCAGGCACTATGCTACAAAGTGTCCACACAAGAAGGAAAGTAAGAAGGAGATTGTAGTAGCAGCAACATGTGAAGCTTTGCCATCACAGTTCCATCTTGACTTCACTCTCATCACATGCATGGCAAGCACAGTGATGGAGAGTGTGTGGCACTTGGATTTGGGTGCCCCATTCCACATGACAAGGAATAGAGAATTTTTCAGTGACCTACACAAGAAACATCTCAAGATGAATATTGAGTTTTGGGATGACAAAAGGGACAGAGCAACCGATATTGGTACAGTCGCCTTTTAGAGGTAGTCAAGATCCCCTCTTAGACTCAAGGATGTCATTTTCATTCGAGGACTAAAGAAAAATCTCATCTTTGTAGTGGTTTTGGAAGAGCATGGCTATGATGTGATCTTCAGTAAAGGTAAAACCTTTCTTAGGCACATAAATATTGGACAAGTGAAGTAGATCGTGGTTCGATTCAAGAACCTATATGCACTTGACGTAGAAGATGCATGCACAACCTTGAATAGAAAGGAAGAGACTAAAGATATGGTGGTTGCAAGGGATCATGTTAGATCTATCAACATGTAGCCTCATAAGAGCTTCAACAAGTTGTGGAGCAACCACAAATGGAGAAGCAAAGAGGAGTTAGAGTGGAGACATCCACTAAAGCAGAGACTGCAATTAGGGGAGATAGGTTGAGCCAAGTGGAAAGAGAGAGAAAATGCAACCATACCTCCAGGCGTGATGTGGGGTGATGTGAAGCCCTAGTTCCAAGAGTCACAAAAATTTGGGCAAGGTCCATTGAAGTGTTCTCCTGATTGATCATTACCTTGCTACGGGGTCTACATATATTTAGTAGTAGAAGCATCAATTTCAGTCATATACTTATGAGTTTAGAGGAGTGTTGATAGTAGAGTAGGAGGCTCGGTAGCAGAGTCAACAACAACATATTTTTCCAAATAGATAATTGTATACATAGTTGATTCATTTTGTAATTTTTGGAT
>Ga0115842_100900_pt1 | contig 11685 bp, 10 predicted proteins | sample InSIn2SAF170_2_FD_83856 | JGI IMG/M metagenome (GOLD analysis project Ga0115842, IMG submission 83856)
TTCTCCCCGTCGGTGTGAAGTGCGAACTCTACGACCAAAATGTGCGAAGGGACATAAGTATAATGCGCATTAGAGGTGGAGCGATGGTTGGTTTATGGCGTGGGAGCGTTTGGCATAACCCACGGGCCGGCTTACATGTTGGGGCGGCTTGAACGAAGGATTGGTTGCCGACGAACAATCGGATGGCAAGTTTTCGACGTGTAAGGGCGTTTTGGCACGCGGTGGTCGAGTCGGCCTGGGCAGCGACTCGGGCAACTGCTCGTATAAATATGGCAAGGCGTTGGAGCATTTGGCATTCATTCGAAGATGGACATTTAGACATGAGCATTCGGTGATCAAGAAAGAAGTGCGAAGTAGTGGAGCAGGTCACAAAAGAGGTGCGGGCATGGATGCGCCCGCTCTTGGGCAAGCACACACGATACGCGCAGGTTTTGGTTATCGGGTGAGGGTGCGGGTAAGGAAGGCACTCGCCGTTCGGCGTGGCACGGGTGTGTCGGGTTACTCAGGTAGGCAAGTTTTCAATGTGTAAGGGTGTTTTGGCACGTGGTGGTCGAGTCAGCCTGGGCGCGACATGGTAACTTGGGGTTTCCATGTCACGCCCCAACCGAATCCAGCGGCGGCCAAGCCTGGGGAAAGTTGCGGTTTCTGAATCGCTCCTCGGTGCTCGAGTGTGGGGAAACTTGGGGTTTCCAAGTCACACCCCAGCGCTCGAGTGGGGGGGAACTTGGGGTTTCCATGTCGCACCATGACCGAAACAGGCGGCGCCCAAGCCTGTGGAAACTTGGGGTTTCCAAGTCGTGCCCAAGCCTGGGGAGACTCGGGGTTTCCATGTCGTGCCCTGGCGCCCAAGCTTGGGAAACTTGGGGTTTCCATGTCCCGCCCTTGATGGAACCACAGGTTTCCACATTTTACAGCATGATGGAAACACGAGGTTTTCAAAAATGCCCCAACGTGGGGAACTTGGGGTTTCCATGAGGATGCAAACCAACTCGCAAGTCTCGGGAACTTGGGGTGTTTCGAAACTGCTGCCCAAGTCTGCGGAACTCGCTGTTTCCATGTCACAGCACACCTTGAATCGCCCGAGAGTCTATGGAACTTCGGATTTCCATGCCGTGGGGCCACAAAGAGCCACCAAAGTCTAGGGAACTTGGGGTGTCCATTTCACGGTGTGATGAAAACTGCTACCCAAGTCAGTGAACACACACGGGGTTTCAATTTTGAGTCACAACAAAAATTGCTACCCAAGTCTAGGAAACGCGGTGTAAGGACCTGCAGTTCGGTTTCTCCCCGTCGGTGCGAAGTGCGAACTCTATGACCGAAATGTGCAAAGGGACATAAGTATAATGTGCATTAGAGGTGGAGTGATGGTTGGTTTATAGCGTGGGAGCATTTGGCATAACCCACGGGCCGGCTTACATGTTGGGGCAGCTTGAACAAAGGATTGTTTGCCGACCAACAATTAGATGACAAGTTTGCGATGTGTAAGGGCGTTTTGGCACGTGGTGGTCGAGTCGGCCTGGGTAGCGACTTGCCCAACCGCTCGTATAAATATGGCAAGGCGTTGGAGCATTTGGCATTCATTCAAAGATGGACATTCGAACATATGAGCATTTGGCATTCATTCGAAGATGGACATTTGAACATATGAGCATTTGGCATTCATTCGAAGATGGACATTCGAACATATGAGCATTCAGTGATCAAGAAAAAAGTGCGAAGTAGTGGAGTAGGTTGCAAAAGAGGTGCAGGCATATATGTGCTTGCTCTTGGGCAAGCACACATGATACGTGCAGGTTTCGGTTATCAGGTGAGGGCGCGGGTAAGGAAGGCACCTGCCGTTTGGTGTGACACGGGTGTCTCGGGTAGGTCACCCACCCATCATGGAAGAAGAAACGCGGGGGTGTCTCGGGTGACTCAGGTAAGTTGCCCGCCCGTCGTGCAAAAGGAAACACGAGGTGACTTGGGTGAGGTCTCCCGCCCCTCGTGCAGTGGTAAACGAGGTTCGGTTGAGGAGTACAGTTGGCAGCTTGTGTGAGGACACGCCCACCCAGCTCAGGCAAGGAACTCGATTGGCACACGGAGGTGTTGCCTATTTGTAAAATTGGCTAAGCATGAAACTTGGTGTTTCCCAAGTATACTTGTAAAACCTCGTAAAGATTATAGAGTTGAATAATATTTTGTATTCGGGCAGACTCATTGTTTAGGGAGTTGCCCCTCCCTTTATACTATGCAATTGTGTTCTTCATGTATAATTGCTGATGATAATGAATGTGTATGGGTGTTCATTGGTATAAAGGAAACATAATAATACTTGGTTGTGAAAAACAAACTAAGTAGACTAATGGTTAGTGTAGTCCATGAACATAAGTATTGGTGAAAAGAAATTGTTCGGTGGTGCCGCACTTCGCCAAGTACGGCTGAAAGACTACTGTAGGCCTAGGGGCATGACACACGGGGTTCCCATGTAGCTCGCGCCGTGTTGGGCATGGCGCACGCCACTTGGTACCTGCACGATGGGCGAGTCACCGACGGAAGGCACGCGGGCGACCCTTGTTGCATGTTTGGATGAAAGAGGTGAACATGTGCGGACGAGTTAGGACACGGGCAGGTGTGCGACATGCGGTGACGGGTGTAATTGGTGAGGTGTTGGAGCTAACCCATCGGTGCGAAGGAGGTGTTCGGAGTCCTTCTGATGATCTGTTCAGCTGGGCATGGTTGCTGTAGAGTTGAGGTACTTGGTAAATACGATGGATAAAATTCAGACTCATTCGTAGCGGTGGTGCTCGATATTTTTTTTGTTGGAAGGCATGGGCCAAGGGTGCAGGCTTCCATAGTTGGTTCTCTCCAAAAGGCGGCGGCGGTTGAAGTGTTGCTTGGGTGAGCTTTTTCATTGGTGGTTGGATCGAGGGAGTGGTTGCGCATGCGCTTGGTAGCTCAAACCTTCCACGAGGGGAGATTTTTGGGGTACAATCAGTATGGGAGGGATGAAGAGTGGTTCAACCTGTTGGGCTGGCCACCCTAGTCCCTCCCGACCGTTCCTCAACATGCCCTCGCAGAAGGGTTGGGTGTCCAGGTAATGAAAAACCCATCCCTTGGTCTGAGCTCCATCGAGATCGCAATTTTACCTGCTGATAGGCATGAGGGTGGCAATCTTATCTCGTGCCTTTGTCGTGGAGGGAATTCCTCTCCTCTCGTGAGCCACTCCCCTTCTAAGGGAAAAAGAAGTAGTGGATTGTGTCTTTGTTTCTCCCTTTGGATTGTGGGTTTTTTGTGGGACTTGTGTCATTTCTTTGTTTCGTGGTGTGCACTTTGCAAACGTCCCTCTCTCTAGTGGCCTTGCACCATCGATGTATTTGTGCCTCGGGGCTTTCTCCAGCGTTGAGTGTTGGCCCGTGACAACTCCTCTTTGACCCCCATTGACTTTCTCACTGGAAAGGTTGTTGGGTGTTTTCTACACGGGGGGGTGCAATAGAGGGGTGGGTTTGTGTTATTGGCAACAGTCTATTTGCCATTTGAAGCCTTGTGCTACTGGGTTGGGGGGATATTTACCTCTCAGTGATGTGCTCTAGACACTGGTCTCATTGTGGCCCTTGTCTTTTCTATTGGTCAATTTTAGGTTGTGATTTATTTGCTTGGTTGTTTGCTATGTTGTAAAGCTGGAAAGGGTGTTGTGCTGAATGAATGTGGGAGGGTGTGAGGAGGTGGGATGCTTTTTGTTTGGGTGCCTTGTTTGATTTCTTTTTGGTTAGTGGACATCTACTCGGCGTGCTGTTGAGCTTCTCTCTTTTCTTGGGATCTTTGTTTCTTTGGTGTTGTTTTCTTTCCTTCTTCCTTTTGCCCCTAGCTTTACAGAGGAGAGGTGGGATCGTTGTGGATTGGTGTTTGGGAAGGATGAAAAGCAATGTGATTTCCCAGGGTGGTCACCCTAGTCCTTCTCGATCACCGTCCCCTGAAGTTCCCCCATTTTTCTTAAGGTACGGGGTTTGGGAAGCTTGTTCTCTGTTTGTGCCTCCCCTTGTGAGTTGGTAGCGATGGGTGGTAATGTTAGGAAATTTGGAGACGTCGTCGGGGGCCCTGGGAAGAGTTATCTTTTCTTTTTAACAGCTTGCCTACCCTAGAATCGGTTCACCCGGAGATAGGGTCCAACAGCTGGAAGAGCACTGCACATCTTGCAGTGTCTAAAGCGCCCTTGGCAGCCCTTGAAAATCTGGAGGACCAAGTACCGTTCATGCCCAGTCGTACTCATAACCACATCAGGTCTCCAAGGTGAATAGCCTATGGTCAATAGAACAATGTAGGTAAGGGAAGTCGGCAAAACGTATCTGTAACTTTGGGAAAAGGATTGGCTCTGAGGGCTTGGCCTAGGGGTCTACGCCCTCAACTCGTGGGTTGTCGGTAGTCTTCCCGAGCTGCTCTCACGGTGAGGGCATGCAGTCGCGTGCTAATTGGGCTACCAGCGTAGAATTCCCCCTGCTGGGGACTTTTCCCTATGCGTCAAAAAGTCGACTCAGAACTTGTACAGACAAGGGGAATCCAACTGTTTAATTAAAACAAAGCATTGTGATGGTCCCTGCGGATGCTGACGCAATGTGATTTCTTCCCAGTGCTCTGAATGTCAAAGTGAAGAAATTCAACCAAGTGCGGGTAAACGGCGGGAGTAACTATAACTCTGTTAAGGTAGCCAAATGCCTCTTCATCTAATTACTGATGCGCATGAATGGATTAATGAGATTCCCACTGTCCCTATCTACTATCTAGTGAAACCACAGCCAAGGGAACGGGCTTGGCAGAATCAGTGGGGAAAGAAGACCCTGCTGAGCTTGACTCTAGTCCGACTTTGTGAAATGACTTGAGAGGTGTAGAATAAGTGGGAGCCGTTTTCGGTGCAAGTGAAATATCACTACTTTTAATGTTATTTTATTTATTCCGTGGGGCAGAGACGGGGCACTGCCCCTATTTTTGGCCTTAAGGCACGTTTCGGTGGGTCGATCCAGGCATAAGACATTGTTAGGTGGGGAGTTTGGCTGGGGCGGCACATCTGTTAAAAGATAACGCAGGTGTCATAAGATGAGCTCAACGAGAACAGAAATCTCATGTGGAACAAAAGGGTAAAAGCTCATTTGATTTTGATTTTCAGTATGAATACAAACTGTGAGAGCGTGGCCTATCGATCCTTTAGATTTTCAGAATTTTAAGCTAGAGGTGTCACAAAAGTTACCACAGGGATAACTAGCTTGTAGCAGCCAAGCATTCATAGCAATGTTGCTTTTTGATCCTTCGATGTCGGCTCTTCCTATCATTGTGAAGCAGAATTCACCAAGTGTTGGATTGTTCACCCACCAATAGGGAACGTGAGCTGGGTTTTGACCGTCGTGAGACAGGTTAGTTATACCCTACTGATGAACCGCACCGCAATAGTAATTCAACTTAGTATGAGAGGAACCATTGATTCACACAATTGGTCATCATGCTTGGTTGAAAAGCCAGTGGTGTGAAGCTACCGTGTGTCAGATTATGACTGAATGCCTCTAAGTCAGAATCCACGCTAGAAGCAGTGCATGTCACTCTTCGACTGTATCTCGACCCACAGTAGGGGCGTCGCTTTGTCACCCCTAGGGGCCCGTGTCATTTGCAAACCGCGACCGTGAAGCATCTCGGTCGGGGCAGCTTTGAAGTTCAATTTCAAATGGTCGTTGAGAAGAATCCTTTGCAGACGACTTAAATATGTAACGGGGTATTGTAAGTGGCAGAGTGGCCTTGCTGCCACGATCCACTAAGATTCAACCCTTGGTTTCCTTGATTTAGAGCTTTTCTCTTGTCACAAACAAAATCTGGGCAACCCTCTCATGCCTCTGCCTCTTCCTCCAGACGAAAATTTTTTATTGCTTGGGAGCGGGAAATTTGGGGTTTCCATGCTGCGACAGAAAAGGCGTCGAAGCTCAGGAAAATTGGGATTTCCATGCCGCGCCCTAACATCCAAAATTTGGGGTTTCCCCTCGGCGCCTAAAATTTGACATGCACAAAAAATTTGGGGTTTCTGTTTGGCACCTAAAATTTGGGGCTTCCATGTCACACCTAAAATTTGGGGCTTCCGCCCGCCGACTAAAATTTGGGGCTTCCATGTCACGCCAAAAATATGGGGTTTCCACATGGCGCCTAAAATTTTGGGCTTAAAAAACTAAATAAATAAAATTTGGGGTTTCCATTTCATGCCTAAAATTTGGGGTTTCCACCCGGTGCAATTTTTTTTGAGGTTTACAAGTCGCGCCCTGGCGCCCAAGCCTTAGGAAACTTAGGTTTTTCATGTCGTGCCCCGACCGAAACCGGTGGCATCTAAACTTGGGGAAACTTGGGGTTTCCAAGTCATGCCCTGGTGCCCAAGCGTGGGGAAACTTGGGGTTTCCATGTCGCGCCAGAAAGAAACCGACAGCGCCCAAGCCTACAGAAACTGGGGGTTTCCAAGTCATGACCAGGCCTGGGGAAACTTGGGGTTTCCATGTCATGCCATGATCAAAGCTGGTGGCGCCCAAGCCTGTGGAGACTCGGGGATTCCATGTCGCGCCCTAGTGCCCAACCTTGGGAAACTTGGGGTTTCCATGTCCCGCCCTTGATGGAACCACGGGTTTCTGCATTTTACAACATGATGGAAACGCGAGGTTTTCAACAATGCCCCAACGTGGGGAACTTGGGGTTTTCATGACAATGCAAACCAGCTCACAAGTCTCAGGAACATGAGGTGTTTCAAAACCACTACCCAAGTCTGGGGAACTCACTGTTTCCATGTCGCAGCACACCTTGAATCGCCCGAGAGTCTATGGAACTTCGGATTTCCATGCCGTGGGGCCACGAAGAGCCACCAAAGTCTGGGGAACTTGAGGTGTCCATTTCCCGGTGCGATGAAAACTGCTACCCAAGTCAGTGAACACACACGGGGTTTCCATTTCGAGTCACAACAAAAATTGCTACCCAAGTCTGGGAAACACGGTGTAAGGACCTGCGGTTCGGTTTCTCCCCGTCGGTGCGAAGTGCGAACTCTACGACCGAAATGTGCGAAGGGACATTGTCTCGAGTAGGTCACCCACCCGTCGTGGAAGAAGAAACGCAGAGGTGTCTCGGGTGACTCGGGTAAGTTGCCCGCCCATCGTGCAAAAGGAAATGTGGGGTGACTCGGGTGAGGTCGCCCACCCCTTGTGCAGTGGTAAATGAGGTTCAGTTGAGGAGTACGGTTGGCAGCTTGTGTGAGGGCACGCCTACCCAGCTCAGGCAAGGAACTCGGTTGGCACATGGAGGTGTTGCCTATTTGTAAAATTGGCTAAGTATGAAACTTGGTGTTTCCCAAGTATGCTTGTAAAACCTCGTAAAGATTATAGAGTTGAATAATATTTTGTATTCAGGCAGACTCGTTGTTCAGGGAGTTGCCCCTCCCTTTATACTATGCAATTGTGTTCTTCATGTATAATTGCTGATGATAATGAATGTGTATGGGTGTTCATTGGTATAAAGGAAACATAATAATACTTGGTTGTGAAAAACAAACTAAGTAGACTAATGGTTAGTGTAGTCCATGAACATAAGTATTGGTGAAAAGAAATTGTTCAGTGGCGCCACACCTCACCAAGTACGGCTGAAAGACTACTGTAGGCCTAGGGGCGTGACACGCGGGGTTCCCATGTCACTCGCGTTGTGTTGGGCATGGTGCACGCCACTTGGTACCTGCACGATGGGCGAGTCACCGAGGGAAGGCGCACGGGTGACTCTTGTTGCATGTCTGGATGAAAGAGGTGACCTTGTGCAAATGAGTTAGGACACGGGCAAGTGTGTGATGTGCGGCGACGGGTGTAATCGGTGAGGTGTTGGAGCCGACCCATGGGTGCGACGGTGCACACGAAGGGACGCGGCGGTTCACTGGAATGAGGCCCGTCGAGGTTATGTGGTAGGTCAGTGGGGCATGCATGTTGATGGAGCCAACCCTTGTTATCCTCGAGAGACACAGCCCTTGGGCGAAAGGATGTGTATAAGTAAGGAGGATGGCATTCGATGAAGGGACATCAAACTCAGACCTCCACATCGCAGAACAAGTGCGAAGGAAGGAGTTCGGTGAAAACAAAAGGAAGAGAATGACGTGGGTAAGAGGGCTGCACCGGTGGGTGGATTACAAAGGGCGGGTCGGGCCTAGTAGCGCAGACAAGCAGAGCGAGGCGGGTTACCGCCCGGGCAGGCAAGCCGCACTGCATGCGGGCCATGCGCCCTCACTATGGACCGCAGCGACAGGCAGAGTTTAGGCGCCGTGGAAGGGAAAGTCGGGCAGACAGGTTCACAGTTCAGGTGTGGAGTTGTGTCATGCAGGCCATGGGTAGTGCAGCACGACCACGAAACATGATAGGTTGAAGTTATTTTTGCTGCATTGTTAAGAACACTTATTGGAAAATTGACTGAGTGTTGAAGTAGGCGTAGACCGTGTACTCAAGTATAGGTAAAAGGAAAAAGTACAGGGGTGCCGCACCCGCTTATGCATGGTTCAAATAGTACCACTAGGATAGGAGCGTGACATGAGGTCTCCCAGTCCCTCCTCGACAAAAGTTTCCAAATTGCGGGGAACCCGGGGATTCCATGTCCCACCTTGTCGAAAGCATCCCAAGTTCAGGAAGTTTGGGGTTTCCATGTCTCCTTGCAATGGAAATCACCCCAAGTGCAGTAAACTTGGTGTACAGCGAGCCTGCAACCTCACATCAAGAAAAAGGCTCGGTTGGTCAAGAGAATGAAGGTTTCTTCATTGGTAAAGGATCTTGCTAAGGATCAAAGGTTGGAATCTCTTCTAGAGCTAGTCCTCCATGGACTATCAAAAGTTGAAAGAAGGACAAAGTGCCAGGGAACGAAGAGCCAAAGAAACAAAGTGCAGAGAGGAGGAAGGACTCAGCTTGTGCTTGGGGGATATTATTGTCAAAGTTCTAGGGCTCCGAAATGACCAATAAGAAGCTTCAATGGGAGAAATTTACAAAAGGGTTTTCCTCTCTGAGAGAGAGAGGTTTTTCCCTGGCAGAGAGCCAACATCTTGTGTTCTTGTTCTTATGTTTTTGGCACCAGTTTGATGAAAGTAAACACACATGCATTAATAAGAAGAGAAGAAGATTAAGATAACACGATAAATTGCAAAAGAGCTTCACAAATTGTTAGCAAGTCTAGAAGAATCCCACTATACCCCATTGCCCCAGATTCTTCAACGTGGTATCAGAGTTAAGGTGACACATCAAGGAAAGGGAATCTCAAGAACATCCGCAAGGTTGAAACATCGAGCCAAGAAGTCTCAATCACATCAAGGGCAAGAAGGTCTACCATATATCATTCATCATGGAAGACTACAAAGCAAGAAGAAATGCCTTGTATAAAGGCACCTACAAGAAGAATAAATCAAAGAGGGACCTACATCAAGCTACACCATCTTGAAAAATGAAAGGAACTATGAGTCAAGTCATCAAGCAAGTCCATTTGAAGAAAGCAACTTGAACAACATCAAGATCTAAGGAAGGCAAGGCATCAAGTCTTCAAGAAGAAAGCAAGTTCACTACATCTCAAACTCTATCAAGTAAGTATATGTCCCCTTTTGAGTATACCTCAGTGTCTTTTTGTAAGGAAAGTAACAAATTGGTTGGGACCAATACAGGTCCAAAGTCCAATGGTTTGGATGCCAAGAGTATGGACGCTACAAAAGGGATTGTCCTAAACTTAAGAAGGACAACAACAACAAGAGAAAAAGGGAAGAAGCTCATGTAACTCAAGAAGTGAAAGAAGATGACAAGAAGCAAAAGAAGGAAGATCCTCCTATGACTAAGTCAACCTCTTTGCTTAAAGTCTTCTTTCAAAGGGGTAAAGGTCACATTGGGGGTCCCATTTATGGGATTCAAGAGAGGATGATATACAGGTGAGAGCAGATGAAGCAAGAAAGGCTACACCAATCGAGGAGAACTATCAAATAAAGCCATGATGATAAAAGCATAATGAAGATGAGGTATGTATACATCAAAGTTTACGTCATGTCATCATATATATTGATTGGGTCATGGGAAAAGTTCTAGAATCACGATAAATAAGAAAAGGATCTCTTTCACCAACGACATGCTTGGAGGCATGTGCTACAGTGGAGAAAAGGTCAAGAGGAAGAAGTGCTCTCATAAGGAGTATAAGGTGGTTGACCAATTAATCCAAGAAGAAGCAAATGAAGAAAGAGATCAAGCATGTGAAGAACACCGCGATCACAAAGAATAACTATTTGACAGGATTCCTCAACATCTCTCGAAAGAAGGATGGCAACTCTGACAAAGGAAGAAAAAGATAAAGGACCCTTGACACCTACAAAGGCCTTGGAGATAGTAAGGTACAGATAACTGATTCAACTCTACAAATATGTCATGATGAAGAGCCCATCCAATGAAAGCACCATTTGGTGTTGAAGTAATATCACGATGAAGTCATGAAGGGCCACTAAATCAAAGTATGGGAACAAGCGAGTACAACTAAGCATCCATGTGATAAGTGTTATGAGGGATAGACAAGGTGACAAAGGAGTAGCTATATGACAAAAAGGACCTGATATATATCAAGAAGGCCACTTTCCACGAAGGGAGCAATGACATGACAAACCAGGAGGGAAAGTGATTGATGGCCGGTACCCTGGCAAGAATAAGTTCAAACAAAGACTTCATGACATCGAAGGAAAGAAGGAGATCAAGCGGCTGAAGGACCCATGAAGAAGACGTTGTTGATGAATGGACAAGTCCCTATCTAAGAGGGAGTTCTAACAAGTTCCCAACTACAAAGGAGCTTGGGCAAGTTCCTTGTAAGAGGAAACTTGGGCATGTTTTCCCCAATCAAGGGGAAGAGATAGACACAACATTATTGTTTTCACTTGGCAAGAAAGAACGGGAGGATTGGGTAATCATTTGGCATCTGATGCTCTTTGAGGATGTGTAGGGCATCCAAGACAAGAGTAGGTAAGATGAGCGATATTCTTTGAGGGCTGGGAACCCAAGACAAGAATTTTCCCAGAAGGTCATACTCAGGGAACACCTGGGTGGGTATGTACCTTTAGAGACAATGACTAAGGTGTTTATAAGCCATTGGCCTCGCCAACATTGTGCTCTGATCTTATGAGAGATAAAGCTGTTAGTCAAGGTCTTTCTATGAACAATGTTGTCTAATATGATGCTATAACAGATGGGTTGCCAATCCGGTTTCTCTTATATGAATTATTCAATATTGAAAAATAGCCAAACACCTTGTAATGATTCATGAATACCTCCCTAGTTAAGAGGGGGTGTTGAAGAAAGTGTAACTGGGTTCGGTCTTCATAAATGTACTTTTGATATTTGTATTTATTCAAGAAAATAAATAAATAAATATATATATATATATTATATTTATCATTGAGTTTCTTGCTCATTGAAATAGGCCTAGCACATGTTAAAGTGTTATAAAGAGTCAAAAGAAAATGTTGAAGACCTTAAGGGCATGTTACACCAGGTATATTTATGTATTAGAGTCAAAGATATTGCTACCCTCGTGCCTTCATTCAGGTCGTGCGCCCGTTCAAACCCCAAATTTCCATCGGGCGGTCTGGGTCATCTCGTGCCATGCTGTGTGTGGGGGTGTGCGGGCACACGTGGGCATGCCGAGAATGCTAAGTCATGA
>Ga0115842_100901_pt1 | contig 11677 bp, 10 predicted proteins | sample InSIn2SAF170_2_FD_83856 | JGI IMG/M metagenome (GOLD analysis project Ga0115842, IMG submission 83856)
GGTTCACTTTGTGAAAGCTATTTGTATCCTTCATGGTGGTTGCATCGTTTTACAAAGGATACCATGACATGTCATTTCACAATATATATGAACTTTAAATCATCATCAGGGTGGATGGAGACGTTTTTGAGGCATTTCATTTACCATTATATGATATCTAACCGCAAGTATGGGTAGTAAATAGTAAAAAATAAATTTAATAAAAAAGCCAAAGCTAAGAATTTGATATTTATGGATTTTAGACTTTGATATTTATGGATTTTAGACTTTTGTGCTTAATTTTGTTAAGTTGTATAACTATATTTTGTGGAAGTTTGAAATCTCTAGAGAGATGTATTATGGAAACTTTTGAGTTTCCAAATTAAAGGTTAATAATAATTGGACCAAATATAGATGGAGAGTTTTGAAGGGTTCCGGAGCACTCTAGTGTGAGGGTATACAAGTGCTAGTAGACGTTATACTCCATGGAAGGGCACAAAGAAGGGAGCTCCACTCCCTCTTACAAGTAGGTTGTGGCCATCCAAGGTAAGAGGCCGATGAGGTGAAAGATACTACTAAAGTAGGGAAAGAAAGCATGGAAGAAGAGTAGGGGGAAATACAGTAAATGAGAATAACATCACAAAAGACAAGGAGGAAGATGATAAGGAATAGGGAGCAAAAGCTAAGGCACAGAAGGGTCCATGTAAACCCAAAACCGAAGTCAGACCGAGAGTAGTACTGAAAGATCCTGCTCTGCAAGCATGCAGGGAACACATGCAAACATATGCTATCATCTATAAATTCATCGGAGTATGGCCCATTGAAAAAGAATTAGAGACATGGATTAAATATCATTGGAAAAAAATGAATCATTGACCTACATCTTGGGTCAAAGGGATTCTTAAAAAATATTGAGGATAAAGATAGAGTGTTTGAAGGGGGGCCCTACTTCTTCACGGCTGTTGGCTTCTACATGAGGACATGGAGGATGAACTTTGTCCCAGAGAAGGAAACAATCACCTTGTTTCTGGTTTGGGTAAGGCTTTACTCCCTTCATCTTGATTATTCACAAACAAAGTCATTAACATCCATAGGAAATAAATTAAGACATTCTGTCAAATCTTCTAAAGCATCTAGAAGGGGAAAATACACTTGATTTGCATGAATTTGTGAGGAAATGGATCGATCAGGAGCTCTACCGGATGAGCTAATTTTGGAGGTTTATGATGAAGAATGGGTTCAAATAGTGGATTATGAACATATTCCTTTTATATGTTGCATATGCCATAAGCATGGACACCTTTTTAGTGATTGCCCTCTCAATGAAATAGAGAATAACAACAAGGCTACCACCATGAAGGATACAAATAGCTTTCACAAAGTGAACCATAAAGGAAAAGGGGGCAAAACGGGACTTGAAAAACATCAAGAAGAAGGGCCTCAGGTCATTCTAAACAAGTACTTAGTGCTCAAGGAAGAAGAAGAGACAAAAGAAGCAGATTAGAGCACAGAGGTAAGTCCAGAGGAGGAGGAATAGGAAGACAAGGAGCACACAAAGGATGATAATAAACAAAAAGAGGCTATGATAAGTCATGTACAACTCAATATGGACCAGGACATAAATGAGAGTGAGATGGAAATGGAGGACCATGAACTAGAGGAGATTCTTGAGAGAGAAAACTTATACTTGGAAGGGTTCTTGAAACAAAGAACCATCAGAGTGGTAGACTCATTACCTCAATAGGAATTCACTAGAGTAAAATAGTTTTACTTATGGAAAACCCAAAATACAGGGATGTTCAGCCAATGAAATAATGCAAAACAGGGTAACTAAGGGATAAAAACTTTGAAAAACATACGAGGATTAGCACCTATAGGCCTAGGTAAAAAATGAGGTAGAAGAAAGCAGAATGAGTTGTTGATGGAATGTGGAAAGCTAATGATAGATTCAGGTAAGATGAAAGACCTAACCAGTTACTCCTTCACAAATCTTTAATGATGAAGTTCAGTTCTTGGAATATAAGTGGTCTTGGTAGTAAAAGGAAACAAGGATTAATTAGTAATAGAATAAAGCAAGAAGCTCTCAATATGATTTTTATCCAAGACACTAATGTTCCATTCGAAAAATTAAAGAATTACACAGCAAATGGCTCAATCATTTTGAGTTTCTAGAAGTCAAGGGAGAAAATGCAGCAGTTGGCATTCTTTCTCTTTGGAACCCCCAAAAGATTGGGATCATAGATACTGAGGATTCTAGAAATTAGTTGTCAGTGGTTATTGAACATGTGGGAGATAGGGATAACTATCTAGTGATGAGTGTTTATGGCCCTCAAAGAATGGACGATAAACTCAAATTTATAGATTCTCTATTTGATCTCAGAGCAAGATTTCGAGATATACCCTAGATTTTGGGTGGTGATTTCCACATGATAAAATCACTTTCGGAGAAAAAGGGGGTATCAAATCCCTAAATAAATACTCCTTAGCCTTTCAAACTTTCATGGATTCTATGAAGCTAGTTGACATTGTTTCCAATAATGATCTCTTTACATGGAACAATACAAGAGGAGGAGAGTCTCTAGTAGCATCGATGTTAGGCAGATTCATCATCAAAGAGGACCTTATGCTTAATAATAAGGAAATGGAAGCAAGTATTCTCCCCTTTGTAGAATTAGATCACTCACCAATCAAACTAGAGGTCAAAGGCATAGGAACCCCCAAGAATAGACCTTTCATATTTGAAAATATCTGGCTCTCCCATGTAGATTTCATCAACAATATTTCAGGTTGGTGGTCTGAAGATTTACACGTTCAGGGTACAAGTATGATCCTTCAAGAAAGAATTTGGTAATATTTTCGAAGGAAAACCAATGGAAAAAATTAAACCAATTCCTTATCTTGGCTGGCTTTGAGAAAGTGACAGATGAGAAAGCTAACAAACTCAAACAATAATTGGAGAAATTTTGTAAACAAGAACAAATATTTTGGGGATAGAAATATAGAGCACAATGGCTAAAAGAAGGAGAGAGAAATACTAGATTCTTCCATAGATCCACCTTGGCAAATAGAGCGCACAATAGAATCTCTTTGATCAAGGATGAGGAAGGGCAACTTCTCAGTTCCCATGAAGGCATAGATGCTATGCTTGTCCAGCACATTCATGGGATAGCAAGGGAAACCATATCGGAAAGAGAGCATTTCATCAAGGATTTAACCAGACATATACTCAGACTAGTGTCGAGCGAGGATAATTTTAACCTCAATAAACCAATGACTAAAGAGGAGGTTAGTGAGGTCCTAACAGAAATGAAAAATGGTAAGGCATCAGGCCCAAATGGATTCAATGTAGATTTATTCAAAGCTTGTTGGAATATATTCAAACAGGATATTCTGAATGTAGCTAAAGACTCCAGAAGGGACAAAACCATCTTGAAGCCACTTAATACAACCATTATCTCCCTGATCCCTAAACAGGAATTGACTCATACTCCTGAAAGGTTTAGACCCATTGTCGTGTGTAATGTGGTCTACAAGATAATATCCAAAGTGGTTCCCAATAGAATCAAACATATTCTTCCTACCCTGGTGTCGGTGTAACAATCTAAATATGTGGAAGGTAGGAAAATCCTCAACTACATAATTCAAGCTCACGAGGCAGTGCACTTACTAACTATCAACAGGAAGGATGGAATGATCATGCAATTGGATATAGTGATGGAAAATTTTAAGAACTACCCTAAATTTATATGTATAATAAATGGGCTAATCCCCATGATACATAGGAAAAATGGGAGGTGATTTTATCAATAATATAATATGTATATATAATTTTTTTGGCGAATCTCTCACAAGATTATATTATCTTGTACATTCATGGAGAATCATTCACGAAAATATAAAATCTTGTAAGACCTTGGGAAATATTTAACTAAATAATAAAACAATGTGAAGTCTTGGCGAATGTTTTGTTAAAGTATGAAACCATATATGATCATAAGAAAACATATTCATTAAACTATAATATACTAACATAGATGTTTGGAAAAAAGAAACATAATTTTCTCTTCCTACAAACAATTTTCCAAGTTTCAGTGGTAGTGTTTGTCAAGGTTCTTACAATACACTCTTTCATATCCTTCTATTAGTATTGATATTATTCCACAATAAAATTCTTGTAGGTGGTGATATTGACCATGAGTTCTGTGAAGGTATGAGAGATTATTCTTTTCTCTACAACATTTGTCAAGCTACCACTTTTTTCAAGTTATCAATTTTTTTTCTTATTCTATAGACTTCAATTGCGAGATAAAAAAAAAAAAACACATCAAGTTTGTTTGCACCAACACACCAACAAGTAGAAAGCCCCAACTATATTATATAAGAAAGTATTAGGTATCCAATGGGCTTGAAGGGGATCTAATTGAAAGAAGTGACCATTGTGAGAAGCCTTCCAATCAACATATGAATATATAAATGTAGATTTACTATTGTTTTCATTGCAAATATTCAATTAAATAGTAAAATTTAATTATGTCTCTCCCAATCTAAATTGCGTATTATCATAATTCACTACCCCCATACATCTTGCATTTCTTAGCAGCTTTGTAACATGTATATTAATTTCCTTTTTGGTGAACAATCTAAATCTTTTAGGAAAATATGGTGCAGTGGCTCTAAGCCCTATAGATCATTAGGACAAACTAATAATAGCACAGAAGATGAAAGGTTGTACAAATCGGCTTTTTTTTCAAACAACTAATCCAACATCAATACCTAAACTTTTTCATGAAGATATCCTATTGAGAATGTTGGAAAAATGGTGGGAAATCTTATGCGAGGTTGATGTCAAAAGAGTGATAAGGTTTCATTGTTTTGAATTTTTTTTTTAAGTCATAAAAACCAATGTTAATGGATATATTGGTATTTTTTACTAAATTTTATGAAGTGACTAAATGTAGCTTTAACCATTCACCTTAAGATGTTTTTACAATATAATTTCGTAAGTCTATTTAATATCTTCATTGTTATAAAAACCAAGCTATATCGATATTGACTCCACATCTACCACTCTTAGAGGGATGAAATCTATTTGTTGCTCTGAGCAGTTGGTAGACCTAGAATTAAGATGGATCTAAGATGATAGAATTTCTCTTTTAAATAGTCTATGCTCACATGAATACCATGGTATTACCATGGGCCAATACCATGGAGGCTAAAAATTACTATTAGTGGCTAATAAAAACTAATAATTGATTTTTATTTGATTTTTTATTTTAACCAAGTTAAAATGTCTAACATACATTAAATTACAACATCCATTTTTACTCTTATCCACCAAGCCCCAAGAAGGATCAAATATTTTTTCACTCTATGCTAGTTTGCATATCACGATATTTGATCCCTCTCGTGGCTTAGTAGATCTAGAGTAAAGATGGATCTATGTTGGTTTAATTCACCCCTTTAAGTAGGCTACATTCCATGTGAATACCATGGGTCAACACCATGTGCCATTTTCATTTTTATTAATACTAATATTAGGTTTAATAATGTTTTTTGCATGGTGTTAATAATAATTTAGCCCATGGTATTTGGCCCATAGGATTCACTTAAATAAAACCTCTTTTTGAACCTTCATAAATAGTAAGAGGGTTATGGACTAAATATAAAAATAGCTTTTATTTATTTACCATAATTCTAGTTTATTTATATTTTTATTTATTTACCATACCTTTTGAGTAAGTATAAAAAAAGGTTTTATCTATTTACCATACCTCAATTTTATTTATATTTTTATTTGTTTACACCTCTGCATGTATACAAGGTGACTTATGGAGTAAATATAAAAGTGTTTTATTTATTTACCATACCTCTCATTTATTTATATTTCCATTAATTTACCATAACTATTTTATAAATATGGTATTTGGCCCATAGTGTTGTTGCTATTTCGGTTTCGGGCCATGCGAATGACTTAATGAGTTAGGGATTTCGTTGCCTGAACAATATTCTATATTGAAACTTGCTACCGTTCTCTGTTCCAGGCTTTTCTGGAGCCTCCTCCCTCTATAGTGTCTTTCTTTTTGTTTTACCCAATCTGAGCTTCAGGATCTTTTGTAAACGTGCTGCTTTTGTGCGCCTTTGACTCTAAGTCTTGGATAGTCTATTTCCATCAGTATCTGTTGAGTGATACTCTGGAATCCGCGGTCCTTCTGCATCCAGCTTTCGTTTGCGAAGACATCTCCTCTCTATGTTCTCCGGGTATTGGCGCTCTCCCCTTTTCTTTAGATGTTTCCTGCATATTGATTTATATTAGTTGCTGCCTTACGGTTTACGCAAAGGAAAAGAGACATGACGAAAAGATTGACATGAAAGCTTTAAGTTCTAATGAATGCATAATCATGACACTCATAATGACTTGACTCTTCGAAAAATGCAACATAATCATCATTGGATACTCAGGCGTGCAATCATTAATTTCCCTTAAGGTGTGTATTCAATTCTGGCTTTACAGACTATGTCGAGGAAATCTCTGCGATGAGTGTTTTCTTCGATTCGCATCGCAGTATCTAGGATTGCGATGTGGAGAAGTGTCGTCGAAACAATTGATAGTCTCATTCATCGCAGATCGCAAGATCACAGATCGCAGCATTCATTGCAGATCGCAGATCGCAAGATCGCAGATTTTCATTCAATCACTATGTGCTGCTTATGCGACATTGCGATATGCGATGTCGCATATCAGCCGTTGGCGATTCCTTGGGTTTTTCATTTAAGGGCGTTCTCAATATATGTGATGCGATGGATTTTGCATCGCTTCTTTGCAGTTTGTTTATGCGCATAGGAAAACACTTTACCCTCTCTTCGCGATGCGATATAGCTTTTAGGGAGTCAAATACAAAAAACTTGATAAAAATATTTTTGGATTTTGTGTTAAGGGTCCCCCTTTGCTTGATGTTATTGCTAATATCAAGTAAAGAGGGGGGTTGCTGGTGACCACAACAATGGAGATTCACTATGAAGAACCAGTTATCTCTGCTTTTCTATTGACTTTCCACTTTCGAAACAGAAAAATTTTCATATGTCTAAATTTTATTATGGACAAATAGAGTAGATTACCCCTTATCCTATCAATGATACTTTGTCTCAACCTTTTTATATTCCAATTGTCCGCTTCCTCAGGCTTATTTCTTGTATTCACACCAGACATTACTCAGTCTTTTTAAAGATAAAATAAGGTCTTCTCTCCGTACTGACTTCAAATATGCTCATTTGTCATAGGTAGAACCTCTGCTTCCCGCAAGCGTCCATAGCCTCGACAGGGTTACCATGTTATCTAGCAATGATCCTTTTTCCTACTTGAGGGTATTTACAACATATCAGAGAAAAATCCTTTTTGTCACTTTTTCCTTTTTTATTATCTAAAGAACAATGTCTTGGTTTGGTGGCCAAATTATGACACAGTCATTCACTTGATTTACACTTTTGCTGAACAAGCTGGCTCGTGATGAGACCCCTTGTCTTTTGATTGCAACAATCTTAAGTCGTTGCCCTGTTTTGATAGACAGGATTAGCAAAGTCAGCAGGTTATAATATTTGTGATCATGATAAGCCGGCTCATGATGAGACCTCTTATTCTTTGAGATATAGTGTTTTCTCGGATTGTTTCTCTGAACACTGCGATTTCCTTTTAGCACGGAGGAAGTCATTATTTTTCATTAAGAAAGCTTTGGAAGACAATAATAGATTTTGAAAACAGCAGCTTTACAGAGAATATTTATTTTATTATTGATGATACCTTTCATTGTGCTGATATAAAACAATTTTTTACCCAAGGTTGCTTTCATCAAAGTTTTTTGAGGTTGAAACTAACATCATATTCAGGCTAAAGTTAACTCTTTTTGTCAATAATAAAAATTATATTTTCTGAAAAATTTTGCTACTTGTACAAGGGAAATCAAAATCTGATAGAGAATTGGTGTGCTCTTTCATGAATCCTTTTAAATGATCATTTACAACCGGTTTTATTTATAAGAAAAAAAGAAACAAATAAAAACTAAAACTATCCTACAAAAAAAGAAGAATGATCTTCTATGGAAAATACATCTTAAGAATCTATCCATTCACAGGAAAATAATCTCTTCTACCTTCCAAATCCCGCAACACAAACGTCAATGGGCCTATGACTTCTACAATCTGGAAAGGACCAAGCCACAGCTTCTGAAATTTCGTATGTTTGCCCTTTTATTCATGAGCCTTATCCCATTTCAAAACTAAATCTCCCATCTGAAAGTTTTTTCTGGATATTATGCTTGAGTCAAAAGAGGATTTTATTAGTGCTTGGTGGTGAGCATGGGTTTTCTTAGCTTGTTCTCGTCTTTCTTCCAGTTTGATTATTTCCATTTGTCTTAATTGTAAGCAGGAAGTAGATACTTCGCTGATGTATTGTACTAAAGACAAAGAGGGAATAACTAAGTGAGTTGGAAGAACTACTTCTTTCCCATAAACTAAATGAAAGGGAGAAGTGTCGATTAAAGCTTTCTTCGTAATTCTATCTTCCCATAAAGAATTTACAAGCGCTTTGTGCCAATTCTTTTGGTTTTGGTCGGCTGCTCTTTTAATAATCCTAATTAGGTTCTTGTTTGTTCATTCAACCAATCCATTAGCTTGCGGATAGTAGTTGGCAGAATACTTCAGTTTGAACCCTCTTTTAAGTGAAAACTCAATCATTGTATTTCCAGAAAAGTATGAGGCATTATCAAACATTAAGGCCATTGGCAATCCAAACCTAGTAATGATAAATTGATCTATGAATTCAATAATATTTTCATAATTAGGTTTCTTGAGAGGAACTACTTCTACCAATTTAGTAAAATAATCTGTTGCCGTGAGGATATACCTATGCTACTTAGAAGAGTGAGGAACGATCTCACCTATTATGTCCAAGCCCCATTGGCTGAATGGTTGCTCGATGTTAACCGGCTGTAGTGGCATGGACGCTTTCTTTTGTTTCCCTGCGGTAGTCTAGCAAACTTGGTATTTCCTTACGTAATTGTATGAGCCTTTGAACAGCGTGGGCCAATAATATCCTGCACGTAAGATTTTATGCGCAGTAGCATCTCCAGCATAGTGTCCACCTGCTGGTCCATCATGGAGTTCTAGCAAAACCTTTTCGGCTTCAGTTTTCTCAAGACACCTAAGAAGCATACAATCGTAATTCCTTTTAAACAGAACATCATTTATGAGCTGGTATTGTTTAGCTTTCAATTGTAGAGCTCTTTTCTTGGTATGGTCCAGGTGTGATGGAGCATGCCCGTTCTTAAGATAATAAATGGTGTTAGCATATAATGAATCTATTTCGTTTAGGCTTACCTCATACGTATGTACCTCTTCAGATGAGTTCTCAGGAATTTGCGATGCTCCAGCTAATATATTGCAGAAGCCTTGACCTCTTACGATGTTTGCTCGCTTAATCTCAAGATCGTATTCTTGTAAAGCGGTAATTCAATTTGCTCTCTTTTCGCCCACATCCTTCTGTATCATAAGGTTTCTTAGCGCTAGAAATGATACTACGACTTTGGTATGGGCTTTAAGTAAGAAAGGTCTGAAATATTTCATCGCTTTGAAAACGGCATATGCCTGTTTCTCCACGTATGAATAATTGAGTTCAGCACCTTGTAAGTTCGAGCTAAAAAATGCAATTGGAGCTTCCGCCTTCTCTTGATTTTCTTGAGTTAAAATATCAACATAAGATTTCTCTGAGGCAAATGTGTATAAGATGAAAGATTCTGAAAAATTTGGGGTCGCTAAAGATGGAGCGTTGATGATAGCTTGTTTGATCAAGTTGAAGGCTTCGTGCTCATCTTGACCCCATTTAAAATTTGAATTCTTTTTTATCATATTTTGTAAAGGAGAAATAATACGTGAAAAATCCAGGACAAACCTTTTTACAAAATTGATTTTTCCAAGGAAAGATTGCATGGCCTTTTTGTTATGGGGCATGGATATTTCAGAAATTTCTTTGATTCTGTCAGGTTCAATGTGAATACCAGATTTTGACACTATGAATCCTAGCAAGTTTCCTTCACTTAATGTGAAAAAAGATTTCTTTGGGTTAAGTGAAATCCCATACCTTAAACCTCTTTGAAAGATTTGTTTCAAGTCTTTGAGATGGTCGCTTCTCTTCTTGGAGTACATTTTTATATCATCTACGTAAATCACTACTGATTTATTGACTAAACCTTTAAATGTGATGTCCATGGCTCTCTGAAAGGTAGCGCCGGCATTGATGAGACCAAATGGCATCTTCCGATATGCGTATGTGCCCCATTTGGTTCGGAATGTTGTTTTCAAATAATCATCGGGATGTACGAGCACTTGATTGTATCCTGAAAATCCATCCACGAAAGACATTAATTCTAAGCCTGCTATTGCCTGTAATATTTTCTCCATAGGTGGGAGGGGATAATTGTCTTTCTGACAGGATTTGTTGAGATTATGGAAATCAATACAGATTCTAATATCTCTGTTTTTCTTTCTAATGGGCACCATATTGGATACCCATTTGAAATGTGTGACGAGGAAAATTATTCTGGCTCTCAACAACTTATTTAGCTCAGTATTTATCTCATTTGTAGGTTGGGGTGGATTTTATGAGTTTCTGCTGGACAGGTTTTTCATTGTCAATCATAGGGATAACGTGTTGAATGACATAAGTGTTGTGTGTCTTCAGCTCATCGTAATTCTAGGCAAAACCATTTTTGTATTGTCTCAGAAGACGGATATACACTGATTTTTATTCAGGGGCTAGGCCATGGCCTAGATTAACGTTTTGTGGCTTTTTATCGGTCCCTAGGTTTACTAATTCATAATTCAAAGTAGAACTATAGAGTTTAGAATTGGCAAACCTTTTAAACCGACTTTTCAAATCATATAAGTCTTCTAAATTAACCACCGATTTAGGTATAGAATTATCAGTGATATTTTGTTGTATTTTGTGATCGTGATGGTCTTCGTCAATTATTTGGTTTGAGTAAGATCCTCAGATGTGAGGAAATTTACAATGTCAGGATCGTCGTTGAATACTCTCCAGTTGGTGATGTTGTCAGCAATGGATGGTTTAAATATTAATTCTATTGAGAATCTATCTGGACTAAAATCTTCGGAGGGAATAAGTCTAGAGGCTATGTTAGCTAACAGGTCTGCGCTCACATTTTGGAGCCTTGGGATTGACGAAATATTGAATGATATGAAATGTTCAGTGAGATCTTGTACTAAAGATTGATAGTGCTTTAAATGACCTGACAGGAAATGTATGGTGTTACATACCTGTTTGACGACAATATCAGAATCTCCAAAGACTTGAAGATACTTAACATTCAGCCCGATTGCTTTGTATAGGCCTTGCACCAAGGCTTCGTACTCCGTTGTATTTTTTGTGCAATCGAACTCAAGTCTGCATGTAAGCATGGTCTTGTTTCCGTCTGGGCTAATCAGAACGCATCCTTCCGCTGCTCCCTCGTTAGATTTAGAGCCATAAAAATATAATTTCCAAAACAAAGATGTATTTATAGGGTTATCTAAAAAAATAAAACACTTTGAATTATCTGTTTGGGAAAAATTTTCAACTTGGGACGAAATTGAATTTTCTAAGTAAGGTGAAGTATGAGCATTGAAATTGTCGAGGCAAGAATCTACTGAG
>Ga0115842_100905_pt1 | contig 11661 bp, 14 predicted proteins | sample InSIn2SAF170_2_FD_83856 | JGI IMG/M metagenome (GOLD analysis project Ga0115842, IMG submission 83856)
TCGCACTTAGGACGGGTGCCGGTTATAAAGTTTGAAGATTGGTATCTTGCAACTGCGTAGCTAATGTGGCCAAAGAAAAACACAGCGGCAAAAGTCATAGAGTTGAAGCCACACAAGTGGTTGCACAGAGTAGAGAAAGCAAGGTTGTTAAACCTGCTCTGGGTGTCGCATTACCATCGTGCCCCAGTAACTATTTTTTTTATTAGGTAGCTTCTCTTCCTGGTGCATGATGGTTGTTTGTGGCTGGAGGAGCCCATCCCCATCATGGACTACCTAATCCATAGAATTACCTGACTCCCTTACAAGGGGGAGGACCCAGCGATATTTTGGATGGTAAGAGTAACGATTTGGCCATCGCGGAGGCCATGAAGAAAAAAATCAAGCTGGAGAAGAAGAAGAGGGGGTATGTGATCTCTAGTATCAACAATAATGTGATAAGAGTCATGACGCAAATACTGGCTGGAAAGGTTATGCGGAAATGTCACGCAGATGAGGTGCCCACGCCGGTGGTTGCACTTCCCATGCAGTGCACAGAGGTGGTCCAATTTAACTACTCGGAGTACTTGTGCAAGGAGTTCATGGAGAATTGTCGTGAGGCACATGAATAGGGGAAGACTTTCCACTATGCATGGCTTCTGCTATCCACAGTGCTGGTGGCTTGGGAATTGCCCAAGGATAGCCAGTTCCCAATGATTGCAAAGGATCTTCTGGAGGTAGCAAAGTACGCTTTGCTGTGGGCAACTAAAGACGTGCAGAGGATCAAAGATAGCAAGATATTCTGGGTGTTCATGGAGATGAACATCATAATGGGGATTAACCGCAATCTGTGGTTATCACCCATTGTCTATAATAATCTGCATAGCTTCACAGTGTTCAAGGTGGACTTCCATCATGTATATATCAGGGTGCGTAAGGACCCCGTGAAGAAATGGAATGAGCTACCTTACCTGGCCATAGACGATGTCATATTCGCCGTGCTTGAGTCGTGGTCGTTGGAGTGGCGCGCTCCCGCCAACTCCATGATGGAATCAGAGAAGTCTATTGCACAGAGGAAGAAGGAGGAGGAAAAATTGTCGATGGCACAATTGGCATAGAAGAGAAGGAATAAAGTAGCAACAACAAAGGCACAAGAGACGCAGAACGCTGCAAAGGCAGCAGAGAAGGAGCGTGAGGCCTAGAAGTCACCTTCACCTGAACAGGATACAGAAAGAAAGGAAGGTGACGTGGACCCATAGACAATGTCCGTAGAGCTATAGCGACAGCACCCGAGAGAGAAGATGGGGTTGCAAAAGAAGTAGAAAGCCTCCAAGACTTCTTTCGACCAGATCACCCTCACTGAGGGTGATGCAGGAGCATTCATCCAAGAGAAAATCATTGTAAATAAATAGACATAAAGGGGTCATGTAATTTTAGGAAATAGCTCTCCTAAATCTGAAATTAATGTAATTTAGGCCTTTTAATGATTAAATTAGATAATGGGAGGAAATTGTAAGTTCTCTCAAATAAATGAGAACTGAGTGATGAAGAAATGACAAGAGTCCAAAGTCAATCAGAACTCTAAAAGCAGTCCACGATTCGAGGGACAAGAGAGAGACTTTAGGAATTAATGGAAGTAGAAGTGGGTAGAAGATTTAGGAGTCAGTTTAGGATTTACCCCAGATTTAGTTCAACAAAACCAATGCTGGCATATATGTAAGCCTACAGGCAGAGTCAGATGGAAGAGGCCACTGACATGGAAAAATAAGCATGTGCGAGATCGAGGAGGCTTGAATGTAATCTTTGCTTTTACATTAATATATGTAGAGTTTGTTCCTGACTGTGTCAGTGTATTAGGAAGTATTTCATGAATGATTTACTTGTGAATTCGTAGGCTCTGCAATAGGTTGCAGGAAGAATTCTGAAGGACGCAGAGGAACGGAGTTGATTCAGAGGAATCGTAAAAGGATCCTTGAATCAAATTGGAGAAAAGGGTGAAGCTCTAAGGTGGAAGTGAAGTCATATTTACAAAGGAATAAAGCTCAGGAGGGTTCGCGCAATAAAACAACAAGAAGACCGAAGAAGAACAAACCACAGAAGAACTGAAGTCTAGCGTAAAAACTAAGTGAAAAAGGAAGAACAGAGAAGTGAAATTCGACACTTAGCAACCGTTAGATCTCGAGGATCAACGATCCAGATGACATCGCTAAATAGCAGATAGAATATCGCATTGGCAGAGTTAATCATGTAATTTTGGGCTGCGAGTGGAAAAATCAATTTACACAAAAAAATGAGTGAAAACATAGTCGGAATCGGGTTCCAGATTTGAAGCATTTATATGTGAGGTTTTATACCATATCGGGTCCGTAAGATCGGCGCTTTAAAGTGAAAGGACCTGGCCTGGAGGGATAGCGAAATGCGATCGCATGAATAAATTTCAATCGTCAAATCATGAATCAGATCAACGGTCATGATTGGATCGCTAAATCAAAATCGGAGGAGTTAGGGCTGGCGGTCAATGGGAATGCTGATGTGCCGATAGCGATAAAGCACTAGTCAGCGATTGGGGAAGTGGAGTCCGGAGAACACGGAGGAAGAAAGCAGATATGATGATTTATTATATGCAGTGCATGGGATTTGAAATCCAAATAAAGGGTTTCGGAGGGAAGTTTTAATGAAATCCCATATATATATATATATATATATATATATATATATATGCGTTCTGATAGTCACATATCGGGAATAAAGGAGTGATGAGGCATATGTGACCCATGAAGAGCCGATAACCGATTGGGATAGAGGTACAACCTCAGAATCTGTGCCGAAGCCATACGAAAGTCAAAAAGAAGGTAGGTTTGCGGGCATTTTCTTTGTTAATGGGTTTTATAAGAAAAAGTGATGAGGAAACATTTATGCGATAAACATATATATTAACCAAGGTTTTGAAAGGGGAAAGTTATATATATGTGATCAAGGGTTTATAGAGGTTGTGAGGTGGTTTCAAGTTTCGATAGGGAAGGTTAATGGAAGGCTTTAAACCAAAGTCATAAACGAAGCTTGAGGACTAGTTTAAGTTCCGATAGAAGGTTTTGGCGGGGTGATTGAGTTTCGATAAAGGAATTGTTATAGAGGGCCTTAACCATTCATGGTTTGAAGATTTGACTCCTCTAGGAGTCAATTACCTGGGACAGAGATATTTATGCATATTAATGCATACTGCGGGTATGTGCAAGTTTTACCCTGCACCATTAGTGGTATCAGAGCAGAAGTTTGTAATCAGAGCAGATCTGTAATCAGAGCAGAATTGAAATCAGAGTGGGAAAAGATTTTAGCTAAAGGGAGTTTGCACACAGGAAAAGGTAATGTGCTAAATGATAAAGACTACAGTGGGAGATTGTAGCATTTCCAGTAGAGGCTTGGAGTAGAGAAGAATAGAGGATTTCTTGAAGAAAATAGAAAGCAAGATTATTTAATGCAAGTTCTGAAGGAAGAGGACTTAGAGGGTAAACTGAGGACAATCCATTCAAAGTGCAGAAGAATGGGTGAAACAAGATCATGCTGAGATCTTGAAGGTGAGGTAATATGTTATGTTTTAAATTGAAAATGTGTGTTTTTATACTAATGCACAGGTGGCAGCAAGAAAAGCTATGAGAGAAGAACCAGGTGAGTTCTTGAAGACAGACTAAGGGGAACACTCTGAAGAAGAAGTGGTAGTGAACCTGAAGAATCCAACAAGAGATTGGACAAAGAGGACAGCTGAAGTGTTCTCAAGAGAGAGTGAGAGATTGTAGAAGCCTAGAAGGAGCAAAGGTGTTGCTCAAGAGAAGGTTCCAAACAGAGGACCTATGCTTACCAAAACACTGAGTGAGGAGAGCTTAGTGAGGTAAGATTGTAGCCAGGAGGACTAGCTGTAGCAGAGGCTTGTTACAGATAAGTGAGAAGCTCATGAAGATAGAGGAGAAGAAGATGACTAATGATATTCATGGCAAAGGTTCAGAGAGAAGCTACAGCAGAAGATATGAAAAGAAGGATGCCAAGCAAATGGCAAGAAGATAAGTCAAGAGTAAATTGACCAGGAAGTTGCAGAGTTAAAATAACAACTGAATGCATTAAGGAGAATTCTTGAGGAAAGCCAGAGACTAGGTTGGGTCTTGGGGAAAAAGCCAGTGAAGTGGCATGAAATACAGAGAAGGCTACATCAAATGCAAGTAAAATGGCTGAAGGAAAAACTCAAGGAAGTTGAGTTAGAAATGGAAGAATCCATTTGTGAACCAGAACAAGGAGAAATTTTTGGAGAGATTGAAGATGGAGACTTGAAGATTGAAACTTCAAGTGAGGCCAAAGGGTCACATGAGTTTAAAACTGAAAATATGTGTATGTATGCAAGTGAAACATCTAAAGAAGGACAATTGGTTGATATTGTCATGAAGAAGGAAGAAGACCATCAAAATCCAAATTATGTTTTGGAAGAAGATGAGATAGATAGGTCTCATATGCAGTTGGAGGAAGATATCAAGCAACCAAGTGAAGGGCTTGAGGAGATTGAAGAAGAGACTATCAAAGAATTTCTGAATCATATGAATGATTTAGAACAACAAGGAGATATGATGGCTGAACCATCAAGTGAGACCATAGGGTCTTATATTTTTAAAACTGATAGTTTGTATATGATGACATATATTGCAGGAGAAAAGTAGCCATTTGAAGATATCTTCAAAGGAGATGAAGATCTAGAAATAAAAGGTGACAAAGAAAACTTTTCAGAAGAGGAGAAATTTGACTACATACAGAAGAAAAGGTCTATGGATGAGTCTATAGAAGCTGTCATGGAGATGAGGAATCAGGATATTATTCTAATGAAGAATGAAGGAATATTGTCTCAGAAAGGTAATCAAATGAGTTTGATTAATATTATTGATCAAAACCAAGTGCAGGAGAATGTTAATGAAGATGATGGGACAAGGATAACTCTGGGAGAAGAGTTACAGAGGGACAACAAGGCAAAATGTACTAAACAAGAAGAAACTATGTTAGCCGAAAACATAGTAAAAGATCATCAATTCACCATGATGATAGGCACAGTGGAAATAGCCATGAAAGCTGTTGAGACAGTCAGTGAAGAAGAAGAACATCTACTGAAAGATGTTAAGGAAGAGGAAGTCTATGGGAAAGACTTAGCAAAGGGGAAAGGAACACTAAAAAAAGAGTGTTATATAGAGGAAGAGCAATCTTTAGAAGTTGTCAGAAGTATGAAGAAGTATCTTTTAGAAGATAAAAACTCTGAAATAAAGGAGGATGAAGAATGTCTCTTAAATGAGAGAAACAGTGGTTTATTGCAGCAAAAGGAACTTAACAATGCATGGATGTGTGAAGATGTGACAACACAGGAACAAGTTCTTGTGGAAGAAGGAGATGAAGTTCAGTCTGAAGAGCTGATATGTGAAGCAACATTTGAGACTGTTGAACCTTATGATTCCCAAACTAATAATTTGCGTGTAAATGCAGAAAACATAAGTGATGATAAAATACTGGAAAAGTGTCATAGGGAAATTGCATTGCTGGAGAATTCAGAGTATGACAGTATGATTGCAGAAAAAGGAGTTCACTACAGTGGACAAGAGCAGGAAGGCATCATTAGGACAGATGGTGTGGAAGAAAGACTAATGGACAGTCTCATGAATTCTTTTGCGAGTTCAAATCAGCATACTAATGTGCTGACAGAGGAGAAAAAAACAGTGCAGCAAACTGAATTGTTGCCAAAGGAAAATAAGGCACAACAGCCTTATGTTTTTAATTTTAACAAGTGTTTTGTTAATGCGGGTTTTGTTGCAATTGCTGGAGCATATTTGGCACAAGTGAATAGCCAAATAAAAGTGAAAGAAGAGAAATCTATGGAAGAACTCAATCCATGGAATAGAGAAGTTAATTTGCTGGAGAAAGTGTTGAACAATCATGATTCAATCATGAAATAGGGTAAGGATGATAGGGAGGCAATCAGCATAGGATTCACAGCAAGCGTTGAAGCAAGAGCAAGCAAACCAAAAGTTGAAGCAAACAAAGCAAAAGTCAATATAAGAGACAACATAAAAGGAAGCAAAGTAGAAGTCAACAAAGCAACCAAGGCAAAGGATGAAGTAAGTAAATAAAACCAGCAGCAGATTGAAGAACTAGTGGACAGCAACAACCTGAAACAAAAAGAAGGAGGTAGAAATATGAAGTAGAATATGGACCAGTCCAAAGAGGTACTGGAAAAAGAGATTGAAGAAATGTGGCAATTGATGATAAGGCAGTTGAAATGGAGGAAAATGGTAGCCGCGGGAAGCAAGATCAATCAAAACTTGAACATGATTGACAAGAAGAAGAAGATGGAGCAAAAGACAGCAGAAGTACAGCAACAACAAGGGAACAACGCATGTGGGCAGTTACAGGACAAAGTGTGGGATCTAGGAAGACCAATACCAGAAGACACATGATCAGGAGATCATGAATATTTTCTACTTTGGGAGTCTAATGCAGGAGCATTCACCCAAGAGAAAATCATTGTAAATAAATAGACATAGAGGGGTCATGTATTTTTAGGAAATATCTTTCCTAAGTCTAAAATTAATGTAATTTAGGCCTTTTAGTGATTAAATTGGATAATGGGAGGAAATTGTAAGTGCTCTCAAATAAATGAGAATTGAGTGATGAATAAATGACAAGAGTCCAAAGTCAATCAGAATTCTTAAAGCAGTACATGATTCGAGGGACGAGAGAGAGACTTTAGGAATTAATGGAAGTAGAAGTGGGCAGAAGAATTAGGAGTTAGTACAGAGGATTTAGGAGTTAGTTTAGGATTTACCCCAGATTTAGTTCAACAGAACCAATGCTGGCATATATGTAAGCCTACGGGCAGAGTCAAATGGAAGAGACCACTGACATGGAAAAATAGGCCTGTGTGAGACCGAGGAGGCTTGAATGTAATCTTCGCTTTTACATTAATATATGCAGAGTTTGTTCCTGACTGTGTCAGTGCATTAGGAAGTATTTCATGAATGATTTACTTGTGAATTCGTAGGCTCTGCAACAGGTCGCAGGCAGAATTATGAAGGACACAGAGGAGCGGAGTTGATTCAGAGGAATCGTAAAAGGATCCTTGAATCAAATTGAAGAAAAGAGTGAAGCTCTAAGGTGGAAGCGAAGTGAGATTTACAAAGGAGTAAATCTCAATAGGGTTCACGCAATAAAACAGTAAGAAGACCGAAGAAGAACAAACCATAGAAGAACTAAAGTCTAGCACAAAAACGAAGTGAAAAAGGAAGAACAGAGAAGTGAAGTTCAACACTCAGCAACCGTTAGATCTCGAGGATCAATGGTCCAGATGACGTCGCTAAAGAGCAGATAGAATATCACATCGGCAGAGTTAATAATGTAATTTTGGGTCGCGAATGGAAAACTAGATTTACACACAAAAAATGAGTGAAAACGTAGTCGGAATTGGGTTCCGGATTTGAAGCATTTATAGGCGAGGTTTTATACCATATCAGGTCTATAAGATCAGCGCTTTGAAGTTAAAGGACCAGGCCTGGAGGGTTAGCGAAATGCGATCGTGCGAATAAATCTCAACCTTCGAATGATGAATCAAATCAACGGTCGCGATTGGATTGCTAAATTGAAATTGGAGGAGTTAGGGTTGGCAATCAACAGGAATGCCGATCGGGGAAGTGGAGTCTGGAGAACACAGAGGAAGAAAGCAGATTCGATGATTTATTATATGCAGTGCATGGGATTTGAAATCTGAATAAAGGGTTTTGGAGTGGAGTTTTAATGAAATCTCATATATATATATATATATATATATATATATATATATATATATATATATATATATATATATATATATATGTTTTTATATTTTTGTATATGATATAAATTAATGATGAGGCATATGTGACTCATGAAGAGCTGATAACTGATTGGGATAGAGGTACAGCCTCGAAATCTGTGCCGAAGTCGTACGGAAGGCAGAAAGAAGGTAGGTTTGCGGGCATTTTCTTTGTTAATGGGCTTTATAAGAAAAAGCGCTGAGGAAACATTTATACAATAAACATATATATTAGCCAAGGTTTTGAAAGGGAAAAGTTATATATATGTGATTAAGGGTTTATAAAGGTTGTGAGGTTGTTTCAAGTTCCGATAGGGAAGGTTAATGGAAGGATTTAAACTAAAGTCATAAACGAAGCTTGAGGACTAGTTTAAGTTTCGATAGGAGGTTTTAGCGGGGTGATTGAGTTCTGATAAAGGAACTGTTATAGAGGGCCTTAACCATTCATGGTTTGAATATTTGACTCCTTTGAGAGTCAATTACCTGGGACAAAGATATTTATGCACATTAATGCATACTGTGGGTATATGCGGGTATTACCCTACACCAGAGGGGGATCTCCATGACATAGGGGAGATGGTGCGAGACATCACCATGGAGGCCTTCCAACAGTTCGCGGAGGAAAACCAGATGGTGTTGGGGACCCTCTGGACACAGATACAGGAGTTGCAGGTGCGCTCTCCTTAGGCTGGTACTCTATCAACTAGCCTCACAGTAGGCATGGCCGCAGCTGAGGAAATGTCGCACGCCAACACGACCAACACTATAGTGCCACCAGAGGGGACACTGGTTACAAAAAATGAGGCCGACAGGCCTATGGTCAATGCGCTCAAGGGAGTTGGGATAAACATGGCTACGCTTCTACGGGAAATGCTCTATGTTCTGCAGGATGGAGTGACTGTAGAACTGTGGGCCAAGAAGAATCACGCGCTCCAGGTGATCAGCGAGAAATGAATTAATATGGAACAACTGAGCCTGCAACGCGATGAGGTTGTCACACTGAAAGGGAAGTTAGTGCAAGTGGTCGAGGAAGCCTGCTAGATGGTCCCTGAGTTGGCCATCCCAGCAGAGGAACAAACAAAGGCGCACATCCAGAGATTAGCAGTAGGGGTGCACGAGGCAAAAGAAGAGATGGCTAAGGTTCAGCTGGAGATGAACCTTTAGATAGTTGTGCTGCAATTGAAGGAGCAGCCTTCAACTATGCCAAACATGAAAGAGCAGTGCGTCAGTGCCATTACAGCAAGAATAGTGGAGATCAGCGGTGCAATGAAGGACTGCACCAAAATTTTTGAAGAATCGTTCGAGGTCCTCACCACTCTACAGGAGGACCTGAACATATAGCACCTGGAAACAGAGGCGCACGAGCTGCAGCAACAATATGATGACATAAAAGGGACCATCCAGATGGTGGCCCTTACACAAAGGCTCGCGCAGATGAAGCAAGCAAAAGTGCTCAAGAAGAAGTTAGACGCTGCACAACATAAGGAAGTTGTCCTAAAGGTGCGCGTACAACCATGGATCGATGAGGCATTCATCTTTACAACCTCGATTGAAGCCAAGCTCACGCAGATGCAGGGAATGCAGGAACAGGTGCAGGGTAGCAGTTCAGCTACAACAGTCTCTGAACAATGCATCCAGGAAGTGCAACAGGCAGCCATGCAGTGCACTCCCAATCTTGCAGCAGGCCAGGCAGAGTTGGGAGGTCTCCGCGCAAAGATATATGCATTAACAGAGTGACTCGACGGCAAGTCACAATGTTTGTGTTGGGGGCCTATTGGGCACAGGATCCCCCAAGGGAATTTTTTAGGATTAAAGCCCAAACTTTGGCTAAAAAGTGTAAATCCGATGTAAAGACTCCGCATTTTGTGGGCGTGGAGTGCAAAGTTGTAAATGAGTCATAGGGTTGTCTGCCCTTAATTTTGTAATATAATATCATCTTTGTATAAATAGAGCAAGGCTCTAAGTTGTAAAAGGGAGAAGTCAAGGAAGAAATGATGAAGAATTGAGTCTTTTTCGAAGTGTAGAGTCGAGTCTTTGGGTCGTAGAGTAGGATAAGGCTCTGCAGATGAGTGAGCAGAGGACTAGTAGTCCGCAACTAAGTGCGCAGACCCCTCCAGCTGAGTGCACAGGGTAGGTTGAGTCTGTAACCATTGAAGCATTAACAAAGAGAAGTTTTATACCATCCCTATGTATTTATTTACTGTTTTCTGCATTGAATGTATTGGGTATAAATCACATTTATGTTGTTTATATGATGCGCAAACATATATGATTGTGGTGATTAAGTAAATGTGAGATAAAGTATCTATTTACGCAAAGTTAACTAACATCTGTAAGAAGATAAGTAAGATACGTAGTGTAATTTGGGGAAATAGCACAGATTGCTGCCTAAGTAGCACGATAGCCTCTCAGCTCCTGGTTAGGGCTGTGAGCAGGCGATTATAACAGATCGCGAAGGTCTCACAAGTCAGAATAGTGTGCGAAAGTAGGCACATTTAGACTAAATCGACTCCTCAGACATCTCCAAGGTGCGAAACTTGGTTCCAACATCCCCCCATACTGCTTTGGGTGTGATTTCAGCCTGTGCACCACAGGCTGATGCCGAAAGGGTTAGTAGCATAGGGATTTGTTTCGCTAATTAAATCTGAACCTGGTTCAGGCCCCATCAAGCCAGCATGACCCAAGTAAAATAAACAAGTTTTTCCAAAGTCACACTTTGACATCTTTAAATACAGTTGTTCTTTCTTTAAGACATCAAGTACTTTTCTCACATGCATGACATGTTCATCACGAGATTTACTGAAAATTAAGATGTCATCTAGGTAGACTATAACAAACTCATCAAGAAATGGCCTCAACACATCATTCATCACGTGCATGAAGGTAGCAAGAGCATTATATAAACCAAAAGGCATAACTATCCATTCAAACAAACCTTGTTTTGTCTTGAATGTTGTCTTCCAAATGTCTCCTTCAGCCATTCTAATTTGATGGTAGCCACTCCCTAATTCCAACTTAGTAAAATACTTTGCATCTTTCAATTCATCAAGTAAATCATCTATTTTAGGCAGTGGGTAACGGTTCTTTACCGTAATATTTTTCAATGCACAGAAGTCCACACACCTCCGCCATGTTCCATCCTTCTTTGGCACCAAAACAATAGGTGACCCACATGGCGAAGAACTTGGCCTGATTATCCCTTTATCCAAAAACTCTTGAATTTTCTTTTTAATTTCCACATTTTCCATCACTAACATCTTGTACATGCCAATGTTAGGAAGAGGAAAATCTCTTGCAACTGTATCTCATTTTAGATTACTCTCTTTGGAGGCAATCCTTTTGGTTCTTGAAACATCTCATCATATTAGTTAACAACATCAACCAATTCAAGTTTCAATCTTGAGTCACAACCTTGAAAAGCTTCATTATCAATATCATTCTTGGGTTTGATCATTAGACAGACAAAATTCTTGCTAGAATTCACTAGTCTTTTCATGTGCCCCGCATTTTTTTCCCAAGGAAAAATCATAATTTTCATTGATTTAGTTGAAAATTACATGATGTAGATGCTAAAAGAATATGTAATATGAGGGGTCAGAGCCACTGTCTGTGATGTTCTATCCAATATATATATATATATATATATATATATATATGTATATATATATATGTGTATGTATATGTATATATCTATATATATATATATATATATATATATATATATATATATATATATATATATATATATATATATATATATATATATATATATATATATATATATATATATATATATATATATATATATATATATATAT
>Ga0115842_100906_pt1 | contig 11654 bp, 2 predicted proteins | sample InSIn2SAF170_2_FD_83856 | JGI IMG/M metagenome (GOLD analysis project Ga0115842, IMG submission 83856)
GACCTAGATCCTTCATCTCGAACTCAGAGGTTAACTCCCTCTTACACCGAGCTATCTGGTGTTCATCACCAGTCAGGAACAAGTCATCAACGTACAGCACCAGAATCAGCGGAAGATTTCCCACAACCTTGAAGTAAAGGTTGGAATCTGCTTCACTCTTGGTGAAGCCCAATCTCTGGAGATAACTATCGATCCTAGAATACCAAGCTCTCGGTGCCTGTTTGAGTCCATACAAGGCTTTCTTCAGACGACAGACATGAGAGTCTGAACCATGAACTACAAAGCCCTCGGGTTGTTCAATGTACACTTCTTCCTCAATCACACCGTTGAGAAAGGCAGTCTTCACGTCCATCTGATGAAGTTTCCAACCCATAACAGATGCGAGAGAGATAATGGCTCGAATCGAGGTATATCTGGCAACAGGAGCAAAGGTCTCCTCGTAATCAATGCCTTCCTTCTGTGAGAAGCCACGAGCAACAAATCTCGCTTTGTATTTTCCACACTACCATCAGTTGCATGCTTGATCTTATAGATCCATTTGGAAGTTACTACGGACTTCCCTTTCGATCTCGAGACAACATCCCAGACATCATTTTTCATGATGGATTGATACTCCTCCATCATAGCATCTCGCCAGACGGACTGGCCTGCAGCTTCCTCATAGGAGGATGGTCCGGCATCGATGATGTGGCTCATCTGAGCAACATATCCAGAAAACTTCGGAGGTCTTCTGCTTTCTCTGAAGGTACCAGGTGGAGCAGTATGTTTCTCTGCTTCCTGTAGAGTATCTCGTAACCAAGCTGGCCTCCTTTTCACAGGAGGTGCAAGAACGGGCCTTTCCAAAGGCAATACTGGCTCCACAGGATCTTCTGCATCTGAAACAGGATCTGAAAGTTCCTCCCTCTGAACAGCTGAACGAGGAGGAGCAAGAACAGGATCCTCCATATCCTTGGGAGCTTCAAGCTCCTCAGTCACCACATCTAAGTGAGACTCTCTGGATCTCAAGAAAGCAGCAACCTCATCGAAGGTAACATCCCCACTGACCTCGATCTGTCTCTGACCAGGAACATATATGCGATAGGCTTTTGATGTCTCATTGTATCCGACAAAGATACCCTTCTTTCCAGAAGGATCCATCTTTGTTCTCTTCTCCTTCAGCACATGAACATAAACTGTACAGCCGAAGATACGTAGATGTCCAACATCCGGTTTCTCACCGGTGAAGACTTCTTCAGGAGTCTTCTGATCAAGTATGGCATGATGACATCTATTCTGAAGGTATACAGCGGTACCAGCAGCTTCTGCCCATAACGAAGCTGGCAAGTCTTGATCACACATCATAGCTCTAGCAGCCTCGCATACTGTTCTGTTCTTCCTTTCCGCAACCCCATTCTGCTGTACGTTGATGACTTGTTCCTGACTGGTGATGAACACCAGATAGCTCGGTGTAAGAGGGAGTTAACCTCTGAGTTCGAGATGAAGGATCTAGGTCCCATGCATTACTTTTTGGGCCTAGAGGTGTGGCAGAGATCAGATGAGATTTTCCTTTCTCAAGGGAAATATACTGTTGATATCTTGAAGAGATTCGGGATGATGGACTGCAAGTCCATGACCAGACCGATGGTTGCTAACCTAAAGAAGCTTCATGAGACAGCTTCTAGCTCAGATTCAGTTGACTCGACGATGTATAGACAGCTGATAGGTTCACTGCTATATCTGGTGCACACGAGACCAAACATTTGCTTTGCAGTGAACGCTCTGAGTCAGTTCATGACTGATCCGAGACATGCACATTGGATTGCAGCGAAACATGTGCTCAGATACCTCTGTGGTACGATCGGATATGGACTTAGATACACTTCTGGAGGAAGTGTGACACTGTCCGATTACACAGATTCAGACTGGGCCGGAAGTGTGGTGGACCGGAAGAGTACTTCAGGATACTGCTTCAGCTTGGGGTCCGCGATGATTTCCTGGTCGAGCAGGAAACAGAGTTCTGTGGCATTGAGTACCGCAGAAGCAGAGTATATCTCTGCAAGTGATGCCGGCAAGGAAGCCATTTGGCTTCGAAAGCTCCTTGGGGGCTTGTTTGATGGTGTGCTAGAGACGACAGTTATCCAGTGCGATAACCAAAGCTGTGTAAAACTCTCTGAAAATCCTGTATTCCATGACAAGTCGAAGCACATCGAGATGCGGTATCACTACCTCCGAGATATGGTTCAGAAAGGTGCCATCCGTCTATAGTATGTCCCGACAGAAGAGCAGATAGCAGATATTTTGACCAAGCCTTTGCCTGCGGTGAAGTTCGTCTACTTCCGAGACAAGCTTGGCATGGCAGAGAATGCCTCCCTCGCTGAGAGGGAGTGTTGATTTTAGCAGCATCGTGAGGCATTCTCCCAGCCATGGACAATGGGAGAATGCAGACCCTTATTGTAGATAAGGGTAGATCTGGTTGGAGGCCAGATGGACTTGATCGAGGAGGATCAAGTAGTCCTAGTCCGTGACTAGGTAAATCCTAGCTTACGTGGTAAGCCTAGGTAGAACGATGCTGGTTTTGTCATGGTCCTATCCTGTGGATGAGGACAACCTGGTTTCGGGACCAGGTGAACTTGGTCGTGGACCAAGTAGACTTGATCTTGGATCAAGTAACCTAGACGTGGTCTAGGTAGATGATTGGGACACTACTCCTGCTCACAGTCTTCAAGATGGATACTATGGTCTTGCCATCTAGGGACTGGCCACCCCTTGCTTGGAAGACATAGTCACTTAGCCCACTTGTGGGTAAGTGATAAAGACTGGAGAGGAAGTAGGGTCCGCTTCATAATGATGAACAATCTTCCTTGATATGACGACGATGGAACTAGAGATGACACGTGGAACCTTATCATGAAGAACGGAGCTCGGAGGAATGCTACATCACCCTCAAGAAGATAACGCCTACCTAAGCAAACCTAACAACCTAATGAAAAAGGTCAAACCAAGTGTAAAATATATATTATTATTATATGTGTGAATAAAAACCTAGGTCGGCTGGGTTTAGCCTTGAAAGGCTCCTATAAATAGATGAGCCTAAGCTCATTCTATCACACACATTACACACACACTTCTCTTGTGTACTCTCTCCATAGTTGCGCACCCTAGGGTTTTAGCGAACTAGTGGAGGAGAGGTGACGACTTGGTCTTGTACTTGGTTTTGTTGGCATATCTTGCTTGGAGGGTGACGCTAGAGAGGAGAGAAGGTTCGTACACCTTGTGGAGGATAACGACTTGTGAAGGAAGACCTAGCTACGCTAGGGTTTGTCTTTTCTACTCTCTCTCTGTCTGTACTTGGTATCGTCCCATAGAGGACTGTTGTATCTGCTCTTATGAAGCTCATCTGAATATTAAGGAAGAATTCATACTGGGGTTTTCTCTCGAAAGGGTTTCCCCAAGGAAAACTTTGTGTCTCTTGTTTATTCTCTTTACTTTACTGTACATTGTTCTTACTGGTTATATACATGCTCTCTGGTTAATGCTCTTGGGTATTTGATATACTGCTCGTTAAAATTAAAAAGATATCAATACTGTCTGGAAGCCCTAAATTCAATAAATTCTATACCCTGATAGCTGTCCAATCAAGGACTCAAAACTAAAAGTGGAGAACCAATACAAAATGACATCACAAGTATAAATGTATCTCATCATCAGCGGGTAGATGTACAATGAGAAAAAGAAACACAATTAGGAATGCCAAGCTTGTGCAAAGATTTGGGATTTTTTTGAAGACATCATAACGATTTTCCAACTGCAACCACTTGAATCACCTGAATATTTCAACCCTATAGAAGAGATACACTAACAATTGAAGAAACTACACATAGTGGGAATAAAATGACATCATAGACTCAAGAAAGACTTGGAAAATTCCATAGCTTGGCGGTTTTGACTACTACCAATCCCATATCCTCATATATGGTAGAATCCAATGGAAATGCTACAATCTTGAAAACCCTGAAATCTTAAAAATTGTTCAGTCTGCTGAATTCTAAATGGGCTATGAAATTCTACTTTCTCTGTATGAACTTCGATGAGGTTGTCACCACTCTCAAACATCTTGAAACAGTTAATGGTAGTGTTAAAAATTTAAGTAAAAGTGACATTTCCTTTATCTTTCCTTTTTTATCACTTTAAGAATTTAACATTACCAGTAATTACTAGTTTAAACTGTCCTAGCTTCTCCTCCAACTCCACGCCAAGCCAAATGAAAAATGACAAAGAAAAAACGCTTTCCCCTCATATACCCGTGGCTACAGGCAGATGGCCGATTTTTTGCATCATCGTGGCAAACATTGCGATGTTTCCTTAAACATCGCGATGTAAGAAATTTTGAAAAAATCGCGTTTTTTTCTCGGCGAAATTTCGCTGCCGAGAAAAAATCGTGATTTTTCGCGATGTAGCCGAAATTTCGGCGATGTTTTCCACTAGCGACTAGACTGAACCCTTGTAGAGACAATGAAATCACCCTCTAATCATGTAGTGGAGAAGACACTAAAAGATAAAGTGGTTCGTAGTCTCAATCTCACCTAGAGAATAGAGCTTAAAAATCTATTTTGCTTATGAAAGATGATGGTTTGTCTCATTCCTTAACTAGTGTGAGCACACCTAAATTTGGATGAGATGAAAGTGAAGCCCATGTGCTAGATGGAATGGAAGATAATGCAACTTGGACAATAAGCTTGTCGGTGATTAGAGGAGGTGATCAACATAAAGGGACAACTTGAGCCTGAAGGGCCTAAACAGCCCCATCCAAAAGACCAATCCAACTTGGGGGGATGGTGGGGAGAGGTGTCAAGAGAGATTAAGTAAGGAGAGTGTTAGTCAATATTTATACCCACCTCCTCAAGAAATCACCATACCTTAGAAAATAAATAAGGTTGTTAGCTCACTTGAATAAGGGAGGAGAGTCTTTGAGAAGAGCAAAGCAATACGTAGAGGTATGTCTCTCATCTTGAAGTGGAGTTAGCCATCTATTGTACCTTGAGAAGATGAACCCAAAGGTGGTCTCAAGGTGAAAGGGGTATGCGCTAAACTTAGTGTGTACAACATATTGGGGGACAATCCATTTGCATTGATAAGGCATTGGGATATGAGAGTTTGGACCAAGGCTATTGGGAGCAGGAACGAAAAGCGTAATTTTCAAAAGCTTTTGGAAACAAAGCATTTCGAGAGCATTTTTTATATAATATATATTTAATATCTTTTGAAGCATATATATCAACAACAACATGTAGAATGTTGAATTAGTTGCATAAAACATGAAAACATGGATTAAAACATATAAAATCAATCATCTAGTAGTTATAACTTATAACATTGTCATCAAATGATCAGCCATAACATCAACCTTAAAGTTTCAATATATAACATTTGTCATCACCAAACTATAACAAAGAACATCAACCATGAAATGAAATGAAGCATCATATTCATTACCAAAGGGTTATAATATACATTCAATAGTGCAAACTTCAAAGGTAGGTTCAAACTTAAAGTTCAAAGTTCAAAGTTCGAACTTAAACTACCATATAATGTTTACAAAATAGGCCATAATTGTTGATGTTTTGGGAAGCATCAAGAGCCATTCTCTGAGATATCGATGTTAGCTTGGGTTGAGGACTTGGTCAGGGACCAGGGCGTTGATGTCACGTGACCTCCTCTGTGTTTGAGTAGAGGAGAGACATTCACAAAGAAGCAATCTCGAGAAGGCCTTTCTTATGGATGAAGATGGAGTTTTAGAAGACAAGTTTGACCATTGAAGAATAAAGAAGACCCAGTGAAAAGTACTTGATGGACCCAAAGTGAAATTATAAAGATGAGTCATGTAGGCTCAAGTTAGAAACACTTGGAAAGATATAAATAAGAGTCATCTCATCCAATATGTTCATCTCTTATTTGGAGTTTCTCTCTCCCTCCATCCAATTCACTAATGTTCCAGGGTTTCCTCATGAGAGAGGAAGTGCACAATTGTTTGTATATCTCTTCTATAGCTTGATGAGAGTTGCGCTAGGGTTTCTATTGTGGTATGGCGCTAGGGTTTATCCCTAGGACCTAATGCTAGGGTTTGGAATTGTTCTTGTTGAAGGAGAAGGCTAGCGCAACTATAAAAGGAGTATCTCTCTACCTATGATGCATATATGATACATGGTTCTTCATGGAGAAGCATACCGCACTTAAGCTATGGTTTTGGATGTGAGCTCTTGCATATATGAAGGCTAACACAACTTGATCTAGGGTTTGCTACTTGTACTGGGGTTTTGGTAAAGAGCTGATGTATATATGATGGATGGCGCTTCTCTCTTTGTGTATGTTCTCCCTTCTTGGAGTGAGCTTGTGTGAGGAGATTGCGCTAGGGTTTCTCATGTGCCTAGTGCTAGGGTTTGGACTTACTCTTGTGGATGATATCTCTCCTCTTGTGATCTATGGTTGAGGTTTATGGATGGCGTACTACTCCATGCTATGTCTTGGTTGGTTCTTGGGAGGATGATGGTGTACATGAGCTAGGGTTTGTCCCTAGGGTTATTACTATAGTTCTTTGGATACTATTGTGATGGCGCACTTGATAGTGGACTTCTTGGTGGTCTCTTCTACATGTTGTGGTTATGGCGCTATGGCTAGGGTTTCCCTAGCATGCTAGCGCACCTGTTCTTTCGTATAGTGCCATGGTTATACATGTGTGATATGGATAGAGGATGGCGCTATGTGATGGAGAAAGACGCTAGCTACTACAGCTAGACAAGGGCTTGGCATTAGACCCATGATGAGATATCCAATTCTAGCATGGCGATGCTAGCATAACACGTGATGATGACAATGCTTCTATGGCTAGTGCAATTGAGGGTACTAGGGTTAATGCTGCAGCTACATGTCCTATATGAAAAGATAAGTACTTGGGATCTGTCTCTATTTGTGTATACCCTCGTTTGTGAAAGGTTTGATGTTCATGGTCATGATGTATACTTGTTCTTAATTCTGAATATATCTTCATAAGAAAGGTTGCTGGGGTTTTCTCTTGTAAGGGTTTCTCGAGGGTAAAATATGGTGTCTACTGTGCATGTCTATTTATGTGATGTGATGTGATGCATTTATTTTCCGCTGCATTTACATTTACTGTTATGTTTACTGTTTACTGTTATACTACTCATATGTGATTAATGTGGTTGATGCTTTCAGTTTATAATTATGATTACGATGGTTAAAATTTAAAAAAATGTATACACATAATTACCATCTTTTGAAAGTAACATAAAATCAACATGGTATCAGAGCTTGGGCCTGATGATTGTCTTATTTGGCACACGAAAGCTCCTAATGTTGAAGCAGCATACCGGTTGATTGATGTTCTGGGCAATGAACATCAATGGTTGAGCGTTGGATCTCAGTGTGCACAATGGATCATGATGAAGACCTCTCATAGATGAAGACTTGGACACGTGAACTTCACTTCTCTCCTAGTCTAGCGCTTGGTTTTGTACTAGCGCACCTAACTAGGGCTTGCTTGTGAAGCTCCTCTTGACTAGCGTGTACAGAGTGCTAGGGTTCTTGGATAGTTTGAGAGCTTCATCATTACAGGTGATAATTGGACTACAGTACGAAGTTTTGAGACAGTCCCTTCTAGCTATTCAGAGATCATGTGAGTGATGTCCTGGTCAGCGTTAGAGGACAAAGGCTACATGATGCCTTTGTGGATGATTAGGTCTTTGTGACCTAAGGGCTCGAGCATAGACTTAGAGACTTGTGTTCGAGAGGGAGGATTGTACAGATTGATAGGATGACTGGGTCAGGCTTTGGTTCGTGACAGTATTGGGTCTGTGAGCTATGATATCGGAGACGTGCTCACTTGCATTACATAGTTCTTCCCATTTTGAGGAGGATGGCTTTAGCTTTACCAAAGCCATAGAGAATGCATGATGAGACTTATTGGATTGTACTCTTGGTTAGAGATCTGTTTTGGGCAGTGACAATTGTTTCTTGGATCTAGTACTTTTAGATGCATGTGGATCGAGGACAGTTTTCTTCCTTTGGTGGTTCCAGGTACTATGTGACAATTAGTGATGTTTCTCCCATATGATATTGAACTTCATGAGTCTGGGACTCAGAGGGAGAACTTGATAGAAGATTCAGATAAGGACAGATGACAGTACCTCTTGAGACTTTCAAAGATTTCTTACTGGGCGCAGGGATCAAGAGGGAGTGGCCAGTTCCTTACTTCCCTCACCTTTCAGAGAGATGGTTAGCCCTGTGAGATACAGTGAGACTCTAGAGACTTGCAAGTTATATTCTCAGAGACAAAGACAAATTGAGTTCGGTGGGTTGTTATCTTGATGAGGTAGTAGCCTTCTGAAGGTACACGAGATCTCACATGGAGATCGACAGTGGGGAGTTGGAAGCCCGAAGGATGTGGTTTACTATAATTCAGATGATCATCCTTCCAATAGATAGAGGGATCCAATAGAGCTCTCCGAGCCTCTGTGTTGTGGTTTGAGATGTTGCTGTGATTCCAGAGATACTAGCCTAGCTCCGTGAGACTCTGCCAGGGGCAGAGAAGCATACTATTGCTAGTAAACTTTCAGGGAAAGTCAGAGACTTCAGAGATTCTCCAGTTGTTTAGCCTGGATGAGCCACATCATTGTTTTCGAGCCTTTTAGTTGGCTAGCATGTTCCGACAGATGCCTTGTTTAGTCTGTTGTGGAGTATGATATGTAGAGATTGTTACGAGACTTGAGGAGAAGTCTAATGAGGTTGAGCATGCAACAACTAGCAGCATTGAGAGGACTCTCGGAAATAGGGAGTGGACTATGAGGAGTCATATGTCCCCGGTACACTTCAGGTTATTATATCACTTGCTATAGTGATGAGTTGAGACTACAACTTTTGGATGTATGGACCACCTTCTTTAGTGGTTTGGTGCAGTGTATAGAGTGTTGTGATCATATGGTTACAGATTGCCTAGATAGTCTGTGTTTGGCTTCAAAGGGAGCTTAGAAATTAGATCAGTGACAGAGGGAGAGCATGAGGCTCTTCCCCACATCTTTTGGTCAGTATGAGACATCATTGATGGACGAGGATCACTTATGATATGATTAGAGTTGCATAGCAGAGACAGTTGGGTCCTCCAGTTCAAAGATATGTAGTCTAGCACGCACCCAGAGCATGGTATCCGAGATACTTGATGAGTTTGGGCTTCACCAAGAGGTGATGCGGATCCTAACCTTGGCACAAGGTTAGTAGAGATAGTTTGTTGATCTTGGTGTTGCATAGTGATGACCTGTTTCCCTCCAGGGGAGAGCAACTGATAGTTGGGTGTGAGAGGGAGTTAGCTTCTGTGGTTAAGATGGAGGATTGTTTCCTATTGGATCACTTGTTGAGATTGATGGTGTAGCTGATGAGATCTTCCTCTTGGGGAGGAAGTATGTAGTCGTGATCTTACATAGATTTGACATGATGAATAGTATGTGTATGACTACACCTTTGACGACGAATCTGAGGAAGCTATGTGAGTATGCTTCTGATTTAGATTCGTTGGATCCTGGATGATTGCTTTGAGTAGTCAATGGAGAACTGAGACAAATAGGACACTTCATTGTGTCGCTTGGATCAGTCGAAATGCCCTTAGTTGCGTCAGGGCTTGCTTTCTCATGTTCTGTGTGCCCTAGTTGAGTCAAGGCTTATCTTCTCTTGGTACGTGTTGCCCTAGTTGAGTTAGGGTTGATCGTATCCACAGATGACCATTCTCCTAGCTATACCCTAGTTGAGTGAAGGCTTCCTTAGTTGTGTCAGGGATGCTTGAGGAGAATGTAGCCTTTAGTTGCATTAGGTCTGCCCTTAGTTGTGTCAGGGCTATGGATATTTGAGGAGAATGTCGGTCCTTAGTTGCGTTAGGACTAAAGACCTGGATCAATGTGCGTGATCAGGTAGTTTCAGTCATGTGTTAACTGGTGCTAGCTCTTAGTTGTGTTAAAGTTGAGGACTTGGATCATGTGTTTACCAGGGGGATGGCAGTCATGTGTTGACTGATGATAGCTCTTAGTTGTGTTAGAGTTGAGGACCTAGATTATGAGTGACCAAGTTGATGATGTTGTGTGACCTCCTCCCACTCCTTGTCTTTGAGATGTTTGGGTTGTAGGCTCTCCTCAAGGGACTGGACACCCCTTGTAGGATTGAGTAAGCCCCTAGACCCACTAGGTGGGCATATGACCTAGAGTGTAGTGGAGGTGAGGAGTCAACATCAGTGTGTGGTAGAGATTGCTTTGCAGAGAATGCCTCTCTCGCTGACAGGGAGCGTTGATGTTTTGGGCAGCATTGAGAGCCATTATTAGAGATATCGATGTCAACTTAGGGCTGAGGACCTGGTAAGGGACTAGGGCATTGATGTCACGTGACCTCCTCCGTGTTTGAGTAGAGGAGAAGACATCAACAAGGAAGCAATCTGGAGAAGACCTTTCTTATGGATGAAGATGAAGTCTTAGAAGACAAGTTTGACCATTGAAGAGTAAAGAAGGTCCAATGAAAAGTACTTGATGGACCCAAAGTGAAATTATAAAGATGGGTCATGTAGGCTCAAGTTAGAAGCACTTGGAAAGATATAAATAAGAGTCATCTCATTTATTATGTTCATCTCTTCTATGGAGTTTCTCTCTCCTTCCATCTAGCGCAGTTATGTTTTATCATGAGAGAGGAAGTGTGCAATTGTTTGTATATCTCTTCTACAGCTTGATGAGAGTTGCGCTAGGGTTTCTATTGTGGTATGGTGCTAGGGTTTATCACTAGGACCTAGCGCTAGGGTTTGGCATCGTTCTGTTAAAATTAGTTACTCAACGCTAGTTTCTATTTACACCTTATTTCTCCAATCAGAGTTTATTGCCCAATCCCAATTGTAAATAAATTGCAACAGTAAATTGAATGTTCAGGAAAAATAATTTGACTGAAACATAAATTCTGAGTATTTAACCACAAGCTAAAAATTAAATTTGCAGATTCACACCATAAAAAATACACAGGAAATTTGGTCAATGACCCAGGAAAAACCTCGAAGGGAAACCCTGTTGAAGAGAGCTCTTTTTATTTATCTTTCTTTTGCAAACAAAAATACAAATTTACAGTGGAGAATTAACTTACCTCTCCCACAAAATCTACCTCGAAAAATATGTCGAGTACCCAACAAAAGATGTGGGGAAGAGCCTCATGCTCTCCCTCTGTCACTGATCTAATTTCTAAGCTCCCTTTGAAGCCAAACACAGACTATCTAGGCAATCTGTAACCATATGATCACAACACTCTATAACCTCACAAAATAGTACGGAATTACCTCGAGATTTGTGCCCGATTCTTCTACTGTACGGCCTTATATTATTCTGTTGTACGATGACTGTATAGATTCCGTACGACCTGCAATTAATGCTCAGCAATGCCTCGATTTTCGTGCATCCTCTTTTCCTCGATTTTCGTGCTTTCATTCTTAGGAATTGTGCCCTTTCTCTCTGCAAATATTTTCTCCTTCTCTTGCTCAGAAATCTCTCTTCCTCTCTTCTCTCTTCATTTGCCTTCACCCTCAATCTGCTTTTAAGGAATGAAGAATGTCTCTTGGTTTTTTAGCTCCCTTGGTGACTCTTGGGTTT
>Ga0115842_100907_pt1 | contig 11651 bp, 13 predicted proteins | sample InSIn2SAF170_2_FD_83856 | JGI IMG/M metagenome (GOLD analysis project Ga0115842, IMG submission 83856)
AACTAGAAATTCATGCATAAGTTTCATGCTCAATTATAATATTTTCCAAACTCACTAAAGTCCTTCCCAATTATGAAATAATTATTATTTCATAATTATTAAATGACAAGAAAATAATTATGAAAAGAATCCTCATTTATGTAATTTCATCCCCATTACATCTTAATAACTTCTTTGTAAGACCCATACGAAAAAAAAAACACGGGTAAAAGGATATGTCTTTTATCTAGCAACTCAAGTAAGTTGAACTAGGGTCTCTCTCACTGAAATGAAGTGGAAAATATGGTTATAACATATTCCCCTTAATGCATGAGGTCAAAAGATAAAATGATGGCAAAAGATGCATTACAATAAAAATGTATGGAAGGAGTTGGTATCAAGGGGTCAAAGCAGATAAACTCTGACAAATGAAGTCTTATGAAATGAAACACTCAAATCTAAAAGATACAAATGTAACATCCCTAGTGAAAAGTTCATATAATAAAAGTTAATAAAGGAAAAATAAGACCACAGTTAAGGGACACTTATTTCAAATTGAATGTTGGGCAAATATAACCTAGTGGACATCGCTGGATGTGTGTTTTGGCTAAGGAAAACTGGCAAAGGCATTAAAAGGAAAAAAGGCATTTTTGGCATGGTTATTTATGAAAATAAAGGAAATTAGGAAAAAAGGAAGGTCAAAGGTCAAAGGCTGCATGTGAGGAGGAAAATGATGGAAAATGAAAAAAGAGGCCTGATGCATAAAAAGGTTTTAAAGGATCAGTTCATGGCTTTTGTGAAGTTAAAGTTTGGAGCTCTCTCATTATTTTCTCTCTCTCACTCTCTTGGTAACTTAAGAGTTTTCTTGGAACACTTTAGTTTGGAGCAAAGGAAAAAGAACGTAAGGGAAGGAAAGGAAAAGAAAGCAAGGAACAAGGAAAGGAAAGAAGGATCAAACAGCTTCAGCAGGAATACTTGTAGGTAACCTTTTGCATGTGTGATTTCCTCGATGGTTTGGACATGCATGTATTTTCATGTTGGTGTATGGTTCTCTTGTTGTTGGTGGCATGGTCATGTTGGTTTATGACAATAGTTTTCAGCCTAGCCTAGCCTTTTCCCGATGCCATGGTATGTTGGGATGTTTATTTTAGTTTTGGAACTTTGGAATTGCCGGATGGATTTCGGAATCCGAGGTAGAGGTGGTCTCAAGGTTCATTCCCAAAGGCCTAGGAATCCTTTTACTAGTTTTGGTGAGGTACATGGTAAATCCTGAGGGAGCAGTGTCGGTTTAGTGCCTAGTGATCCAGGTTTGGATTGCGGTAAAGCTTGAGAGACAAGGAGAAGGAAAAATCCTCAAGGATAGTGATGGATTCTAAATGGCATTCCACGTTCTATTTGGTTGTGATCGGAGCACCAGTTTTGGTGTGATCATGGTTGGATGAGGGTGGAGGTGGTTTAACCTCTAGATTCCCTTTATTTTTCCTATATTGGTTGTTCTATGAGATCCCACATTCATGATTAGAATATGGTACGGGGGTGACTAGCTAAAAGAGAGATTTGGTTCAACCATGTCTATGGTCAGGTGGTACGTGGAAGTCCCGAACCTGGTCAGATTTTCCTATGATTAATGAAAGCTAAGTTCCTTTACTTTTGCAATGATTTATATGTGGATTTAATGGTTGTCACATCTCTGACATTTATATGGTTTTATGTTAATTATAAGTATGGTTGAATGACTGGTTCATATCATGTTTATTTCATATATTTACTTGTAACTGTTAAATGGATGGATGCAAGACCTAGTGGATGAGGTAGTAGTTCAATAGAGAAGGAGGTGATCCTTCTGGTTATGTTTCATAAGTTGTTTTGGTCATTTATGCTATGTCTTGTATCCTAGACTTGTGGGTTGCATTGATGCTAAGTGTTTGACAGAATGTCAGTTTGGATTGGGGATGCTCAGGCCTAGTACTGAGGGTGGTTTTTTTATTAACCAGCATGGATATCATGTTTTTAATGATCTTTGAAAGTTACAACAAGTTCTGGGCAGAGGCCAAGATTTTGGGCCAGAAAAGTGGCTCAAATCCCAAGGTAGTTGGCACAAAACTAGAAATTCTAGACCCACAAGCATGCCTATGAGAGCGACTTTAGGTTATTGGTCGATCCCTTGCCCATAGCATGAGAGCGACTAAGGCCTAAGAGCTGCAGAATAGCAGTGACACCCAGGGACAGGCTATCTGAGCGGGTGACTTGCCTCTTGAGGGGTTTGTCGATGATGTTGGATGATTCTATGTGATGTTCTGCCGATTCCACTTCCTTAAGGTTACATAGGAGGTCGAATTTGATTGTAGCATAACTTCTCTTGATGTTTACCCCGATTGGCATGGTTACTTTGGGTAGACCTGGGAGGGGGTGTTATAAATTGGTACCAGAGCATGGTTACACTCTCTTTGGGTCAAATATGGTGCTACAGATATGGGTGAATGTGTTGGTCACGCATGCATGTCAGTTGTGTGTGGGGCTCTTACACTTACGTTCCATGTGCTTGTTGCATTGCATCATATTGATCATGGGAGTAGTAAGGTTATCATGAGGAGCTTGATGTCAATTTTATGGAATGAATCACCATGAGTATATGATTGTTCATACAATTATATGCAACTTGATTACATCCTTGTATGTTGGGTTGTATTCTTGGTTATTTGATTGCATGAATCAGTCTGGTAGGTTGATTACAAGAATTTATTACTTATACTCAACTACATGTGGTTACGTGTATGTGTAGTTGATTAGGCATTTCATATGCAGGTGGATAGTTGCATGAGTAAATGTGTATACTGGAGTATTGGTTGTTGTCATGCATGAGGTCATAGCGTGCATTGTTGATATAGCCTTGCATTGATGACTATACCCTAGTTAGTATGATGGTTATACGTAAATTTACTTATTGATATATGTCTATATGTTATTATGGTTATGTTGTACATTCATCACACTAATTTGATGATCTTGCAAAAAAGGTATCATCCCCGAGTATGCTGAGGTACATTGATTTATGGTGATTTGCTTTAGCTGACATAGTATGCCTTGCAGGAAACAGATCAGATGGCTAGCAAGGTGGTAGACTACATAGAATCTCCCTATGCATCAGATGGGTAGCATGGTGTGGGACACTCTTCTGACTTAGCAGACACCTTAAGGATCCTAAAGGAAGAAATAATGAGTTTCAAAGCAGACAATGATAAAATCATGCAGGCACAAGAGAAACATGCAGAGGTGAATGTGATATTGCTCCAAAGTTTGTCAGATTTGTAGTGACAGGGACCTCTTTGGATCAACCATGGACATGAGGACATAACTAATGGGGAATATGGAAGCAAGTTTCATAGTAGACACAGTTAAGATAGATATGACACTATCAGAGATGGCAGGTTGTTGGACACTCTAGATAGGAGAGGTACTGGGTACGGTTATTACTCTAGCTATGGTTTTTATAAACATCATGATCATCATCATTATCATCCATATAGGAGGAATGATAAGGAATATTTGTCAAATGAGTTCAAGAAGGAAAAGCCACCTACTTTTGATGGAGAGATGAAGAAATCAAAGGATGTAGAAGCTTGTTTTCTTGGCATGCGGAAATTCCTGAGATTGCATGATTACTCAGAAAATATGAAAGCAAAGATAACCCTTTTCAGTCTCAAAGGTAAAGCGACACTTAGCGAAAGGTTTCTAAAATGAGCCTTGCATGTAACCTCCAACTACTAAAAATAGGTCCCTAAATCTAGGGATTCCTTTGCATGCTACCTTGGGAAAAGCAGTCCATGCATGAAAATTAGTTTTTCTTGGTCCCAGAGGGAACCAGTCAACCTGAAGGCACATGCATCGGTTCGAGAGCCTAGGTTGAAAATTTGCGTAGTTCCTGAGCTGACCTAGGCCAGTTGTCCCAGAGGGACTGCACAATTTCTAGGGTCTGCATGTGATTGCTTCCCAGAATTGCGTAAATTTTGGGCTGAGTAGCAGTACTCAGTTAGATTACGCAGTTTTATGGAGGAAGACTACCTTATTGCTCTACGCAATTCTGGAGCCCAGCAGGCTGCCAGGATGATTTGCGCAATTTATGGAGGGAAGGCTGGTTCCCCTCCAGAATTGCTCAATTTTCTAAGGGAAGTCTGACAGATGATTTATGCAATTCTTGAGCTTAGCAGGCTGGCTAGTTGATTTTTGCAATTTTCTAGGGGAGCTGTTGAGCCAACACATGGTCTATGTCCGGAAAGACAACCTATGAGGGAAGTGAAGCAAACTGACATGCACAGGATGAAAAAACACTGAGAAACAACTGAAGCCTATACACTTGATGATGTAAGACATGCTGCTGAGGATGGTTGGTAGGGAGGCTCCAAAATGAGGTTAAGGTAAAATTTTGGATGGTGGTTGTAGCCGCTAAAACAATAACCTCCATTTCCTACTCTATGTATGCCAACATGTCCGGTACAATTCGTACCCTATTCACTGGATCACTCCAGCTAATGGGAGTGTTACAACTTTTCCCATACAACACCTCGAAAATAATCATCCTCAACGACTCCTCATAACCATTATTGTATGCGAACTCCACCAATTGTAGATACTCTTCCCATTTCCTTTGTTGGTGCATCACGTTCATCTTCAACATATCTTCCAAGATCCTATTAACCCTCTCTGTTAGACCATCTATCTACAGATGATAAGTTGTGTTGAAGGCCAACTCTGTACCCAAACTTGCAAATAGCTCCTTCCAAAACTTGGAAGTTAAATTTTCATCCTTGTCTGACACAATCTCCTTTGGAATATCATGTAGTCTCACTATCTCTCTGATGAACACCTGTGCTACCTCACTAGCTGAATATGTAGTCTTTATAGGAATGAAATGAGCTATCTTGCTCAATCTATCAACCACGACCATAACATAATCATGATGTTTCACTGTCCTCAGAAGACCTGTGATGAAATCCATGGAAATGACCTCCCATTTCCATTCTAAAATCGATATAGGCTAAATAGGCCTCTTGGATGCTTGCACTCCGCCTTTACTTCCTGACAATCTAAGCATACAGCCATGAACTTAGCCACTTCTTTCTTCAGATTCAACATATAGTATAACTTCTTTACTATTGTCAATGTCTTTCCATATCCTAGATGACCTGAATACAGTTTCACATGAAACTCCATCAAGATAAGCTTCTTGAGCTCACTGTGATTCAACATATAGATCTTGTCTCAGAACCTCACCAAGCCATCTGCCGAGAGATGATATTCTACATCCTGATCACCTGTACCTGTACCTGTGCTCTATTGAAACCTGTGCATAATCTCCATGTATTTCTCATCCCGTTGTCCTACCTGTAAAATTCCATCCTATAACTCTGTCCCATAAGAGCTTATAACTACTATATGATTTACCTGTACCTTCCTGCTAAGAGCATCTGCAACCTGGTTCTGCTTCCCTAAGATGTATTTGATCTCGAAGTCAAACTCACTAAGGGTAGCCAACCATCTAGCTTGCCTGACATTTAAATTCGGTTGTTCAAACAAATACCTCAACCCACTGTGATCACTCAACAATGTAAACCTCTTGCCTATAAGATAATGCCTCCAAATCTTCAATGCATGTATAATCAAAGTTAGTTGAAGATCATGTGTCAGGTAATTTTGCTCACGATCATTCAATTTCTGTGGCTCATAACACACGACCTGTCCTTCTTGCATGAGAACTCCACCAACTTGCAAGGATCTATACACATAACAAACTCCTGGTCAGGGTCCACAATCTTTAGCATTGGTGCATGTGTCGACAATTGCTTAAGTTGCTCAAAACTATCTTCATTTTCCACCTTCCATTCAAACTTCTTACCTTTCGATTGCAATGATGTGATGGCATATGCAATGCATGAAAAGTTCTTGATAAACCTTCTATAGTAACCTGCCAATCCCATAAATGATCTCACCTCATCTACATTCTTAGGAGCTTCCCATTCCATGATGGCCCTTATCTTTTTTGGATCTACTGCTATGCCTTCCTTGGAGACAATATGTCCTAGGTAGTGTACATGAGTCTCAAAGAAGTTGAACTTGTTGAGTTTAGCATACAATTGAAGCTCTCTTAGCAATCTCAACATTGCTGCTAAATGTTCGACATGTTCCTCCTCATTCTTAGAATATACCAGTATGTCATCAATGAATACAATAAAAAACTTGTCTAAATAAAGATGCAACACACTATTCATCAAACACATGAGTGTAGCTGGAGCATTAGTTAAGCCAAATGGAACAACAACAAAATCATAATGCCCATACCTAGTACTGAACGCAATCTTGAATATATCCTCTTGATGCATCCCTGATGGTGTCCTAATCTCAAGTCAATCTTAGAGAACATCGTTGCTCCGTTAGATGATCAAACAAATCATCAATCATCAGAAAAGGGTACCTGTTTTTGATCGTTATCTTATTCATCTGCCTATAATCAATTCACAATATGAGAGTACCATCTTTCTTCTTTACGAACAACATTGGTGCGCCCCAAGGCAATACACTGGGTCTGACGTATCCTTTGTCCAACATTTCCTTTTGCTGCAACTTCAACTCTTCCAACTCAGGTGTGCTCATCCTGTAAGGTGCTTTCGATGCTCGGGCTGCCCCTTGCACTAACTCAATAGAAAATTCTACCTCCCTGTGAGGTGGAAACTCTAAAATGTCCTCATGAAATACATCCCAAAACTGCTGCAATATTGGGTACTTGCTCAACACATCAACATCCTCAACCTACCTACCCTTGTCACTAGAAATGTGTACTGAAAACATCACACAACCTTTTCTGCAACTACGCTTAGCCTGGATAGCAGTAACCGTCCTCACTGATGTAGGCTTCTTATTTCCCTGCAAGGTCCTCTTTTCCCCACTATCATTCACACATTCAATGGCCTTGTTGAAGAAATCCACTTTGGTTCTGTGAAGGTATCGCCAATCCATACCCAAAAGAATACTATATGATCTCAATGGAAATACATTGAAATGTGTTGTTGTAGGCATACTATTTAACTCAAATGCACAAGCTCTTACCCAATGGTGAACTCGCTTCTTTGTACTAAAAACCAATTGTACCAACCAAGATTCTGCAGACACTTATTTTCTGAAACCACACTTATCTACTAGGTTAGGATTAATATAACTATAGTTAGATCCAGGATTAATCAAAATAGAAATAACTTGATCACAAAGCTTATCGTCCATCTCAATGACCAATGATTTGCCTCCCTATTGTCCACAACTGCATAAATTCGAGAAATGTTATGACCAACATCACCATCTGTATGTGCCTCCTTAGCACTGTAGATATGAGGTCTACCACCACTATGATATTGCGGATAATCCCTCTTACAATGATCCTTACCACATATCCAACATTGCAATCGTTCCTTACCACAGCCTCTAGCCCACTTCTCTTCATGTCCCTTCTCAGCTGTATTGAATTTCTTGTAAGGAACTGCATTATCTTTCTCACTTTCATGTTGAGGTCTTCCTCTCTTTGGTGGCCATTTTCCTTTAGCTTTGTCGTTTCTTTTCAAGTTGTATTTAGGCTCAACTTTGTGCTTTGACTGCTCATAACAATGCTTCAATTTTTGGATGGCCTCCTCTAATGGTTTAGGCTCATCAAATTCAATTCGATCTCTATATGCAACTAGAAATCCACTGATGAATCTCTAAACCTTGGCCATATCCTCTCTGAGGTAAGGAACATATCTCAACAACTCCAAAAATATGCTAGTATACTCCTCATCTGTCATAGAATCAATCCACAACTCATAAAACTTCTTAGCTCTGTCATCATAATACCTCTCAGATAAGTACTTCTTCTTGAAGAGCCTTTCAAATGCATGCCAAGTCAACTCATATTAATGTATGTCCTTGACATTCTTTACATCTCCCCACCAAATATCCACTTTACCTTTGAGACTGAAAAGGGTTATCTTTGCTTTCATATTTTCTGAGTAATCATGCAATCTCAGGAATTTCCGCATGCCAAGAAAACAAGCTTCTACATCCTTTGATTTCTTCATCTCTCCATCAAAAGTAGGTGGCTTTTCCTTCTTGAACTCATTTGACAAATATTCCTTATCATTCCTCCTATATGGATGATAATGATGATGATCATGATGTTTATAAAAACCATAGCTAGAGTAATAACCGTACCCAGTACCTCTCCTATCTAGAGTGTCCAACAACCTGCCATCTCTGATAGTGTCATATCTATCTTAACTGTGTCTACTATGAAACTTGCTTCCATATTCCCCATTAGTTATGTCCTCATGTCCATGGTTGATCCAAAGAGGTCCCTGTCACTACAAATCTGACAAACTTTGGAGCAATATCACATTCACCTCTGCATGTTTCTCTTGTGCCTGCATGATTTTATCATTGTCTGCTTTGAAACTCATTATTTCTTCCTTTAGGATCCTTAAGGTGTCTGCTAAGTCAGAAGAGTGTCCCACACCATGCTACCCATCTGATGCATAGGGAGATTCTATGTAGTCTACCACCTTGCTAGCCATCTGATCTGTTTCCTGCAAGGCATACTATGTCAGCTAAAGCAAATCACCATAAATCAATGTACCTCAGCATACTCGGGGATGATACCTTTTTTGCAAGATCATCAAATTAGTGTGATGAATGTACAACATAACCATAATAACATATAGACATATATCAATAAGTAAATTTACGTATAACCATCATACTAACTAGGGTATAGTCATCAATGCAAGGCTATATCAACAATGCACGCTATGACCTCATGCATGACAACAACCAATACTCCAGTATACACATTTACTCATGCAACTATCCACCTGCATATGAAATGCCTAATCAACTACACATACACGTAACCACATGTAGTTGAGTATAAGTAATAAATTCTTGTAATCAACCTACCAGACTGATTCATGCAATCAAATAACCAAGAATACAACCCAACATACAAGGATGTAATCAAGTTGCATATAATTGTATGAACAATCATATACTCATGGTGATTCATTCCATAAAATTGACATCAAGCTCCTCATGATAACCTTACTACTCCCATGATCAATATGATGCAATGCAACAAGCACATGGAACGTAAGTGTAAGAGCCCCACACACAACTGACATGCATGCGTGACCAACACATTCACCCATATCTGTAGCACCATATTTGACCCAAAGAGAGTGTAACCATGCTCTGGTACCAATTTATAACACCCCCTCCCAGGTCTACCCAAAGTAACCATGCCAATCGGGGTAAACATCAAGAGAAGTTATGCTACAATCAAATTCGACCTCCTATGTAACCTTAAGGAAGTGGAATCGGCAGAACATCACATAGAATCATCCAACATCATCGACAAACCCCTCAAGAGGCAAGTCACCCGCTCAGATAGCCTGTCCCTGGGTGTCACTGCTATTCTGCAGCTCTTAGGCCTTAGTCGCTCTCATGCTATGGGCAAGGGATCGACCAATAACCTAAAGTCGCTCTCATAGGCATGCTTGTGGGTCTAGAATTTCTAGTTTTGTGCCAACTACCTTGGGATTTGAGCCACTTTTCTGGCCCAAAATCTTGGCCTCTGCCCAGAACTTGTTGTAACTTTCAAAGATCATTAAAAACATGATATCCATGCTGGTTAATAAAAAAACCACCCTCAGTACTAGGCCTGAGCATCCCCAATCCAAACTGACATTCTGTCAAACACTTAGCATCAATGCAACCCACAAGTCTAGGATACAAGACATAGCATAAATGACCAAAACAACTTATGAAACATAACCAGAAGGATCACCTCCTTCTCTATTGAACTACTACCTCATCCACTAGGTCTTGCATCCATCCATTTAACAGTTACAAGTAAATATATGAAATAAACATGATATGAACCAGTCATTCAACCATACTTATAATTAACATAAAACCATATAAATGTCAGAGATGTGACAACCATTAAATCCACATATAAATCATTGCAAAAGTAAAGGAACTTAGCTTTCATTAATCATAGGAAAATCTGACCAGGTTCGGGACTTCCACGTACCACCTGACCATAGACATGGTTGAACCAAATCTCTCTTTTAGCTAGTCACCCCCGTACCATATTCTAATCATGAATGTGGGATCTCATAGAACAACCAATATAGGAAAAATAAAGGGAATCTAGAGGTTAAACCACCTCCACCCTCATCCAACCATGATCACACCAAAACTGGTGCTCCGATCACAACCAAATAGAACGTGGAATGCCATTTAGAATCCATCACTATCCTTGAGGATTTTTCCTTCTCCTTGTCTCTCAAGCTTTACCGCAATCCAAACCTGGATCACTAGGCACTAAACCGACACTGCTCCCTCAGGATTTACCATGTACCTCACCAAAACTAGTAAAAGGATTCCTAGGCCTTTGGGAATGAACCTTGAGACCACCTCTACCTCGGATTCCGAAATCCATCCGGCAATTCCAAAGTTCCAAAACTAAAATAAACATCCCAACATACCATGGCATCGGGAAAAGGCTAGGCTAGGCTGAAAACTATTGTCATAAACCAACATGACCATGCCACCAACAACAAGAGAACCATACACCAACATGAAAATACATGCATGTCCAAACCATCGAGGAAATCACACATGCAAAAGGTTACCTACAAGTATTCCTGCTGAAGCTGTTTGATCCTTCTTTCCTTTCCTTGTTCCTTGCTTTCTTTTCCTTTCCTTCCCTTACGTTCTTTTTCCTTTGCTCCAAACTAAAGTGTTCCAAGAAAACTCTTAAGTTACCAAGAGAGTGAGAGAGAGAAAATAATGAGAGAGCTCCAAACTTTAACTTCACAAAAGCCATGAACTGATCCTTTAAAACCTTTTTATGCATCAGGCCTCTTTTTTCATTTTCCATCATTTTCCTCCTCACATGCAGCCTTTGACCTTTGACCTTCCTTTTTTCCTAATTTCCTTTATTTTCATAAATAACCATGCCAAAAATGCCTTTTTTCCTTTTAATGCCTTTGCCAGTTTTCCTTAGCCAAAACACACATCCAGCGATGTCCACTAGGTTATATTTGCCCAACATTCAATTTGAAATAAGTGTCCCTTAACTGTGGTCTTATTTTTCCTTTATTAACTTTTATTATATGAACTTTTCACTAGGGATGTTACATTTGTATCTTTTAGATTTGAGTGTTTCATTTCATAAGACTTCATTTGTCAGAGTTTATCTGCTTTGACCCCTTGATACCAACTCCTTCCATACATTTTTATTGTAATGCATCTTTTGCCATCATTTTATCTTTTGACCTCATGCATTAAGGGGAATATGTTATAACCATATTTTCCACTTCATTTCAGTGAGAGAGACCCTAGTTCAACTTACTTGAGTTGCTAGATAAAAGACATATCCTTTTACCCGTGTTTTTTTTTTCGTATGGGTCTTACAAAGAAGTTATTAAGATGTAATGGGGATGAAATTACATAAATGAGGATTCTTTTCATAATTATTTTCTTGTCATTTAATAATTATGAAATAATAATTATTTCATAATTGGGAAGGACTTTAGTGAGTTTGGAAAATATTATAATTGAGCATGAAACTTATGCATGAATTTCTAGTT
>Ga0115842_100908_pt1 | contig 11635 bp, 14 predicted proteins | sample InSIn2SAF170_2_FD_83856 | JGI IMG/M metagenome (GOLD analysis project Ga0115842, IMG submission 83856)
AGAATACAGACCGAGTCCACTCTTTCAACGAAATAATCCATGTCCAAAAGTGCCCATAACAAGTAAGAAGAATTACTTAACTATACCAATGAAAAGTCATACCTTCAGTGTCGGGAGGACCACATTCAAATATACAATCATAACAAGTGGGCTAGGGACCACATGGATGGCTCAGGTGGTAGAGATAATGGCACATCGAGCTATCTAGTGGTTGCAAGGGGCTGCTGGCTACCGACTGAAGACCATCTAAAAGAAAAAATTTCTCCTATATAGACTACCCACAGGTGATGGGTAACAGTACAAACTCCACATCTTCGCATAGTGAGATTGAGAAGAAGAATGATCAAAGTAATGAACCAAAGAATAATGTTGCAACTCCAAAGAATGATGCCAAAGTAGTTAAGGACGAAGGACAACAAAAGACTATGGCACTGACTTCGAAGAGGAATGAGTATGGAAAATAATCTAGGTACGTTCGTCCATTTAATGGTTATTGCTTTTTATGTGTTAACTATGGACATATGGCTAGGGATTGTGAAGTTTTTGATAGGTACAAAGATGTAATATTCCTAATTAGTTATGGCTAATTGGAATATTCAATTTTGTTCGATTTTTGCCTTCTATAGTTATTTGTAAATAAAAAGTGAGGAAAGGGGGACATAACTCACTTTAGAATAAAAAGTCACTTTCTAGGTAGCACAACGTTGTGAATTAAGGGGGGAACAAAGGGGGCCAAAGGGGGGCGCAAAAATGGGGCCCACGCAGACACATGGAGGGACTGCGAAGGAGGGAAGGAACACATGGCAAGAAGGGGATCACGCAGGAGAAAGTGAGCCTAGAGATTGTGAGAGGCAGAGGCTATAAAATAGAGAGGAACTCCCTCATTTGGGATCATTCTGGTTATGAGCATTTCTGATAGCCATTTCGACTTAGAGCATGCTAGTTGTTTAGCTAGTCTACAGCACTGTTTAGTGCATTGAGTGTCTCTGTTCGGAGATCTCACCCTTAGCCCCGGGGGATTTTGAGTGCCTGCTCAGGCAAGGTATTTCCATTGGCATTCCAGCAGTAGGTTCATCAACATTTCAGCAGCAGTTTCATCAACGTCTTTGAGGAATTGCACAGAACGCCAAGGGGGTGATTTTCGAGGGTCGGCCATTTCAGAAAAGATTTCTGGGTTTTTCTGGGTTTCTTGAGTAGAGTCCGAATCCAGAGTTTCAGCTTTTTCCGAGGAGGGGAGCAACCCCAAATCATCATTTGTCTTCTAGCAGCAGCAGCTGCATTCAGGCAAAGAGGCCATTCTTGTCATTCTGAGAGTATTTCTTCAATTACCTTGTGCAAGTCAAGGTGTCATCTGTCTAATCACCTCTTGTACTCATTATTGCTCAGTATAATAAAATGGCTTAGTATTTCTCACTGCATTTCTTGTGTATTTGCTTTATATTTCTGGTTTACATTATTATACGTTGTTCCACTGTTATTTTATCACTTCTGGGTTATTATATCATTTGCACATATTTGGTTCGAGTTTTTGCTGGGGTTTGAGGAATATTCTGGGTTAGGAATATTACAGTGGTATCAAAGCATAGATCTTGCTCAGCCTGTGGAGCTAGCAATTTATGACATCGGGGGAGAAACCCTATATCTATTACAGAGGTCGGAGATACAGAGACACTGGGTGTAGGTTGGAGAATACCTATGGAGAGGGAGACTGTGTTCCGGTGGTGGACGCAGAACAGGAGGAGCCTGTGGTGGACGCAGAACAGAGGGGGCTGGTGGTGGACGCAAAGCAGGAGGCTCCAATGGCAGATGATGACGGGAAGAGATTTGTGAATATGCTCGTCAAATCAGTGCAGGATCTGTCGAAGCAAATTGAGGTGATGGGGCAAAGATTCACGGCAGTAAAGGCTAGACAATGTGAGAGCCCACGGGGTTTCCAGGTTGGTGAGGGATCAGGTGCATCCCACCATTTACCAGAGCAGCGTGATACTGCGCAGCAGGTGGCCTAACATGCCCCTACACGCTCTACCATGCCCACTTTCTTAGGAGCAGACACGGGGTCCGTAGCCTAGTAGGAGGCAGAGCCTGGACACATGGGTGATTATTTTGCAAAGTACCAGGCCTATGGACCGAAGTTCAGGGAAGCCCTCTCATTCCGTGATTTTGTTCAGCTCCAGCGAGATAGTAGACCCCGCGACCATCATAGAGGGTACCGACATTATCATGATGGTGACACCCATCGTGCAATGAGTAGATTCCACTTGCATATGTTTGATGGCTCATCAAACAGTTCGGCAAGGTCTTGGGTGGAGAAGATGGACATTTATTTCCAGCTTAACCAAATGTCGGAGACAGAGGCCATCAAGGTGGTGACATTGCATTTGGATGGTGAGGCCTAAGATTGGTGGTTTCATGGGATGGTTACACTAGGACACTCCATGGTGACGACATATGCTGAGTTCACCAGGAGATTGATGGAGCGATTTGATTGGAGGGATCCAGAGCAGCGTTTTGTTGAGCTGACAAGGCTCAAACAGACAGGGAGTCCAGAGACTTACATTGCAGATTTCTTGAGGGTCTTAGTGATGGTGCCAGATCTTTCCACGGCACAGAGGATCTATATTTATGTTGAGGGGTTAGCAGAGCCACTTCGGGGTCTAGTCAGATCCATTAGACCGACCACCCTTCAGGGTGCTATCGGCAGAACCTGGGACGTACAAGATGTCTTACCTAGGACCCGGACACCTTACCCCAAAGACAGACTTTCCAGTCTAAGGGGAAGGATGTGAGGATTCCACCTCCAAAGGGGAATCCAGGATGAGTGCAGATTGACGATGATGTCAAGAGGGAGCTGAAGAAGAAGCGGTTGTGCTTCACATGTCAGGAGCCATGGGCACCAGGACATAGATATGTTGCTGGCAAGGCACATTTCATTGAGGTCTTCTCCGAGAGCAGTGGAGGAGGATGACGAGGATGGTGTGGAGGCAGGAGATAGCCATGATGGACAGGGACCTTTTCCACCTCCACCGCCAGCAGCAGGTGGTGCATTTTTTGCACCCACCGGAGGGGCCCTTGCCGCATTGCGAGGAGTTCCCAAGTATTCGACGCTACGTGTATGAGGGACAGTACGTGGCCAGCGCGTATCAGTTTTTGTTGATAGTGGGGCAACCCACAACTTCATCGATGCACAGATGGTTGAGCAGAGAGGCATACAGACAGAGAGCTTCGATGGGTTTTCAGTCTTGGTCCTAGGAGACCAGACCATGACGTGTGCTCGATATGTTCCAGATCTTTCAGTAACGATGGGCACCTACACATTAACTTACCACTTTTTCGTGGTCGATATTCCGGACACCAACATAATACTGGGTGTTGAATGGCTCATCACTCTAGGGAAGGTCATGATGGATTGGAAGACCCTAGAGATGGAGTGGGATGGTGAGAAGAAAGGGAGGCATGAGAAGATACGGGGAACAACATACGTATCCGCCTCAGACTGTTTTCACTCATTGGATGGAGGCAGTCTTCCGGAAAGGAGACATAGAGTGGGCAGTAGAACTGCGTGCATTGGAGGCAGGGACTATAGGGCAGACAGTGCACCTGGAGATACGATCCATCCTTGACCGGTATGCCATAGTATTTGGGGAGATTCTGCCGGGTCAACCACCAGATCGGGTGTTTGAGCACACTATTGAGCTTGAGCAGGGCATCCAGGCAGTGATTACTACCCCCTATAGGCATCCCAGGGCCTATTGGGATGAGATAGAGCAGGCCATTCAAGAGTTGCTGGCTCTTGGGCACATCCAACCGAGCGTGAGTCCTTTTGCTTCTTCCGTGGTGTTGGTGAAGAAGAAGAACGGTACATTGAGGATGTGCATTGACTATAGGGCCCTGAACAAGAGGACACTCAAGAACAGGTACCCCATACCCAGGATCGATGAGTTGATGGATGAATTGAGAGGAGCACGGTTCTTCTCAATTATTGATTTGAGATCAGGGTACCATCAGATTTGCAGGAGGGAGCAGGACATTCCCAAGACCGCCTTCAGATGTCACTATGGGCACTTTGAGTTTTTGGTGATGCCCTTCGGGCTAACCAACGCCCCAGCTACATTCCAGTCTTGCATGAATCACATCTTCTTTAGTCACTTGAGGAAGTTTGTGTTGGTGTTCTTTGATGATATACTCATTTACAACAGGACATGGGAGGAGCATCTCCAGCATATTGAGACATATTACACATCTTGGAGGAACAACAGTTCTATGCCAAGCTCTCCAAATGTGAGTTCGGGTTGACAGAGATGTTATACTTGGGACACATCATTGGAGTGGACAGAGTGAGGGTCCATGAGGAGAAGATTAGGGCCATCAGAGATTGGCCGGAGCCGAGAAACGTGACAAAACCTTGAGGATTCATTGGCATTTGTACTTACTACCGGAAGTTCGTCAAAGGTTTCTCACAGCTTGCTGCTCCCTTGACAGATTTGATGAGGAAGGGGGCATTCAGTTAGTCGGATACAGCGCAGCGAGCCTTTGACAGGCTCAAGCAGGTTATGAGCAGTTGCCTAGTGTTTGCATTGCCAGATTTTGAGCAGCTGCCTAGTGTTTGCATTGCCAAAGAGAGTGATGCAGGAGCAGCTAGTGCTCACGTAGGGCCACGCAGAGGCAGCTAAGTGTTGCGCAGAGCACCTAAGAGGCCAGCATAGTTGAGGGAGAGGCTCAGAGAGCTGACATAGAGCCTCCTAGGGCTGACGCAGACCAAGATAGGTTGACACAATGCCAGCGCTGGGCTAGGAGAGGCTGACACAGTCCAGATTGGGCAGACACTAGGGTTTCTGGGGCAGATTAGTGCTGAGTAGTTGCCGAAAAGATTATCCAGGGTTTCAGCTAGTAGATTTATCAGAAACAGAGAGGTATTACTGCTAAGGAAATTCCCTGTTGGGTAGGCCATTTTTGGCACCCAGATTGTACTCTAATATTGCTTAATAAGAAAACCCTCAGATAGCTACACTGGTTTTCCCACATTGGGTTTTTCCAGGTAGATTAGTCCAAAAATAATGGTGTCATGCGGTGTGCTTGTTCTGTTTCTTTTAGTTGCTGATCTGTAATATGTTGAGCATGAACTAGTGTTTATTTCCAGTATTTACCTTGTAAATAACTTGTTAAGGAAAAATAACAAGTAGGTAGGAATAAATCGGAAAAAGTGCATGAAGGGTTTCTAACTAAGTAAACTTAGAAACTTCAACACCTAGTGGGTGTGAGGGCATAATAATAACCTTATGGGTCTCCAAATGAGTCAAACATGCCTGTAGACCATCTATAAGGGCTTAGATGATGGTGTAGGTGATGCCACATCATCCTACAAGTCTTGGGTTAGCTGCCAAGTGCGTGGTACATCTGTGGAGTTAGCTAGGCAAAGGTGAACCAAGTGCATCTTCCTTGTCCAATAGGTGCATCTCGAGCCAATCTCTGAACATCTCCAGGGATCCATGGAGTGTTTTCTACTGCTGTGGAGGCCCATGGCTCTCAACACACATCCTACATGTGCCATTGTAGCCCTCTAGAGAGTTAGGACCCTGTATAGGGAGACCAAACCCAAGATGGAGACCACTTTCTATCCTGCATAAAATCCAATGCATCCCCTAGCCTTGTAGTATAACAAGTCATTAAGAAAATCGTGTAAAAATATTATAAACCATGGACCACAAGTGGGGACTTCATAATGGCCTATCCTTCCATAATGGGCTTTGGCATGTACTAATGTCTCCAAACTCCAAATGGGGTTAATTAAGTATCCCATTAGGTGGTTTATACTTCTAAAGGAGATAATATGTCCAAGGTACATCCTTGTATGTGATAAAGAGGTGAATGGAGTAGGGGATGAGAAGTGGTAGCCCTGGGCCACATGCTGGGGTACAAGGGTAGCTAGTAGAAGGGAAGCGCACACTTGGGTATATAATGTATAGGAGGGAGCAATCGTGGTACATGAGGTGCCTCAACCTTGATTTTTCCACCCACTTTTATATGCCTTTTTATGATTTTTCTTCAATTAACTACTCGGCGCTCAAGGGGTAAGAGCATGATGTGTGAGATATAGCAGTGGAGACCCCCCTTTAAGGTAGGGAAGTTCATTTCCCACCATGGGTTGGGACAATCATGGGTTCCTATATGGTGAAGGAGGCTCATAGAACCTGTAGGAATGGGGGTGATGGTCATGATGATGGGGTAGAGCTCATGTATTGGCTTTTTCCCACGTGCTTAATGTGTTTGTCTTGGCCATCTTTTGCATTTTGCAATACATTTTCCTGTTGAATGTGGCCAATTTTTCTTTAGCTTTTCCTTTTAGTTGCATCAACCTTTGGGGCATCATTCCAAGCCTGACCCAAGGTGTGGGCAAGGGGAAGGGGAGAGATTACCCTATGTGGACCCAATGGAGGAATGTGGACCCAGGTGGGAGAAATGATGAATGGGGTAAGAATGAGTGGAAAGTGGGGAAATATATGTGGATGAGGGAGCAGGACCACGCAACCAAAGTCAGGGTTTCCCATGAAATACCATCCCTAAAGCCAAATGGTCAGTAAAAGAGATCCCATGGGACTAGAATCCAAGGTTAATATCCAAAAAGGGGTTTAGGGGACAAGAGCACAGGCTTAGCCCATTATTTCCGCCGAATCCCCCATTAATCCATGCCTAGAAGTGTCCATGATAAGCAAACTACTATACTCAATTACCAAATGAGAAGGCAAACCTTTAGGTTCAGGAGGCCCACCTTCAAACATACGATCATGACATATGGCTGAGAGACCACATGGTGGTGGAGAAGTGTCATAATGAGCTAGTTGGTGGCTGTAAAGGGGTTGTTGGCTGTCGACTTAGGACCATCTCAGAGAATTTTTTTCTCTTAGGGATATCACCCACAAAATGGTGGGTAATATTTGGCTCCAACTAGGACGTGATCTCTCGAAGAAGTGGACGAAGCTACTCAAACGAGAGGTCACGAGAACTCTAGAAATCTCTTGGTTACCATAGACTTGTTACTTGTACATATAAGAGATAAAGAAAACGAGGCAACATGCTTTCACAGTGTCTCATGATCGCACATGCTTAATGTTAGGCCATAAAATCAACAGAAAAATAAAATATGCAAATTTTAATTTAGATGCATCTAATCTACCATGAGGAATATCATATGATGTTAGTTCTAATGAGAAAATGAGCATGCAATGCATCCTATCCTAACATGCATATAGTAAGGGCTAATACTAAGTGTAATCATAAAGCCAATGCAACCAACATATCATCACAATGATCACATCAATATACATATCCCTGCCAGTATGATTACTCATGTAGCAACTCCCAAATCGAATGTGGACATAGTCACATGGTAGATGAAGCGGGTGGGAGGCGGGAAAACATGATCTCCATCCGAGTTAAAAGGGAAGTCCTAGGTAAAAGAAAATAGGTCAATCTAGAGATCCTGACCTTTCCTTCTAAGTACACAATGGTGGAATGAAAGATCAATCTCAAGAACTCATCAAAATCACAGCTTGTAATATCATGCTTTGAAGATGTCACACAATTTTGATGAGAGGGAAACAGAGGGTGAGAGAAAGAAGGAGTGCAACAAATGGGTTTCTCAATGTGACGTTCACATCGGGGAGGGGAGATCATGGAGTGATCAAAACCCTGCAAGTGAGTCAAAGGGGATAAGGTATATTCAATGAAGGCTTCTTCCTTGACACCATATTCAGAAAAGGGGAAAGGGGCATGGCCACTTGAGGTCGTAGCAAAAACGATGAGGGAGTTATTTGAGGAAGACTCAAGATGATGAACAAGAGGGAAAAGCAAAGGGGAGGGTGAAGTGTCATATTCGACAGTTTTTCTGTAATATTGCTAGTAGAAATTTTACAATGATAACAAAGACATGCACAAATAAATAACACAGAAAATTTTAGAAACTAGAAATTTCTGCAAATCCCAAAACTGGCCAAATTTTATTAATAATATCTACTGTGGTACAAATTAATTGGAGAAATTGCACTTGGGCTTGCACAAGGAAAGCTACAAGCACCAGGTGATGAGTACGAGAAAGCCAAACAGTTGCAATAATCAACACCTCCAGAAAACTGTGCTGCTGCTCCAAAACTGCGTTGTTGCCTGACTTTGCCCCCTGATTTTCCCTCTTAAGAGTGTCCAGAAAATTCTATAAAATTAGGAAAGTGCTCCTTGCCCGAAACTCAGAAAAACCCAGAAAGGGTTTCCCTTAGTTCCAACTTTCGAAATTTGACCCTTCATAGCTTGGCCCTCCACCAAATACGAATTTTGTTACTGTGGCTACTCCTGTCAATCTCTTCTCTCCAAACTCTAGCAATCCTCCTCAAATTTCCCTCCCAATGATTTCTCAACACCCTAGCTCCAAACTCTCCCAGATAATGTTGCCCGAAAAGAGTCTCACTCCAATGACTAAGCAGTCATGGAGGAGATGATGCAGTCCTGTGTATGATAAAGTGAGAGCTGCATGTAGGTTGGTCCTCTTGGCTATAGCTGCCCTAGCTGCCCTCCATACTCATGAAAATGATCAAAGAACACTCCTGTAGCTTATTCGGTCAATTTCCCAACAACCCAGCTCCACAAATAATTAGTGAATCCTCCCTCTGTCCAGTGGTGGCTCCCAGACTGCGTGCTCTACTCTAGAAATGCGTGGCACCTGTATTTGATGCCTCTTCTAGTCTCAGTGATGAAGGAAAGCCTTCCTAGGGTGGCACTCAAAGTTCACCGAAGAAAGGTTGAGCTTCTCTCCTTGGGAAGCTCTTGTGCTAAACAACACAATATTGGCTCAGTTGAACAGCTAAGGCAAATTCGATTTTCAAGTAGATAAAAGACCCCTATTTCTCCCTCATTCCTTCCTTTTATAATTGTTGGCCATGCATTCCTTGTGGGTCCCTCCACCAATTCGGTTTGCCTCAAGGAATTCGAATTCCCTCTTCCCCAAGTGTGTACTTCATGTGGGCCCCATATTCCACTAGCAATTTAATCTTTCCTTTTCCCTAATGCTGGTGGCCTCCATCTCTCCAAAAATTAAGTGGGGACTCCCTCCATCCACTTTATCTAAGTTTACATGCAAAAATATTTCCCAACACCCAATTACAAAAATAGAAATTCATCTTAGCAAAATTAATTTAATTGGGGACATTACATTTTCCTTTCCCATAATATAAAGGCTCAAGCGATTTGAATATATAATCATGAGGTAGGTAGGTAGGAGCCTCATTGCTTTCCTCATTCTAAGCATCAAAGATTGGGTTTTCATAAAAAAGAGAATCAATCATTTTCAATTGTCCTTCTTCATGCAAGGGAAAATAATAATTCTCCTTTCCAAGGCTATCAATGGGTATGTCATTGCAAGTAATGCTCGAGGTAAAGGGAAAACCAATCTCAACCTCATCTTCTTTGTTAGTATCATAAATGAGAGCATAATCAAATTGAGGCCCTATTACTGGTCAAATTAGCAAGGGACCTAAGGGGAATCCTTCAAGAACAGATGGTAGGCCAAGGGCAACAAATGGAGTCTTAGCTCACTGTCACCTCAGCTAAGGCTCCCTTCTATTTATGGACTTTCACCGATGGGAGGAGACCCGGTATGTGTGGAGTCACTAATGAAGGATAATTCAATGGATATGAGTGACCCAATTAACACTTTCCCAGAATTTGACGGATAAATATTGCTTGCTTTGTAAGCAAAGTACTAGGTAATCTAGGGAAAGGAAGAGAGAGAATTTGAGCGTTAGGTTTATGGGATAGGACTTGTGAAGGAGTTTCCCAATCCCTAAAATCCTTGTTAGAATTGGTATCGCAGATACTTCTTGAAGAATGGTCTTTCAAAGGAGTGGGACCACATGGGGCCAAGTGGACCCAGTCAAGGGTACAAGGAAGGAATGTAGCAACCAATGATATCCTTACCCTAAAAAAGGTGGAGAGAGAATCAAAGAAAATGTAATTACTCAAAGATGTTGGTTTGACCCTGGGAAGTTCTAGCCTTGGGATGGCAGGGCAAGTTTTGGTCTCAGAGCTAGGGCTTGGCTTTTCTCCCAATTCCATTGTCAGAATGTCTTGAAATCTGGAGGAGGGCTAGAAGAGAGGCCAATACAGAAGACCCTAGGAGATCGAATTTTTTCAGTGGCTAGCTTGTCAGGAAATTGATGCCCTAGGCACCCAAATGTGGCTAGACTTGGCAGAAGGTGCAATAATAAGAGTTTTGGTGACCACCCTTGGTAGATTAGTCCCTTAATCCTTGGGAGAATGGAGTCTATGTTGATTATGTGTAATGTTTCGTGGTTCCTAGTAAAGGAGGCCTCGAAATCACTTCACAAACACTTTAGGTCAAGTGAAAGCAATATTGCAGCTTTTATACTTCAAATGCACAAGAGGAATGGCTTATCAAGGTCAAATTTTACCCATTGGAAATTTCGCTCAAACTACATGGCCCATACATGAAAATAACGTTATAATAGAGACAATACCACAATATTAAGCAATAATTTGCATGCAGCAATTAGCCCTAAAACAATGAAAATTCCAATCCAGTATATATGACAAAAACAAGAATAACATCAAAATTTTGTACTTACATGCAATAGAGTATATCCAACCATTGATAACTGACAATAGAGAAGCTCCAAGAGAAGATAAACCAATAACCATACACTAAAATTCATCCATAAATGCTCCAATTCATCCTCCAGAAAAAAGTGTGAAATTATCTAAAGAAGAGAGAGATCCAATCCAAAGTGATGATGAGAAATGATCTCACCTCACTTGTATTTATACACATCTTAAGAGTTCGAATTAGCCTCCTTGGCCTACATAAGCCCCAAAAATAAAATAATGTGCTAATAATACAACTTTAGGTGACAAGCCCACCAAAATAGCTCATAAATGAAAAAAGTAGGCCTCTCAAGAGGTCAAATAATAATATATGCATGTCATAGGGCCCTCAAAGAGGCCTAATGAGGTCTATGGGTACCACAATGGAAATAGGACCCTCAAAAGTAGTGGACAAGGGGATGGCCCCTTGTAATAACTTGTGGTGCTCCAAATGACATGTGGGGGCACACAAGTGTCCTCATGGGTCTCCAAACAAATCTAAGATGCATGTGGGTCACTTGCAAGGGGTAGGATGATATTGTAGGTGGTGCCACATCATCGTACAAGTCCTGGATCATCTGCCAAGTGTATGGTGTAGATCTAGGGCTAGCTGGGCATGATAGATCAGGTGCATCCTCCTCGTCCAATAAGTGAACCACGAGCAATCTCTGAATAGTTGTGGGATCCATGGAGTGCAATTTGCTGCTGTGGAGGCCCATGGATCTCAACGCTCACCCTACATGTGCTAATGTATCCCTCTAGAGGATTAGGACCCCGTATAGGGAAACCAAACCCAAATGGAAACCATCTGCAATCCTGCATAAGATCCAACTCCTAGCCTTCCAGTACAACAAGTCATTAGAAAAATCGAGTAAATGAGCTTACCTGTTGTAAATGAGTATATCATCAAAGAACACCAACACAAACTTCCTCAAGTGACTAAAGAAGATGTGATTCATGCAAGACTGGAATGTAGCTGGGGCGTTGGTTA